>Ga0187843_10001974_pt1 | contig 12725 bp, 10 predicted proteins | sample SpaLakP09_SKY_43_FD_134516 | JGI IMG/M metagenome (GOLD analysis project Ga0187843, IMG submission 134516) | Oligotrophic lake water microbial communities from Sparkling Lake, Wisconsin, USA - SP09_SKY_43 | ecosystem: Environmental > Aquatic > Freshwater > Lake | place: USA: Sparkling Lake... | reverse complement strand
TGCAGCATGATTTCGGACAGCCAGATCAGATAGGCATCACGCGTGTTCTGCCACGGCAGCGTGTGCCGGCCGTGCTGCTGCTGCCACGCCATCAGGGTGGCGGAAAAATCGGGATCGTGAAAATCTTCTCGTGCAAATTCGACTGCTAACTTCATAAGCTTCCTGAAAATACTGGGCCGGCGCGATGCCGGATTTTTTTAAGCGGCGGCGTCCAGCGTCGGCCACTGTGCGTTGATGGCGAGGCTGACCTGTCCGGCCAGCTCCAGCAAGGTGATCTTCTGCGCCGCCAGTTCCTGCTGGCTGGCTTCGAAGGCTTCGATCTTCTGTTCCAGACTATCGGTCGCGTCATGGATGCGCTGGATCGACGCCTGCCGGTGCTTGAGCTGTTCCTTGTGCTGGCGGATCTGCGCTTCCAGCGGCGCCATGATCACTTTCAGCCACGCTTCCGCATCCTGATTGGCGGCCTTGAAGCAGGCCCGCACGCGCGACGCGATGGTATCAAAAAACTTCTCCATCAGTACCACGCGGCTGGTGGTAATCAGCGTGGCAGTGCCGAACTGTTTGTTATAAATCGCTTCGATGGTGGCGATTTCGGAACGGTAGGGCTGCAGTGTGAACGCCATCGGCATCGCCAGCGACAGGCCATGTTCGCTGGCGAAGCGGCGGTACATCACCGCCATCATGTCGCTGATCTCGGACGTCTTGCGCTCGGCGGCATCGAGGTTGGCATTGACCCGGCCGAAGTACTGACGCATGGCCTCGCGTACGCCCGTGAAGAAGCGGCTGTGCTGCATATCGCTGCGAACCTGTTCGATATCGTCGCGCACGATGTCCATGCCCATGCAGGTATAGAGCTCGGTAGACAATCGCGTGAACACGGAACGCGTGGCCTGCAGCGTGTACAGGCTGGCGTCGAAATCCTTCTTCTCCGCGTCGATGCGGCGTATCATGTGGCTGATCATATTCTGGTTCTTGCCGCGCAGGCTGTTGAGTTCCACCAGCTGTTCGACGATGCCGCGGCTGCGTGCTTGCAGCAGCCCTAGCTGGGCGCTGCTGAGCGCCTGCAGTTCATCCTGCAGCTGCTGGCGCACGATATCTTTCTTTGCCGTGATCAGCTGCTCGAACAGCGCCTGCTCCAGCGCCGGCAGGCGGCTGCGGTCGAGCAGGGCGGCATCGTCCGTAATGCGCGCCACCAGCCCCTTCTGTGCCGACACAGGGAAAACCTGACGGGTTTCCAGCCCCAGCGTATGGGCCGCCTGTTCCTGCTGGCGCGCGATATCGGCATTGATGTCGGCCTCGCTGCTCAGTTCATCCCACAGGCCATCGATCTTGTTCAGTACCACCAGCCGCCCCGGACCGGCGCCGATGTGCTGGCGCCAGACGTCGATATCGCTGCGCGTCACGCCGGCGTCGGCGGCGAGGATGAACAGCACGGCATGCGCATTCGGTATCAGGTTGAGGGTCAGCTCCGGTTCCGTGCCGATGGCGTTCAGGCCCGGCGTATCGAGTATCACCAGCCCCTGCTTGAGCAGCGGGTGAGGGAAGTTGATGATGGCATGGCGCCAGCGCGAAATCTCCACCATGCCCGCTGCGTCGATAGTGGCAGCTAGCGCGGGGTCTTCTTCGTCGTACAGGCCATAGCGGCGCGCTTCTTCCACCGGCACGCGGCGGGTCAGGCCCACCTGCTTGAAAATCTCGTGCATGGCGGCGCCGTCGGCCAGATCCAGCGGCAGCACAGTCCAGGCGTCGGGCTGCTCGCGGTAGTCGCTGGTGGAGAGGTGCTGGGCGCGGGTTTCGATAGGCAGCAGGCGCAGCGAAGGCGGGTAGGCCGCGTCGTACATCAGCTCCGTCGGACACATGGTGGTGCGTCCTGCCGCCGAGGGCAGCAGGCGCTGGCCATACTCGGCAAAGAAGATGGCGTTGATCAGTTCCGATTTACCGCGCGAGAATTCCGCTACAAATGCCAGCGACAGCTTGTCGTCGCCCAGCCGCGCCAGCGTGCGGGCTATGCGCTGCTCAGTGGCGCCGTCGCCCAGGCCAGCGGCCCGCATCCAGCTCTGATAGCCGGTCAGCGCGGTCAGTACGCTTTGCCGCCACGCGGAGTAATGTTCGAAATCCCTGACCATGGAGTCTGCCCTTATTTTTGGCAATGCACGCAGTAAAAGGTGGAGCGCTGGCCCTGCTTGATTTGCCGGATAGGCGTGCCGCACACTTTGCACGGCACACCAGCACGATCATAGACGAAATAGGTCTGCTGGAAGTAACCGGACTGGCCATTTACGGCAATAAAGTCACGCAAGGTGCTGCCGCCCTGCACGATGGCTTCGGCCAGCACCTCGCGCACCGTTTGCGCCAGCGTTTCGTAGCGGGCCAGGCTAATGCGGCCGGCCGGTGTTTTCGGGTTGATGCGGGCGCGGAACAGGCTTTCCGATGCGTAGATATTGCCCACGCCGACCACGATATCGCCTGCCAGCAGCGTCTGTTTGACTGCGGTGCTGCGCCCGCGCGTGCGGTCATACAGCAGTTTGCCCGTGAAGCCGGTTTCCAGCGGTTCCACGCCCAGCTCGCGCAGCAGCACATGGTGTTCCAGTGCGCCATCGGCGGCATCGTGCCAGAGCACGGCGCCAAAGCGGCGCGGGTCTTTCATGCGCAGCGCCTGCAGCCCTGCGTCGCTATGTACGACCAGATCGATATGGTCATGCTTTTCCGCCGCTATGCCGGCCGGCATGATGCGCAAATGGCCGGACATGCCCAGATGGATGATCAGCGTGCCGTGATCGAAATGCACCAGCAGATATTTGCCGCGCCGCCCGGTAGCGCGCACGGTGCGACCTGTTAGCAGTTCATTGAGTTGGGGCGGGAAGGGCCAGCGCAGGCCATCGCGCCGCATCACCACGGAATGGACAATGCGGCCTTCGAGGTGGGGCGCGACGCCGCGCCGGGTGACTTCAACTTCTGGTAATTCTGGCATCTGTTTCGCTTCAGGTAGGCTGAGGTTGAGCGGGAATTTGGTCTATCCGGGCGATATTCCGACGCCCCGGCGGGCAGCAACTTGGCTGCTGCGGGCGCCGAAAGGTGATTGATCGGAATATTTGGTTACACTAGTCAAACACGCCAGCCCGGTGCAGGGCGTAAAATCTGTCCGTAACCTTACCGATCGCCAGGATTTACCCTTGAAAAACGCTTTTGCCATTGTAACCTTGTCGGCCCTGCTGTCAGCATGTGCCACCACCCCGCAACTGGCTGCTCCTGTCACTACCGCCGCTGCCGATGCAGCGCCCGCGGGCCAGCCGGCCGCTGCGCCGACTGCTGCCGCTGCTGCTCCCGCCGCCGAGGCGGCGACGGCCAGCGACGACACGCCGACTGTGGTGCTGCCCAATGTGGAGCTGACCAGCGAACTGGTCTACCGGATTACCAAGGCTGAACTGGAATTCAAGCAGGGTAACTGGCAGGGGCCTTACATCACCATGCTGGCGCTGGCGCAGCAGACGCGCGATCCCCGGCTGGCGCAGCGCGCTACGGAAATGGCCATGACGGCCAAACAGGGGCCGGAAGCGCTGTCAGCTATCCGTCTGTGGCGCGGGCTGGCGCCGGAATCGGACGAGGCGATCCAGATGCAACTGGGTTTTCTGGTGAATAACCCCGATCTGCGCGAGGCGGAGCAGCTGTTCTCTCTGCGTCTCAAGCAGTTGCCTACCAAATCGCGTCCGCTGGCCATGTTCCAGATGCAGCAACTGATGCTGCACCTGAAGGACAAGGCCGCCACGTTTGCGTTGCTGGAGCGTGTGCTGGCGCCTTACGACGAGATGCTGGAAAGCCATCTGATACTGGCGCAGAGCGCCTTTGCGCTCAACGACGCCCCGCGTGCCTATGCGGAAGCGGAACGTGCGCTGGCCATCAAGGCAGATTCGGAACTGGCCGTGCTGACCAAGGCGCAGGTTTCCGGCAGCCTGGAAAATGCGCTGGCCGTGCTGTCGGATTTCCTGACCAGACATCCGCATGCCAATGAAGTGCGCGCTGCCTATGCCCGCATTCTGGTGGACGCCAAGCAGGTGGATGCTGCCCGCGAACAGTTCCTCACCCTGCTCAAAGACCAGCCGGACAATCTGGCCACGCTATATTCGCTGGGCGCCATGGCCATGCAGAACAACGATCTGGTGAATGCGGAAAAATACCTGTCGCGCTATGTGGAAGTGCTGGCGCAGCAACCTAACGATGAGCGCGATCCATCCAAGGTACTGATCATCCTGGCGCAGATCGCCGAGCACCGTGGCGATCTGGCCGCTGCCTACAACTGGCTGGAACAGATCGAAGGCGGCGATGAAAAGGACTATCTGGCGGCGCGCCTGAAAATGGCCCAGCTGACGGCACGCCAGGGCAAAGTGGACCAAGCCCGCGCCCAGCTGGCCGAACTCAAGCCTATGGACCAGAACGATCAGGCCCAGGTGTTCCTGGTCGATGCCCAGCTGCTGCGCGATGCAGGCGATGTGCTGACCGCCTTCGTGGTGCTGGAAAATGCCAACAAACGCTTCCCCGGCAATCCGGACCTGCTGTACGAGTTTGCCCTGCTGGCTGAAAAAATGGGGCAGATGGAACTGATGGAAAAGACCTTGCGCCAGGTAATGATCGCTGCGCCGGACAACCAGCAAGCCTACAATGCACTGTGCTACTCGCTGGCCGAGCGCAACGAGCGCCTGCCGGAAGCCTATAGCCTGATCGACAAGGCCCTGAAAATGGCGCCCGGCGACCCTTACATCATGGATAGCATGGGCTGGGTGCAATTCCGCATGGGCAATCTCGACGAAGCCGAGTCCATGCTGCGCCGCGCCTATGCCGTGCGCAATGATGCAGAAATTGCAGTCCATCTGGGGGAAGTGCTGTTCGTCAAAGGCGATCAGGCCGCTGCCAGAAAACTCTGGCAGGAAGCCCAGAGCAAAGACCCGCAAAACGACGTGCTGAAAAGCACACTGGCGCGCCTCAAGCAAAGCCTCTGATAAGCTGACACATGATGACTACCCGCCTATTTTCGCGCCGTGGTGCGCTGCTCACTGCCATGAGCCTGAGTTCCGCCCTGTTGCTGGGCGGTTGCGCCACGACAGGTGGAGCGACGCAGTCTGCCGCGACGGTAGCCCCTTACCGCGACACGCTGGCCCTGCAAGGCTCGATAGGGATTAACTACCTGCGCGACGGCAAGCGCGAGTCGCTGACGGGAACCTTCCAGTGGCAGCAGACGTCAGCAGCCACGGATGTGACGCTGGTATCGCCCACGGGCCAGACTGTGGCGGTGCTGCATGTCACGCCCCAGCAGGCCAGCCTGCAGCAGAGCGGCCAGCCACTGCGCACGGCAGCCGATCTCGACAGCCTGACTACCCAGACGCTGGGCTGGAGCCTGCCGGTAGCGGGCTTGCGGGACTGGTTGCAAGGCTATGCCACCGATGCACAGGGCCAGCGCTTCAGTGCCTCGCCGGCCCGTAACACGGTGGTCACGCGCGACGGCTGGAAAGTCGAGTACATGACGTGGCAGGATGAACCGGCGGCCGTACCGCAGCCTAAACGTATAGAACTGACCCGTCTGGGCGCGGGCGAAGTCGAGGAGCTGGCAATCCGCATCGCCATTCGTCCTTCCGTAACAGAATAAAGCACATGACAAGTTTGAAACATTGCCCGGCTCCGGCCAAACTCAATCTCTTCCTGCATGTAAATGGCCGCCGTGCCGATGGCTACCATCTGCTGCAGACCGTGTTCCAGATGGTGGACCATGGCGACAGCCTCGATTTCACCCTGCGCGAGGATGAGCAGATTGTCCGTGTGACGGAACTGGCCGGCGTACCGCAGGAACGCGACCTGATTATCCGCGCTGCCCGCCTGCTGCAGGCTGAAGTGCTGCGCCATACCGGCAGCCTCCCGCGCGGCGTGGATATTGCGGTGCATAAGATCTTGCCTATGGGCGGCGGGCTGGGGGGCGGTTCGTCCGACGCTGCTACCACGCTGATGGTGCTCAACCATCTGTGGCAGGCTGGCCTGAGCCGCGCGCAACTGATGGCACTGGGGCTGCCGCTGGGGGCCGACATCCCTTTCTTTATCTTTGGACAGACTGCGTTTGCCGAAGGCGTGGGAGAGGCGCTGCAGCCGGTGCAGGCGGCCAATTGCTGGTATGTGGTGATCGAGCCGGGGGTCGAAGTCCCAACCGCAGCAATTTTTTCTTCAGAACATTTGACAAGGGATACTCCGCCCGTCATAATATCGGACTTTTCCAGCCACCTCGAAAATCGAAACGGTTTAAAGGAGTTTGGAAAGAACGACTTACAGCAGGTAGCAACGCAGTTATTTCCGCCGGTAGCAGAAGCGGTAGCGTGGCTAGCAGCGTATGGCGATGCCAGGATGACTGGCTCTGGTGCATGTGTGTTCTGTGCGCTGGCCTCCGAAGCCGAAGCGGCGGCGGTACTTGAAAAGGTGCCGGCAAAGTGGAAAGCGTGGAAAGCCCAGGCGCTCCATCATCACCCGCTAGACGCGATGTTGTGAAGCGTAAAAAGATTTGGCTTAGCGTTGAAATGGCTGTATAATATCGGCCTGTAACGACAAGCAGTCAGTTGCGTAGGGGAATCGCCAAGCTGGTTAAGGCACCGGATTTTGATTCCGGCATACCAAGGTTCGAATCCTTGTTCCCCTGCCATTCGTTTGTATCTGGAACCGTCGAGGCTGAAGCAGTCTCCGCCCGGATAGGGCAAAAGTGTCTCGCCAAGAGCGGGACATTCTACTTGGTTCGCATAGCGTCGGCAGCACTGCCGGCGGCTTTTCAAAAAATTCTTCGACTTTTCTCTGGGACTCCCAATGGCTTTCGAAAACCTGATGGTTTTTACCGGCAACGCTAATCCTGCATTGGCAGAAGGGGTCGTCAAAAATCTCGGCATCCCTCTCGGCAAGGCAAACGTTTCGAAATTCTCGGACGGCGAAGTGATGGTAGAGATTAACGAAAACGTCCGCGGTAAAGACGTCTTCGTTCTGCAATCGACCTGCGCCCCTACTAACGACAGCCTGATGGAACTGATCTTGATGGTCGATGCACTGAAACGTGCATCCGCTGGTCGTATCACTGCTGCAATTCCTTACTTCGGCTATGCCCGTCAAGACCGCCGCCCCCGTTCGGCACGTGTGGCGATCTCGGCTAAAGTCGTCGCCAACATGCTGGAAGAAGCCGGCGTTGAGCGCGTACTGATCATGGATCTGCATGCAGACCAGATTCAGGGCTTCTTCGATATCCCGGTAGATAACATCTACGCATCGCCAGTGCTGCTGGGCGACCTGCAGAAGAAAAACTATCAGGACCTACTGGTGGTGTCGCCCGACGTCGGCGGCGTAGTGCGCGCACGTGCACTGGCCAAGCGCCTGGGCTGCGATCTGGCCATCATCGACAAGCGTCGTCCTAAGGCCAACGTGTCCGAAGTGATGAACATCATCGGTGAAGTCGAAGGCCGTAACTGCGTGATCATGGACGACATGGTCGATACCGCTGGTACGCTGGTGAAAGCGGCAGAAGTGCTGAAAGAGCGCGGCGCCAAGAAAGTCATCGCCTATTGCACCCACCCTGTGCTGTCCGGTCCTGCAATCGAACGTATCACCACCTCCTCGCTGGACGAGCTGGTCGTGACCGACACGATTCCGCTGTCCGAAGCTGCCAAGGCCTGCGACAAGATCCGTCAACTGACCTGCGCACCGCTGCTGGCAGAGACCTTCAAACGTATCGTCAAGGGGGATTCCGTGATCTCCCTGTTCATCGACTAAGTTCGAGCGCGTTTGATCGAGACGCGATGCCGCAGCCTGCGCTGCGGTGTTGATAAAAGTTTTACGCGGCGCACCGGCTTTTGCCGTTGCGCCGTTGTTGTTCCGGCTGCATGGGTCGCAAGACCCATATTCTGAAGCGCCCTGGTCGCGGGGGCTTCCTAACACGGGGCGCGAGCCCTGTTATTTTTGGAGTATCACATGAAAGTTGTAGCATTCAAACGCGAATTGCAAGGTTCCGGAGCGAGCCGCCGCCTGCGCAATTCGGGCCAGACCCCAGGTATCGTTTACGGCGGTACCGAGCCAGCAATCACCATCTCGCTGGACCACAACGCCCTGTACCACGCGCTGAAAAAAGAAGCGTTCCACTCGTCGATCCTGGATCTGGAAATCGACGGCGTTTCCCAGCAAGTGCTGCTGCGTGACTTCCAAGTCCACGCATTCAAACAACTGGTACTGCACGCTGACTTCCAGCGCGTTGACCAGAACAAGAAAATGCACACCAAAGTGGCTCTGCACTTCGTAAACGCTGACGTTTCGCCAGCTGTTAAGCTGCACGGCGCAACCATCAGCCACGTTGCGAACGAAATCGACGTATCGTGCCTGCCAAAAGACCTGCCAGAGTTCATCACCGTTGACCTGGCAAACATCGACGTTGGCCACTCGCTGCACGTAGGCGACCTGGTTCTGCCAGCTGGCGTTACCGCTGTAACCCATGGCGCCAACCTGACCATCGCTACCGCTTCGGTACCTGCTGGTCACGTATCGGCTGAAGCCGCTGCTGAAGAGAAGAAGTAATCACTGATGCCGCCCGCGGGCGGTAGCTAGTGCAGCCCCCGCTGGTCTGATCGCACTCTGGTGCGCGCTGCCAGCGGGGGTTTTTTTATGCCCGACCCTATTTTTGCAGCGCTTAATTTTATGCCTATCCGTCTCATCGTTGGTCTCGGCAACCCCGGCGCCGAATACGAACAACCCCGCCACAATGCCGGCTTCTGGCTGGTCGATAACCTCGCCAACAGCCTGCCCGGCACCCGTTTGCAGCGCGAAACGCGCTACAACGCGCTGATGGCGCGCACCAGCGTGGCCGGTCAGGAAGTGTATCTGCTGGAGCCGCAAACCTATATGAACCGCTCCGGCCAGTCGGTTGGTGCGCTGTGCCGCTTCTTCAAGATCACGCCCGATCAGGTGCTGGTGGTGCATGACGAACTCGATCTGATGCCCGGTATCGCGCGGCTCAAAAAAGGCGGTTCGGCCGGTGGCCACAACGGTCTGAAAGACATTACTGCGGCACTCGGCACGCAGGATTACTGGCGGCTGCGGCTCGGCATCGGCCATCCGCGCACGCTGGGCCTGCAGCAGCCAGTGGCCGACTTTGTGCTGCACCGTCCGCGCCGCGAAGAGCAGGACCTGATCGAGCAGGCTATAGCTAAATCGCTGCTGGTGATGAACCAGATCGTCGAAGGCAAATTCGAAGCTGCCACCATGAAGTTGCATACGGCCTGAGTTGGCGGTGGTATGCTGGCATTTTGATTCCGCCAGCAAGGAAACCACCGATGAAATCTCTGCCGCTCGCTGCTCTGCTGTTTGCCTTAGGCGCGCAATGCGCCCACGCCCTCGATGCCAGTGCCGTGGCCTCGCAGGTCAATGCCATGTATCCGCAACTCGATGCGATCTACAAGGATCTGCACGCGCATCCGGAAATCGCGTTTCAGGAGCAGCGCACGGCGGCCAAGCTGGCGGCGGAAATGCGCAGCCTCGGTTTCGAGGTGACGGAAAAAGTCGGCAAGACTGGCGTGGTGGCGATTTTCCGCAATGGCCCCGGCCCCATGGTGCTGGTGCGTACCGAAATGGACGGCCTGCCGATGGAAGAAAAATCCGGCTTCCCGTTTTCCAGCAAGGCGCACGCCCTGCTCGATGGTAAAGACACCATGGTGGCGCACAGCTGCGGCCACGATGTGCACATGACGGCGTGGCTGGCGGCAGCGCGCACGCTGGTGGCCATGAAATCGCAGTGGAAGGGCACGCTGATGTTCATCGGCCAGCCTGCCGAAGAAATCGTCAGCGGCGCCAAGGCCATGCTCGATGATGGACTGTTCCGCCGCTTCGGCAAACCCGATTATGCTTTTGCCCTGCATAGCTGGCCGCACGCCTACGGCACCATCGGCTACAACAGCGGCCCCGTATCGTCCAACTCGGACGCCATCGAAATCACTTTCAAAGGACGCGGCGGCCACGGCTCGGCGCCGGACAAGGCGCTCGATCCCGTCACCATCGCGGCCCGTTTCGTGGTCGATGTGCAGACGGTGATCAGCCGCGAAAAAGATCCCAAGGAATTCGGCGTGGTGACGATAGGCGCCATCAATGGCGGCACGGTGGGCAACATCATTCCAGATTCCGTGCGCGTGCGCGGCACCATCCGTTCATACAGCCCTGAAGTGCGGGCCAAGCTGCTGGCCGGTGTGCGCCGCGTTGCCAATGCATCGGCTGCGATGGCCGACGCGCCGGCGCCGGATGTGGAACTGATCGCCGGCGGTGCAGCCATCGACAACAGCGCTGCGCTGGTGGCACGTACCGCGCCCGTGTTTGAGCAGGCCTTTGGCGCAGCCAACGTGGTGCGCCGTCCGGCCATGACGGCCAGCGAAGACTTCTCCGAGTTCGTCAATCAGGGTGTACCCGGCATGTTCTTCTTCACCGGTGTGTACGATGCGGCCACCGTGGCGGAATCCGAAAAGCCGGGCGGCAAGCCGCTGGCCTTCAATCACTCGCCTTACTATGCGCCGGTACCGGAGCCATCGATCAAGACCGCCGCACAGGCCATGGTGCTGGCGGTCATGAACGTGATGCAGTGAGGTGCAGACTAGCCGCTGGCTCCAGCGGCTAGATTGTTAGCGCGTGGCCGCGATCCAGCGGTTGACGCGCGCTTCCAGTATCGGCAGCGGCAGGGTGCCGTCGCCGATTACCACCGCGTGGAACTGCTGGAAGCTGAACTTGTCGCCCAGCGCGTCCTGCGCGCGCTTGCTCAGTTCCTGAATTTTCAGCGCACCGATTTTGTAGCTGAGCGCCTGCGCGGGCCAGACCATATAGCGTTCGATCTGGTTTTTGGCGCGCGCTTCCGGCCAGCCCAGCGTGTCCACCAGATAGGCGATGGCCTGTTCGCGGCTCCAGCCTTTGGCGTGCATGCCGGTATCGACCACCAGACGTGCGGCGCGCAGCATTTCCGCATTCAGGTGGCCGAAGTAGGCTACCGGATCTTCATACAGGCCCATTTCACGGCCCAGCGTTTCCGAATACAGGGCCCAGCCTTCCGTGTAGGCCGCGCTGTTCTGGTTCTCCGTGCTGAACTTGCGGAAGTCGGGCAGGTCGAGTTCTTTCAGCAGGGCCGCATGCAGGTGGTGGCCCGGCACGCCTTCATGCAGGAACAGGCTGACCATGTCCACCCGGCTGTACTGCTTGGGATCGTTCACCACCGGCCAGAACACGCCCGGATGGGAACCGTCGCCGGCAGGCGGGGTGTAGTGGTCGGAGGCGGTGGCGCGGGTCAGCTCCGGTTCCAGATGCAGTTCCAGCTGGGCTTTTGGAATCAGGCTGAAATAGGCAGGCAGTTTTTCCTGTACTTGCGCGTAGATTTTGCGGTAGGCGTCCAGCACCTGTTCGTCGCTGCTGAAGATGCGGTACTGATCCTGCTTGGCCACCCATTGCGGCAGCAGATTGGGCGCACCCGTGTAGCCCAGTTTGGGCGCCACTTCCGCCATCTGCTGCTGGATGCGCGCCACTTCTTTCAGGCCCAGCGCGTGGATGGTTTCAGCCTGCAGCGGCAGGTTGGTGCTGTCCTTGATGCGGGCCGCATACCAGGCGGCGCCGTTTGGCAGCGCGCTCCAGCCGGTGCTGGCGCGGCTGGCCGGCAGGTAGTCGGTTTCGAGGAACTGTACGAGGCGGTTGAGGGCCGGTGCGATGCCTTTTTCTACGCTGCTGTGGAAGGCTGCGCTGAGTTGCTTCTGCTCGGCAGCGCTGAAGCTGGCCGGGAAGTGTTTGACGGGGCTGTAGTAAATACTGGCTTCGGTGCTGCTGGCACGCAGCGCGCGCATTTGCGGCAGCAGCGCTTGCGTGATGGCGGTTGGCTGTACCACGCCGCTATGGATGCCCGCACGCATATTCGCGATGGCCTGGTCTATCCATCCCGGCAGCTGGTTTAGGCGGCTCAGATAGGCGCGGTACTGCGCCACCGTGTTGAGCGGCTGCGAACCGTTGCCGTCGGCATAGTTGGCCAGCGTGCTGGGGACGTTATCGAAATGGTTGAGCGGCAGCAGGTGCTCGGGGAAGGACTCCAGCTGCATGGCGTTATTCAGCACGTAGGTCAGCAGCTCGAAAGTCAGCTGGTCCTGCGCGTTGAGCTGGTTGCGCTTGAGTGCCATCAGCTGCTTCTGCATGGCGCGGTACAGATTGAACTGCTGGGCGCGCACTTTGGGCGAAATGGCCAGGCCGAGCTGATCGTCGTAGCGGCTGTCGCCATTGGCGGTGGCGAACAGCAGCGGATCGAAGCGGCAGCGCGCGCGGTGGAAGTCGGCGGCGATGCGTGCCAGCTGCTGCTGGGCGTTGCCGGCTTTGGCGCTTTCGTTGTGTTTGCTGCGCGGCGCAGCGCTGGCGGGCAGTGTGGCGCAAGTTCCTAGCAGGGCGGTGGCGAGCAGGGTGGCGGCAAGGGCGGAACGGGGACGGCGGACGATCGGCATACGGTTTCCTCGGCAGTGATGGCTAGCGCGGGCAGTCTAGCATTTCTGTTGCCGGATGCAACAGGGGGCGCCGCCGCTGCGCCCCCTGTACTGATCCGTCTGCACCTGCCCAGTCGCGCTGCCTGCGACAGTACCTGTGCCTGCGTCTGCTAGCGCAACCGCCGCAGCGGCAGCGCTAGCGCCGGCTCAGGTCTGCTGGCTGTTGCGCCGCCGTGCCAG
>Ga0187843_10001972_pt1 | contig 12731 bp, 9 predicted proteins | sample SpaLakP09_SKY_43_FD_134516 | JGI IMG/M metagenome (GOLD analysis project Ga0187843, IMG submission 134516) | Oligotrophic lake water microbial communities from Sparkling Lake, Wisconsin, USA - SP09_SKY_43 | ecosystem: Environmental > Aquatic > Freshwater > Lake | place: USA: Sparkling Lake... | reverse complement strand
CATCCTGATCAACGTCGACCTCTACGTCCCGCTGGCCGAGACCACGCCGACGGCCGACCACCTGGACGAAGTAGTGGACTACGACTTCATCCGCTCCACCATCGCCGAACGCATGGCGCGCGGCCACATCCACCTGCAGGAAACCCTGTGCGACGACGTCATGACCGCCATGCTGGCCCACCCCAAGGTGCGCGCGGTGCGGGTGTCCACCGAGAAGCCGGATGTGTATCCGGATTGTGATTCGGTGGGGGTGGAGACTTTCAGGATCAAGGCTTGAATCTGATCCGGCAATAAAAAAATGCCGTCCAGTCTGCACTGAACGGCATTCATTCCAGCCAGGCGATCCCGCCTGCCCTTCTTACATTCCCATATACCTGCCCGCCCGGTGATTCAAGGCAATGACCAGATTGGCCGTCACCGCCCCGAGGATGGAGGCCAGCAGCACGCGCGGCGTCACCACGAACAGCGAACACAGCACGATCACCACATCCACGCCCATCTGCAGCTTGCCGGCGCGCAGGCCGTAGCGGTCCTGCAGGAACAGCGTCACCACGTTGATGCCCCCCAGGCTGGCACCATGGCGGAACAGCATCACGAACCCCACGCCCATCAGCAAGCCGCCCAGCACCGCGCTGTAGAACAAGTCCAGCTTGGCATAGCCGATGAAATGCGGATGCATCAGCGAGAAGCCCGACACCAGCGTCACCGCACAGAAGGTCTTGCCGGTGAAGCGCAAGCCCATGCGGCGAAACGCGAAGTAGTAGAACGGGATGTTGATGGTGAAGAACACCACGCCAAACGGCAGGCCCGTCAGGTAATGCGTCAGGAAGGCCAGGCCGGCTGTGCTGCCGGTCAACAGGCCCACCTGGCTGTACATGTTCACCGCCAGCGAGACGAAGAGCGTACCGGCCACCAGGGCCAGCACGTCTTCATAACTCTTGTGGCGCAGGTCGGCCGCCGACACGGCGGCCTTGCTTGCCACTTCAGCCACGCAGCACCTCGGCCATGGTCTCGGCCACGCGTGCAACGTTGCTGTCGTTTAAGCCCGCCACGCAGATGCGGCCAGTGCCCACGGCATAGACGCCGAACTCGTCACGCAGGCGATCCACCTGGGCCGAGCTCAGGCCGGTGTAGCCGAACATGCCGTTCTGGCGCAGCAGGAAGGAGAAGTCCTGGTCCGGCACCGCGCTCTTCAATTGCGAGGCCAGCTTGACGCGCATGTCGCGCACGCGCACCCGCATCTCTTCGACTTCAGCACGCCACTGCGTGGCCAGCTTGTCGTCGCCCAGCACATGCGCCACCAGCAGCGCGCCATTGCGTGCGGGGCTGGAGTAGTTGCGGCGCACGGTCAGCTTCAGCTGGCCCAGCACGTTGGCGGCCTGCCCTGCCTGCGGGCAGAACACCGACAAGGCACCGATGCGCTCGCTGTAGAGCGAGAAGATCTTGGAGAAGGAGTTCGACAGGAAGAAGGGAATCTGGCGACGCACCGCTTCGCGCACCGGCCAGATGTCGTCGTCCAGGCTTTCGGCAAAGCCCTGGTAGGCCAGGTCGAAGAAGGGCAACAGGCCGCGCTGCTCGACCACGGCAATGATCTGCTCCCACTGTGCGCGGGTCGGGTCGACGCCGGTCGGGTTGTGGCAGCACGGGTGCAGCAGCACCACGGCGCCCTTGGGCAGGCTTTGCAGCTTGTCCAGCATGCCGTTGAAATTGAGGCCCTTGGTCTGGGCATCGTAGTAGGGATAACGCTCGGTCTTGAAACCCGCGCCTTCGAAGATGCCGATGTGGTTGTCCCAGGTCGGGTCCGGCAGCCAGATGGTGGGCTGCGGGAAGAAGCGCGCAATCAGGTCGGCACCGACCTTCAGTGCGCCCGAACCACCCAAGGTCTGGACGATGGCCAGGTGATCGGTGGACGGCAGGTCGGCACCGAAGAGCAGCTTGGCCACAGCCTGGCGGTAGGCGGCATGGCCTTCCATGGGCAGGTAGACGTAGGGCGCGCCGGTCTCGGCCACCGCAGCCGAGGCGGTGCGCACCGAGGGCAGCACCGGCACCACGCCACGGCCATCGGTGTAGATGCCGATGCTCAGGTTGACCTTGTTGCTGCGCTCGTCGCGCTGGAATTGTTCCATCAGGCTCAGGATGGGATCGCCGGCATACGGCGGGAGATGCGAAAACATGAGGACCTCGTCAATGTGGGAAAACGCCGATGCCGGCACAGTCCAGCTTGTCCGGCAAGACCGCCATGGTAGCGCGGCGTGCGGAAAAATTCCCGTTCCGTCTGTGCGTATCCCGTTTTTTTGCAGTTCAGGAGGCGAAAGCGCCCAGGCGAGGTCCGGCACAGGCGATGCAAAACGGCTTGTTGCCCCTGCCTGTCAGATCGGCTGCGACCCGGGGATCAGGCCCGAAACACGGTTCCGGAGCCGGTAATGAGGCATCCATGCGACGCTTGCCACGCGGCAAGCCACGCAGAAATGGCAGGATCCGGCGCTGCATGAGAAAATGCCGGTCCTCCGCCCGCACGCAGCCTTCCGCCCCTGTCCCCTCCGGACATGGATGAGCGGCAACATTGCTCGTCCGGCAGCAACAGCCTACCGATTGAAGGAATACCTCCATGAACGACATTGCCGCTGCAGTGCAACTGTCCGACCTCGCCGACCTTGATGCTTCCTCCGCACAGGCGCAGGAAGAACGCGGCCAGCCTGAAGTGACCGCGCGCGGTTCGCGCCGCTTCGAGCTGCTGGAAAAGAACATCCGCCGCCTGACCGGCCGCGCCATCGCCGACTTCGACATGATCCGCGACGGCGACGTCATCATGGCCTGCATGTCGGGCGGCGCCGACAGCTACACCATGCTGGACACGCTGCGCTACCTGCAGACGGTGGCACCGGTGAAGTTCGAGATCATTGCCGTGAACCTGGACCAGAAGCAGCCCGGCTTCCCCGAGCACATCCTGCCGGAGTACTTCGAGCGCATCGGTGTGCCCTATCGCATCGTCGAGGAAGACACCTACAGCATCGTCAAGGAAAAGATCGCTCCCGGCAAAACCACCTGCTCGCTGTGCTCGCGCCTGCGCCGCGGCATCCTCTATCGCGTGGCCAAGGAACTGGGGGCGACCAAGATCGCGCTGGGCCATCACCGCGATGACATCCTGCATACCTTCATGCTCAACATGTTCTACGGCGGCAAGATCAAGACCATGCCGCCCAAGCTGATCGCCGACGATGGCGAGAACGTGGTGATCCGCCCGCTGGCCTACGTGCGCGAGCCGGACATCAAGAAGTACGCAGCCGCCATGGAATTCCCCATCATTCCCTGCAACCTGTGCGGCTCGCAGCCCAACCTGCAGCGCCAGGCCATGCGCGAGATGCTCAATCAGTGGGAGAAGACCAATCCCCTGTGGATCAAGAGCATGTTCACGGCCATGGCCAACATCACGCCCTCGCACATGCTGGACCGCAGCCTGTTCGATTTCACGCATTTCACCGCCGGGGCCGGCAAGCAAGCACAGGGCGATACCCTCTTTGACCGCGACGACAAACTGCACCAGGGCCAGTCGGTGATCAACCTCGTCTGACAACGCACGATACGGGACGGCTCATGCCGTCCCGCAAAAAAAACTTAGTCCAACGAGACAGTGCGTTCCACCTCATCCGTACAAAACGCCCTTGTGGCGCGGCTTTCGCGCCCATCACCAATTCCCGCAGGTTGATGCAAAAGTAAATTTTTGTTGTCATCCGGCTATAGTCGGGGAATGAGCATCAAAAACCCTCCTCTTCCGCGCTTGAAGGCGAAAACACGCATGTTCTAATCTGTCCCATCGCAATGTCTTGCCGCAAGGCTGCATTGCCAGGGAAGAAAAAACACAACCATGCAGTCGTGGTTTCGCAGGGAAACGTGGTCCTGGCCAGAATGACGGCCGGGCTACGTGGTTTCGCCATCCGCGTGACTGATTGGCTTGCCGCCATCACGCCTCTGCACCCGAACGACTCTCTGCCATACGTGTATGAGGCTGCCTGATGGCTAACTTTTGGCGCGACAAGCGCGTTTTCATCACCGGTCATACCGGCTTCAAGGGGAGCTGGCTGACGCTCTGGCTGCACCTGATGGGGGCGCGCGTGAGCGGCTATGCCCTGCCGGCGCCGACCAATCCCAGCCTGTTCCACCTGGCGCGCCTGCACAACTGCGTGCAGACCACCACCGGCGACGTACGTGATCCGCGCCACCTGGCCGAGACGCTGGCGGCCGTCCAGCCCGACGTGGTGTTCCACCTGGCGGCACAGCCGCTGGTGCGCGACTCCTACGCCACCCCCGTCGATACCTATGCCACCAACGTGATGGGCACCGTGCACCTGCTCGAAGCCGTGCGCCATACGCCCAGCGTGCGTTCGGTGGTGGTGGTGACCAGCGACAAGTGCTACGAGAACCGCGAATGGCTGTGGGGCTACCGCGAGGATGACCCCATGGGCGGCCACGATCCCTACAGCAGCAGCAAGGGCGCCGCCGAACTGGTGACGTCGGCCTATCGCCGCTCTTTCTTTGCCAGCAAACCCGACAACACCGTGGGCATTGCCAGCGTGCGCGCCGGCAACGTGATCGGCGGCGGCGACTTTGCGCCCGATCGCCTGATCCCCGATTTCATCCGCGCCCTGGAAAGGGACGAGCCCGTCTGCATCCGCAATCCGCATGCAGTGCGCCCCTGGCAGTTCGTGCTGGAGCCGCTCTCGGGCTATATGGAAATCGCGCGCCTGCTCTTTGAACAGGGCGGTGCCTATGCGGAAGGATGGAATTTCGGTCCGGCCGATACCGACCTGCAGACCGTGAGCCAGCTCTGCGCCACCTTCAACCACTCGCTGCAGAAGAATGACGCCGGCCAGGTCGAGGTGCGCCTGGAAACCCCGCCCGACGCCCCGCATGAGGCGGCCCTGCTGCGCCTGGATATTTCCAAGGTGCGCCAGCGCCTGGACTGGATCCCGAAGATGGAGCTCTACACCGCGCTGGAACTGACCGCGCAGTGGTACGCCGGCTACCTCAACAACGAAGATCTGCGCACCCTGTGCGAGAACCAGATCGCCTTCTATCAAAACCTGAACTAAGCCAATCGCGGCCCAAGCGGCGCCGGATCGACCCCGGCGCCGAGTTTGTTCAATATCCCATCTTTTTGATTTCGGCCATGGTCTGCGTGCGCAGGATCAGGCGTTCGAATTCTTCCGACCATTCGCGCGTGAGATTCTTGAGCAGCAGGCTCTTGCCGGAGCGCGTGACGCGGCGGCGCACATCCGGGTTGTACAGTGCCATCTGCAGGTTCGAGGCCAGCAGGTCGATGTTGCCCACCGGGTGCATGAGCGCATGGACGCCATGCTTGAAACCGATGTGGCGATAGGTGTCCAGGTCCGACAGGCAGACCGGCACGTCGAGTTCGAAGGCTTCCCAGATGGTCAGCGGCTGGGACTCGCTGGAACTGGCCAGCACGTAGGCATCGGCCGAGGCCAGGTAGCGCAGCGTCTCTTCATTGGGCAGCTCGCCCAGGAAGCGGTAGCGCTCGGGCAGCGCCTCGGAGAGCTTGCGGGCACCTTCGCCCAGCTGCAGGTACTTGCCGATGAAGATGACCTCGGTATTGGCGCGCTCCTCGCCGCTCATGGCGTTGACGGCCATGATGGTGTCTTCCATGCGCTTGCGCGGCTCGATGGTGCCGATGCAGACGATGCGCTTCTTTTCCTTGGGCTTGGGCTGCAGGTCTTCCTGGCGATAGATGGCGTCGTTCCAGAACGGCAGCACATGCACCATGGCCGGGCTGTCGAAGAGGAAACTGCCATAGACCAGGCGCTGGAACTCGGTCTGGAAGACGATGTGCGAGGCGCTCTTGAAACCCTGCGCCATGTTGGGATAGCGCAGCAGGAGGTCGCGCCCGATCTCGGCTTCGTGGATCCACCAGATCACCGGACAGCGCGGCGCCAGCTCACCCACGAGCTGGCCCGAGAGGATGCAGTTGGAGACGATCACATCGGGATCGCCCGCCAGGTCCTTGACGATGGGGATGCCCAAGGCTTCGAACTGCTTGCGTACTTCACCCTGGCCGTCGATACGCGGCAGGACCGACACCTCGTGGTTCTGCACCAGGCGCTCGGCCAGGCGCAGCATCGCGGTGCTGGCGCCCGTGGTGTAGAACTCATCGTTCAACAGAAGAATCTTCATGCACTTTCCAGGAAGGGTCGGCTTCGGCCGGACCGGTTGTCATTGATCGTTCATGGCGGCCGTATGCAGGTGCATGCAGGGGCCGAAACGCAGGCGAGACTGCGCAGCCTGTCATGGTAAGCCGCAGCCGGGCGCATAAAAACCCGAGTACAACGCCAAACGCCCCTCAGCTTGCTCTTTTGCTGCGCCGGTCTTGCGGGCGCGCAGAGGCTGCGTGCTAGACTTTTGGCTTTTATTCGCTTCCTTCCTGTCGCCACTCATGAACATCGTCATCCTCGCCGCCGGCATGGGCAAACGCATGCAATCCTCGCTGCCCAAGGTCCTGCACCCGCTCGCCGGCAAGCCGCTGCTGGGCCATGTCATCGATACCGCGCGCCAGCTGGCGCCCACGCAACTGTGCGTGATCTACGGCCATGGCGGCGATGCCGTACCCAAGGCCTTCGCCAACCAGGGCCTGTCCTTTGCCCTGCAGGAACCGCAGCTGGGCACCGGCCACGCCGTCATGCAGGCCGCACCACACCTCGATGATGGCGCGCCCACGCTGGTGCTGTATGGCGATGTGCCGCTGACCACCGCCGCCTCGCTGCAGCGCCTGCTGGATGCGGCCGGCCCGGACAAGCTGGGCGTTCTCACCGTGACCCTGGACGACCCCACCGGCTATGGCCGCATCGTGCGCGAAGGCGGCAAGATCACGCGCATCGTCGAGCAGAAGGATGCCAGTGAGGCCGAGCGCAGCATCCGGGAAGTCAACACCGGCATCATCGTCGCGCCCACGGCGCGGCTGCGCCAGTGGCTCTCGCAGCTCTCCAACAACAATGCCCAGGGCGAGTACTACCTGACCGACGTGATCGCCGCCGCCGTGGCCGATGGCGTTGAAGTCGTCTCGGCCCAGCCCGATGACGTGGCAGAAACCCTGGGCGTGAACAGCAAGGTGCAACTGGCCGAGCTGGAACGCGTGCACCAGCGCAACATCGCGCATCGCCTGCTGGAGAACGGCGTGACCCTGGCCGACCCGGCGCGCATCGATGTACGGGGCGCGCTGGAATGCGGGCGCGATGTGAGCATCGACGTCAATTGCGTCTTCGAAGGCCAGGTCAGCATTGGCGAAGGCAGCAGCATCGGCGCCCATTGCGTGATCCGCAATGCGCGCATCGGGGCCGGCGTGGCCATCAAGCCCTTCACCCACATCGAGGATGCGGTGGTGGGCGACGGCGCCCAGATCGGGCCTTATGCGCGCCTGCGTCCGGGTACCGAACTGGCGCGGGATGTGCACATCGGCAACTTCGTCGAGGTCAAGAACAGCATCGTGGGCGTGGGCAGCAAGGCCAATCACCTGGCCTATGTGGGCGATGCGGATGTGGGCAGCGGCGTCAACGTCGGTGCCGGCGTGATTACCTGCAACTACGATGGCGCCAACAAATTCCGCACCATCATCGAGGACGGCGCCTTCATCGGCAGCGACACGCAACTGGTCGCCCCGGTGCGCGTGGGCAAGGGTGCCACCATCGGTGCCGGCACCACCCTGACCAAGGATGCCCCGGCCGACCAGTTGACCCTGTCGCGCGCCAAGCAGCTCTCGCTGGCGGGATGGCAGCGGCCGGTCAAGATCAAGAAGTAAGTGATCGGATGGATGGCCCTGTGGATAAATCAACCGGGAGGGGTGGTTTCAGGGCGATATGAAAGAAAAAGCCCCTTCAAACACGACTTCCTGACTTATCCACAAGCCAACACGGCCGAAACCTGAAGGTTTCGGCCGTTTTTCATGGAGCGTCGGCCGCCGCGCCGAGCGGGATGGCCGTCTCGAACTTGCTGCGGTGGATGGAGAAATAGCTGCGCACATTGCGCACATTGCGCTGGGAGGCGAAGAGCCGGTGCGCCAGGGCGTGATAGGCGGGCATGTCGCGCACCAGCACCACCAGCACGAAATCTGGCCCCGGCGAGACCCGATAGCACTGCTGCACCGCCGCCTCCCCCGCCACCAGGGCCTCGAAGGCTTGCTGCTCTTCCTCGCCCTGGCGGTCCAGGGTGATCTCCACCACGGCCGTGAGGGTGGAGGCCAGCTGTGCCGGATCGAGCAAGGCCACCTGGCGTGCGATCACGCCGCCATCCACCAGCCGCTTGACGCGGCGCAGGCAGGTCGGCGGCGAGGCATGCACCTGCGCGGCCAGCTCCTGGTTGGTCTGGCTGGCATCGGCCTGCAGGGCTTGCAGGATGCGGCGGTCGAGGTCGTCCAGGTCGAGGGAGGTTTTCATGGGTGCCTGCGTCAGCTTGTGAAATTGCCGGAGATTGCGTGAGGGTGAGCGAGATTGAATGACATATAAATCCAAATCTCATCCAATAATTTAATATTATTTCACCACTCACCAATGAAGCAATATTAGTTCATATGGCTGACGTTTTAGAAATCAAATTTCATAACGCCTCGCCTAAGATGCATGCACATCTTTTCCAGCGAGGTATTCCATGTGCGGCATCGTCGGCGCGGTAGCGCAACAAAACGTCACTCCAATCCTGCTCGAAGGCCTCAAGCGCCTCGAATACCGTGGCTACGACTCCTGCGGCGTGGCGCTGCATGTGGATGGCAAGCTGCAGCGTTCGCGCAGCACCTCGCGCGTGGCCGAGCTGCAGCAGCAGGTGGCGCAGAGCGGTTTGTCGGGCTTTACCGGCATCGCACACACCCGCTGGGCCACGCATGGCGCCCCGGCCACTCACAATGCGCATCCGCACTTCTCGCGTGAGCGCATCGCGCTGGTCCACAATGGCATCATCGAGAACCATGACGAACTGCGCGCCGAGTTGCAGGCCGCCGGTTACGTCTTCGAGAGCCAGACTGATACCGAAGTGATCGCCCACCTGGTCGACCACATGTATGACGGCGATCTCTTCCACACCGTGCAACAGGCCGTGCGCCGCCTGACCGGCGCCTATGCCATTGCCGTCTTCTGCGCCGACGAACCGCATCGCGTGGTGGCAGCGCGCCAGGGCTCGCCGCTGATCGTGGGCGTGGGCGAAGGACAGAACTTCGTGGCCTCCGACGCGATGGCGCTGGCCGGTACCACCGACCAGATCATTTATCTGGAAGAAGGCGACGTGGTGGACCTGCAATTGCAGAAGGTATGGATCGTCGACGCGGCCGGCCGCCCGGCCGAGCGCGAAGTGCGCACCGTGCAGGCTTACACCAGCGCGGTGGAACTGGGCCCGTACCAGCATTACATGCAGAAGGAAATTTTCGAACAGCCGCGCGCCATTGCCGACACGCTGGAGGGTGTGGTCGGCATCATGCCCGAGCTGTTTGGCGACAAGGCCTACAAGGTCTTCAAGGAAGTGGATTCGATCCTGATCCTGGCCTGCGGCACCAGCTACTACGCGGGCCTGACCGCGAAGTACTGGCTGGAGTCGATTGCGAAGATCCCGGTCAATGTCGAGATCGCCAGCGAATACCGATATCGCGACAGCGTGCCCAATCCGAAGTCGCTGGTGGTCACCATTTCGCAGAGTGGCGAGACGGCTGACACGCTGGCGGCGTTGAAGCATGCGCGTGGTTTGGGCATGCAGCACACGCTGACCATCTGCAACGTGGCCACCAGTGCGATGGTGCGCGAATGCGAACTGGCCTACATCACGCGTGCTGGTGTGGAAGTGGGCGTGGCCTCGACCAAGGCCTTCACGACGCAGCTGGCGGCGCTGTTCCTGCTGACGCTGGCGCTGGCGCAGACGCGCGGGCTGCTGACCGAAGAACAGGAAGCCGAACACTTGAAGGCGATGCGCCACCTGCCGGCTGCGCTGCAGAGCGTGCTGGCGCTGGAGCCCTCCATCGTTGCCTGGGCTGAGGCCTTTGCGCGTCGCGAGAATGCGCTGTTCCTCGGGCGTGGGCTGCATTATCCGATCGCGCTGGAAGGTGCGCTCAAGCTCAAGGAGATCACCTACATCCACGCTGAGGCTTATGCCGCAGGCGAACTGAAGCATGGTCCGCTGGCGCTGGTGACGGACCAGATGCCGGTGGTGACCATTGCGCCCAATGATGCGCTGGTGGAAAAACTGAAGTCCAACATGCAGGAAGTGCGTGCGCGTGGCGGACAGCTGTATGTGTTTGCGGATGGTGATTCGCGTATCACTTCGACCGAAGGGCTGCATGTGATTCGCATGCCGGAACACTATGGGGTGCTGTCGCCGATCCTGCATGTGGTGCCGTTGCAGTTGCTGTCGTATCACACGGCGTTGGCGCGGGGGACGGATGTGGACAAGCCGCGCAATTTGGCTAAGTCGGTGACGGTGGAGTGAGGGAATTCGATAAAGCCGGTGAGTTTGCAAGTCCGCAATAGAAAGCTTTTCCTGGAAGTCCAAGGCAAACCTATTTACGTATAGCTCGTACTCTGGCGCCTCCTTTAAATGACAATTCAGACACCTGCGAAGTATTGGAGAGTCACACACACCTTGTCCGAAATGGACATGACTCCACCAGAGAATTTCCTATTGCCAGAAAATCTGGCGAATCAATCGGCACCGCCGCGCGCAGGCCATGGATTGCTTTTGGCGCACTATGACGAGGGAACGCAAACCGGCCTCATCAGACAGCTCGGCATCATCCGCGAGACCTCCGCGAAATCGGTGGTCGTCTCTTGGCAGCCGGCATTTCTTGAAATATGGGTAGATACGCCTAGCGGTCGCAATTACTGGAAGGCGCCGGGAGGTTTTGCGTTCGCTCCAAAGAAAATTCTAGGATATGGCCTGCACGAAATGTTCGCCCGGCATTTCCCGGATATGGTCGCGCGAGAATCGCTTCCCAAGGGGTTCAAAACGGCCGTACGAACCTCCGTAAGGAATGGACGAATTGCACCTGAACGGCTAAATCCAATCGAGGTAGTGGGAAACCCTACAAATACTCCTCGTGGTGGCTTCGTGTATGTCTTGGAATCCGCCTACGGCTTCAAAGTCGGACGCACACGAAATGTTCCGAATCGGATGCGAGCATTTGGAGTAAAGCTACCCATCGCCTATAGTATTCCACTGTGTATTTGGTTTGACGACCATATCGAAGCTGAATCGGCTTATCACCTGATGTTCAAGGATAAACGAATAAATGGCGAATGGTTCGAACTAAGCTCCGACGACATTGATTTGATTCGCCAGCGTGATTATTCCCGAGCACTTCGATTCAGAATTTCCAGCTAGCGAGTCTTCTGGCCTAAGGCCGCTTCGGTTCTTGGAAGCCTCATAGCGCAGCGCAATTGCGTCGAGGAAAAACTGTTTGATAGTGCCTATTGACCCACCAATTTTGACTGCATCGGCGCTTTGCAAAGCAGCCATACTCCCTGTTGATTAAACCTGCATAGAGTTGGGCAAGGCTTAAAAAGTTTGATCCGAATGAGCACGGCCTGACAAAGATTAACTAGCGCAAGCAATCGCAACCCGGCGGAGATTGAAGGTCTCTGTAAAAGGAGCAATCATGAACGGCAGCCAGCCTGTAGTGCTCGTGAACGGCGCAAATTGCGATCTCATCTGACTGATGTTTCGACATTGCGCGCGGCGTCTTTTCTTGCTCTCGCGCGAGAACCCACGTGCACGCACCACGGTCAAACAAACCCATCATCCACCTGGCGTCACCCCGATGAAAAAACTGAGCCGCCTGTGGCTATCGGCCATGAAAAAAGCCGGGAAAGTTCAGCGCAAACAATTTCTCGATTTTCTTTCACCCGCTTCCCCCCGCAGCAAAACCTCATCCACACGCAAGCCCAAGACCGCTACTCGTGCAGCCAGCGCATCCGCATCCGAAGTCACGATCACTGCCGGATTCCATCACGTCCCCGCCACCACCCATTCGCTGCAGTATCACCTCTGCCTGCCCAAGCCCACCCCTTCAGAGCTGCCCTTGATCGTGATGCTCCACGGCTGCCAACAAAACGCTGCCGACTTTGCGCAAGGAACCAGGATGAATGCGCACGCAGCAAAGCAGGGCTTTGCCGTCCTGTATCCGGAGCAATCCCTGCGCGTCCATCCGCACCGATGCTGGCGATGGTACGCACAGGACGCCCAGAAGGGCGAAGGTGACGTCGCAGCGGTGGCCTCCCTGATCTTTGAGATCCTGAAAACACATCCCATCGACCCGCAACGCGTCTACGTCTGCGGAATCTCGGCCGGTGCAGCGATGGCGCATCTCCTGGCATTGACGCACCCCGAACTCATCGCTGCTGTCGCGCTGCACGCCGCCCCGGTTTCCGGTGTCTGCAGCAATGCCGCCGGGGCGTACTCGGTGATGCAGCATGGATCGCTGCGCGCTTCAGCCGCCGCCAAGCGGGCGCTCACGCGCTTTCCCCGAACAGGTGCATTACCGGCGATCCTCATCGGCGGGACTGACGACAAGATCGTGCGGCCCATCAATCAGCGCCAACTGGTGGAACAATTTCTTTTACTCAATCACACGCAGAGCTTGACCGAGCAGCCTCCCAAGGAAACACCCTACGGGCGCACCTCCAAAAAACACCCTCAGCGCAGGATAGTTGCAACCCGTGACTATCTTCGCGGGCGCAAGCTCATCATCCGAT
>Ga0187843_10001969_pt1 | contig 12742 bp, 12 predicted proteins | sample SpaLakP09_SKY_43_FD_134516 | JGI IMG/M metagenome (GOLD analysis project Ga0187843, IMG submission 134516) | Oligotrophic lake water microbial communities from Sparkling Lake, Wisconsin, USA - SP09_SKY_43 | ecosystem: Environmental > Aquatic > Freshwater > Lake | place: USA: Sparkling Lake... | reverse complement strand
GAGTCGCTGACCCAGGACATGGCCGACAAGGCCTGGTCCATCATCGAAGAGGTCGAGGCGATGGGCGGCATGGTCAAGGCCGTGGACTCGGGCTGGGCTAAGCTGAAGATCGAGGCCAGCGCGGCCGAGAAGCAGGCGGCCATCGATTCGGGCCGCGACGTGATCGTCGGCGTGAACAAGTACAAGTTGGCCAAGCAGGACCCGATCGAGATCCTCGATGTGGACAACGTCAAGGTGCGTGATGGCCAGATCGAGCGACTGAAACACATCAAGGCCACGCGCGACACGTCGGCGGTGCAGGCGGCCTTGACGGCGCTGACGGAAGCCGCGCACAGCGGTGCCGGCAATCTGCTGGACCTGGCGATTCGGGCTACGCGCCTGCGCGCCACCGTCGGCGAGATCAGTGACGCACTGGAGGCGGTGTTCGGCCGCCACCGCGCCGACACGCAGAAGGTCAGCGGCGTCTACGCCGCGGCCTATGACTCGGCCGAGGGCTGGGCGAAGCTGCAGGAGGAGATCAAGGACTTCGCGGAGGACCAGGGCCGCCGCCCGCGCGTGATGATCGCCAAGCTCGGCCAGGACGGGCACGACCGCGGCGCCAAGGTGGTGGCCACCGCCTATGCCGACCTCGGCTTCGATGTTGACATGGGGCCGCTGTTCCAGACTCCCGAGGAATGCGCCCGTCAGGCGATCGAGAACGATGTGCATGCGGTCGGCGTGTCGACCCTGGCTGCCGGCCACAAGACCCTGGTGCCCGCCATCATCGCGGCACTGAAGGATCAAGGTGCCGACGACATCATCGTCTTCGTCGGCGGCGTGATCCCGGCGCAGGACTACGACATGCTCTACGAGGCGGGGGTCAAGGGCATCTATGGGCCCGGCACGCCGATCCCGGCCAGCGCCAAGGACGTGCTTGAGCAGATCCGCCTGGCGGTGGCCGCGTGATGCGTACGACCGAAGCCCTGGCTTTCGAGCCCGTGCTGGCCGAAGACTTCGACGTGCTGTTCACCCTGCGCATGGCCGCCATGCAGGAGAGCCTGGCCCGGCTGGGTCTGGGTGACCGGCAGCGCAGCCTGGAGCGTTTTACAGGGCAGTTCGAGCCGGAATGGATGCGCTGGATTTTGAAGAACGGTGAGCGCATCGGCTTCACCAAGCTCAAGCCCTCCGGCAACCACCTGCACATTGACCACCTGTTCATCCGCCCGGGCGCCCAGGGTGGCGCCGTCGGGGCGTGGGTGCTGGACTGGGCCAAGGGCGTGGCAAGAGCGCAGCGACAAGACCTGACCCTCCGCGCCCTCAAGCTCAGCGATGCCAACCGCTTCTACCAGCGCCATGGCTTCGAACAGGTCGGCGAGGGCGAGTTGGAGATCGAGTACCGCTGGAAGGCGGGCGCTGACGATTTCCCTGAATTGTGATACGGTAATACATCAAATCCTCGAAGGAGCTGATCATGGCTGTCTCAGTCCGCATGGACCCCCTGCTGGAGCGCGAACTCGAACTCGCGGCCAAGCGCCTGGGCGTGACCAAGTCGCAGTTCATCACCGATGCAGTGGTGCGCGCCCTGGGGCGCAAGAGCCCGTATGAGCTGATGCTTCAGGCCAAGGCTGAGATCGCGCAGAACCCAGGCGCGCAGGCCCTGGCACAGGCATTTGCCGCGGAGTCGCAAGCCCCCTACGACACCGAGCGCTCGCGGGCCGCCCTGATCGCCAAGCTCAGAAGCAAGCATGGCCTCGGCGCTGATTGACGCCAGCGCCATGGTGGCGGCGTTCGCCCCGAACGACCCTGCCGCCGAGCGCTACCAGGACTTGCTGGAGCTGGCCTCGCTTGAGCAATGGTCGCTGTCGACGACCTGGCCCTGCGTCGTGGAGGCCAGCTACCTGGTGCCGCCGCCGCATCGCTTTGCCCTGCTGAACTGGCTGGGCCGAGGGGCGGTAGCCGTGTTCCCGTTCGAGCAGGGCGACCTGCTGGACTTCGTGCCGCTGATGCAGCGCTACACCCAAACGCCGCGCGCCGAGATGGACCTGGCCGACGCGTCGCTGGTGTGGCTGGCCAGCGAGACCGGCGTCAACCGGGTCATGACCCTGGATGTACGCGATTTTTCACGCTACCGCCTGCCAGATGGGCGGGGCTTCGAGATCCTGTGAGCATGCCCACCGAATTGTTCGCCGCGCTTTTGGCCGGACCCAGCGCAGCCCAGCGCCGCGCGGTGGCCAAGGCCATCACCCTGCTGGAGTCAACCCGCGCCGATCACCGCACCAAGGCCGATGCCTTGCTGACCGAGCTGTTGCCGCACACCGGCCGGGCCTTCCGGCTGGGCATCTCCGGTGTGCCCGGCGTGGGCAAGAGCACTTTCATCGAGGCGCTGGGCCTGATGTTGATCGCGCAGGGTTACCGCGTGGCGGTGTTGACGATCGACCCATCGAGCAGCGTGTCTGGCGGCTCCATCCTGGGCGACAAGACCCGCATGGAGCGGCTCTCGATGGATGACCGCGCCTACATTCGCCCCAGCCCGTCCAGCGGCACCCTGGGTGGTGTGGCCGAGAAGACGCGCGAGGCGATGCTGGTCTGCGAGGCGGCCGGCTTTGATGTCGTCATCGTCGAGACCGTCGGCGTGGGCCAGAGCGAAACCGCGGTGGCCGGCATGACTGACATGTACTGCCTCTTGCAACTGCCCAATGCCGGCGATGACCTGCAGGCGATCAAGAAGGGCGTGATGGAGCTGGCCGATCTGGTCGTCATCAACAAGGCCGACATCGACCCCAACGCCGCCACGCGCGCGCAGGCGCAGATCGTGTCCAGCCTGCGGCTGTATGGCATGCACGGCAATGCCGAGGCGCAGCGGGTCTGGCAGGCGCGCGTGATGCAACTCAGCGCGCTGAAGGCCGAGGGGCTGGACCGCTTCTGGGCCGCGGTCAGCGAGTACCGTGAGTTGCAGGCCGCAAGCGGCCGCGACGCGAGCAAGCGCCAGAGCCAGGCGCAAGCCTGGATGTGGGAGCGCATCCACGCTGGCCTGCGCCAGCAGTTCGACCAGGCCCCGGCCGTGCGCGCCGTGCTGAAAGAAATTACTGCGCAAGTATTGAATGGCAAGCTCGCGGCATCGACCGCAGCCCGCGAACTACTGAATCGATTTTCCGGAGATCACGACCATGCATGACATCCAGCAACGCCTCGAAGAAAAACGCGCTCAGGCGCGTCTGGGCGGTGGCGAGAAACGCATCGCGGCCCAGCACAAGAAGGGCAAGCTGACGGCGCGCGAGCGGCTGGAGCTGCTGTTCGACGAAGGCACATTTGAAGAGTGGGACATGTTCGTCGAGCACCGCTGCGTGGACTTCGGCATGCAGGACAACAAAATCCCCGGCGATGGCGTCGTGACCGGCTACGGCATGATCAACGGCCGCCTCGCCTTCAGCTTCAGCCAGGATTTCACCGTCTTCGGCGGCGCTTTGAGTGAGCCCCATGCCGAGAAAATCTGCAAGGTGATGGACCAGGCGATGAAGGTCGGCGCGCCGGTGATCGGCCTCAACGACTCGGGCGGCGCGCGCATCCAGGAGGGCGTGGCGTCGCTGGGCGGTTATGCCGATGTGTTCCTGCGCAATGCGATGGCCTCGGGTGTGATCCCGCAGATCAGCATGATCATGGGCCCCTGCGCCGGCGGGGCGGTCTACTCGCCGGCGATGACAGACTTCATCTTCATGGTGAAGGATTCGTCGTACATGTTCGTCACCGGCCCCGAGGTGGTGAAGACGGTGACTCACGAGGAGGTGACGGCCGAGGAGCTGGGCGGTGCCGGCACGCACACCAGCCGGAGCGGCGTGGCCGATCTCGCCTTTGAGAATGACGTCGAAGCGATCCTGATGCTGCGGCGCTTCTTCAACTACCTGCCGCTGAACAATCGCGAGAAGGCGCCAACCCGGCCCAGCGGCGACCCCGGGAACCGGCTCGATCTGTCGCTGGACACCCTGGTGCCCGAGAACCCCAACAAGCCCTACGACATGAGGGAGCTGATCCTGAAGACGGTCGACGATGGCGACTTCTTCGAGCTGCAGCCCGAGTACGCCAAGAACATCCTGACCGGCTTCGCCCGGATGGAAGGTCAGACGGTCGGCATCGTCGCCAACCAGCCGCTGGTGTTAGCCGGCTGCCTGGACATCAAGAGCAGCATCAAGGCCGCGCGCTTCGTGCGCTTCTGCGATGCTTTCAACATTCCGGTCATCACCTTCGTCGACGTGCCCGGCTTCATGCCTGGCACGGCGCAGGAGTACGGCGGCATCATCAAGCACGGTGCCAAGCTGCTCTACGCCTACGCCGAGTGCACCGTGCCCAAGGTGACCGTCATCACCCGCAAGGCCTATGGCGGCGCCTACGACGTGATGTCGTCCAAGCACCTGCGCGGTGATGTCAACTTCTCCTGGCCAAACGCAGAAATCGCCGTGATGGGCGCCAAGGGGGCGGTAGAGATCATCTTCCGCGAGGACAAGGGTGATCCTGCGAAGCTGGCGGCCAAGGAGGCCGAGTACAAGGCGCGCTTCGCCAACCCCTTCGTGGCCGGCGCACGCGGCTTCATCGACGACGTGATCCAGCCGCACGAGACCCGCAAGCGCATCTGCCGGTCGCTGGTGATGCTGAAGGACAAGAAGCTGGAAAACCCGTGGCGCAAGCACGGCAACATCCCTCTGTAATCAGGCACCAGGAGAAGAACGAATATGTTTACCAAGATCCTGATTGCCAACCGTGGTGAGATCGCCTGTCGGGTGATCAAGACCGCGCAGAAGCTGGGCATCAAGACGGTCGCCGTCTACTCCGAGGCGGACAAGGATGCTCGCCACGTCGAGCTGGCCGATGAGTCGGTACTGCTGGGGCCTGCGCCTTCGCGCGAGTCCTACCTTGTCGCCGACAAGATCATCGCCGCCGCCAAGCAGACCGGCGCGCAGGCCATCCACCCCGGCTACGGTTTCCTCAGCGAGAACGAGGAATTCGCCCGGCTTGTGGAAGAGGAGGGTTTGACCTTCATCGGCCCCAAGCACTATTCGATCGCGGCGATGGGCGACAAGATCGCATCGAAGAAGCTGGCCAAGGACGCCAACGTCACCACCATCCCCGGCTACAACGAGCCGATCCTGTCGGCCGAAGAGGCGGTCAAGATCGCGCAAGGCATCGGCTACCCGGTGATGATCAAGGCCAGCGCCGGCGGTGGCGGCAAGGGCCTGCGCGTAGCCTTCAATGACAAGGACTGCTTCGAGGGCTTCACGTCCTGCCGCAACGAGGCGCGCAACAGCTTCGGCGATGACCGTGTCTTCATGGAGAAGTTCGTCGAGGAGCCGCGCCACATCGAGATTCAGATCCTGGGCGACAGCCAGGGCAACATCGTTTACCTCCACGAGCGCGAATGCTCGATCCAGCGCCGCCATCAGAAGGTAATCGAGGAGGCGCCGTCGCCCTTCATCAGCGATGCGACGCGCAAGGCGATGGGCGAGCAGGCCGTCGCGCTGGCCAAGGCGGTGAAATACCAGAGCGCCGGCACGGTCGAGTTCGTTGTCGGCAAGGACCAGAGCTTCTACTTTCTTGAGATGAACACGCGCCTGCAGGTTGAGCATCCTGTGACCGAATGCATCACCGGCGTCGACCTGGTCGAGCAGATGATCCGCGTGGCCGCCGGTCTGCCACTGCCGTTCAAGCAGGAAGAGATCAGAAAAGACGGCTGGGCGATCGAGTGCCGCATCAATGCTGAGGACCCTTTTCGCAACTTCCTGCCCTCGACCGGTCGGCTGGTGCGGTACCAGCCGCCGGAGACCTCGATGGAATCCGCTTCGCCCGAACGCTATGGCGTGCGAGTGGACACTGGCGTCGTCGAGGGCGGCGAGATTCCGATGTTCTACGACTCGATGATCGCCAAGCTGATCGTGCACGGCCGTGACCGGGCCGAGGCGATTGCCAAGATGCGCGAGGCGCTCAACGGCTTCGTCATCCGCGGCATCTCCAGCAACATCCCTTTCCAGTCGGCCCTGCTGGCGCATCCGGATTTCCAGAGCGGCAACTTCAACACTGGCTTCATCGCCCAGTATTACGGCGGCGGCTTCCGCGCCGAGGATGTGCCGCATGAGGACCCGAAGTTCCTGCTTGCCCTGGCCGGCTTCATCCGCCGCAAGGCGCGCGAGCGTGAGGCCGGCATCACCGGCCAGTTGCCGGGCCACGAAGTCCGGATCGAGCACGACTATGTGGCACTGATCCACGAAGGCGCCGGGCAGTATCAACGGCATGAGCTGCATATCTCGGAGTTCGTCGGGCGTCGCAGTTCGGACCACAGCGGCGAGGCCCTGGTGCGGGTGGGGCAGGGCGATGAAGCCAGGCCCTATCGCATCATCAGCAACTCGCGCCTGAACGACATTCGCATCACCGGTACCGTCAACGGCCAGGCCTTCACGGCCCAGGCCGAACGCGGCACGGCCAAGAACCCGCTGGCCTACCGCATCCTGCACAAGGGCCTGAGCATCGAGGTCAACGTGCTCTCGCCGCGCGCGGCAGAGCTGCATGCGCTAATGCCCTACAAGGCGCCGCCCGACACCAGCAAGTTCCTGCTCTCGCCTATGCCGGGCCTGCTGGTCCACATCGCCGCCGAGCCGGGCCAGACCGTGCAGGCCGGCGAGCGACTGGCGGTGATTGAGGCGATGAAGATGGAGAACATCCTGATCGCCGAGCGCGATGTGAAGATCGCCGAGGTGCTGGCCAAGACCGGCGAGAGCCTCTCGGTCGATCAACCCATCCTGAGGTTTGAGTGATGGACAAGAAGCCCTACAAGATCCTCGGCATCCAGCAGATCGCCATTGGTGGCCCGGACAAGAACGCCCTGCGCAAGCTTTGGGTCGATGTGCTGGGCCTACAAGTCACCGGCAACTTCGTCTCCGAGCGCGAAAACGTCGATGAGGACATTTGCGCGATCGGCAGTGGCCCGCACAAGATCGAGGTCGACCTGATGCAGCCGCTGGATCCCGACAAGAAGCCGGCTGTGCACACGACGCCGCTGAACCATGTCGGTCTTTGGGTGGATGACCTGCCCAAGGCGGTCGAATGGATGACGGCGAATGGCGTGCGCTTTGCGCCGGGCGGCATTCGACAGGGCGCGGCCGGCTACGATATCTGCTTCATTCACCCGAAGTCCAACGAGCAGTTCCCGGTCGGCGGCGAGGGCGTGCTGATCGAGCTGGTGCAGGCACCGCCGGAGGTGGTGGCGGCGCTGGGCTGACCGAGGGGTAGATATGTGAAACTCACCGGACTCCCCATGCTTGCTCTGACCCGCATCACCCTGGCGCTGTTGACCCTGCTGGGCGCCAAGCCCGCGCTGGCGCAAGGCCTTGCGCCGACGCAGCAACTGCCTGCCGTGGTCGTCACCGCCACGCGCAGCGAGGCTCAGGCCTTCGATGTGCCGGCCTCGATCAGCCGCATCGGCGGGGACGAGGTGCGCGATGGTCATGCGCTGATCAACATCTCTGAGAGCCTGGGCGCGGTGCCGGGCCTGCTGGCGCGTGATCGGCAGAACTATGCCCAGGACGTGCAAATCTCGGTGCGTGGCTTCGGCGCTCGCGCCAGCTTTGGTATACGCGGCGTGCGGCTTTATGTGGACGGCATTCCGGCCACCTTGCCGGATGGCCAGGGGCAGATCAGCAATGTCGAGCTGGCGTCGGTCGGCCGCATCGAGGTCCTTCGCGGGCCGTTCTCCGCGCTCTACGGCAACTCGGCCGGCGGCGTGATCCAGGTCTTCACCGAGGAGGGGCAGGGCGCGCCGCGCTTGGGCTTCGGCATGGCGGCGGGCAGCGATGGCGCGCTGCGGTTGGGCGTCCAGGGTAGCGGCTCGCAAGGGGGTATCGCTTACGCGCTGGGCGCCAGCCGCTTCACCAGCGATGGCTATCGTGAGCACAGCGCCACCGTGCGCACGCTGGGCAATGCCAAGCTCAGCTGGCGGCCCGACGCCGACAGCAAGCTGAGCCTGATTGTCAACAACGTGGCCCTGCCGCGCGCCCAGGATCCGCTGGGCCTGACGCGCGCGCAGTTCAGCGCCAACCCGCGCGGCGTCGACGCCTCGGCGCTCGATTACGACACCCGCAAGACCGTCAACCAGACCCAGCTGGGCCTGGTCTACGAGCGCCGCCTCGACGCCGCCAATGCCCTACAACTGATGGCCTATGGCGGCCACCGCGGCACGGCCCAGTTCCAGTCCATTCCCCGGGCGACCCAGGCCAGCGCTCTGCATCCGGGCGGGGTGATCGACCTGGCGCGCGACTATCAAGGCGCCGACCTGCGCTGGACGCTCAAGAGCCGCCTGCTCGATGCGCCGCTGACCTTGATCAGCGGCCTGGCCTACGACGCGCTGGAGGAGCAGCGCCGGGGCTACCAGAACTTCGTCGGCAACAGCCTGGGTGTGCTCGGCGCCCTGCGCCGCGACGAGCGCAACGAGGTGACGAGTAGCGACCAGTACCTGCAAGCGGCCTGGCAGCTGGCGCCGCAGTGGACGCTCAATGCCGGCCTGCGCCACAGCCGGATCCGCTTCATGTCGAGCGACCAGTACATCGCGGGCGCCAATCCCGACGACAGCGGACGTGCCGCCTACAGCGCCACCTTGCCGGTGCTGGGCCTGATGTTCGCGCTGTCCGACGAGCTGCATGTCTACGCCACCGCCGGGCGCGGCTTCGAGACACCCACCTTGAACGAACTGGCCTACCGTGCCGGCGGCGGCACCGGCCTGAACCTGGGTCTACAGGCCGCGCGCAGCCGCAGCGTCGAGCTGGGGGTGAAGACGCGCCGGGCTGACTGGGGCGAGCTGGACCTGGCCCTGTTTCGCACCGACACCGAGCGCGAGATCGTCACCCAGACCAACAGCGGCGGCCGTGCGACTTTTCAGAATGCCGGCGCCACGACGCGCAACGGGGTCGAGCTTGGTTGGACGCAGAGCTGGGCCCGGCACCTGCGCGCGCAGCTCGCGGCAACCCTGCTGAATGCGCGCTACGAAGATGGCTTCCTGACCTGCACGGCCGCGCCCTGTGCCGCAGCCAATGTGACCGTTCCCGCCGGCCGGCGCATTCCCGGCATCGCTCGCGGCAGCCTGTTCGCGGCACTGAGCTGGCTGCCGCTGACCGGCTGGCGCGGCGGGCTGGAGGCACGCCATCTGAGTAGCGTCTTCGTCAACGACCTGAACAGCGATGCTGCGGCCGGCTACACGGTGGCGGCCGCCCATCTGGGCTATGTGCTGAACGCCGGTGCCTGGGAGCTTGGTGGCCTGCTGCGCGCTGACAACTTGTTCGACCGCCGCTACGCGGGCTCGGTGATCGTCAACGAGGGCAACAGCCGCTTCTTCGAGCCCGCGCCCGGGCGAAGCTGGCTGGCCAGCGTCTCGGCCACGCTGAAGTTCTGAGCATTCGTGGTTGGCGAAGATAGAATTGTTTGATGCGGTAGATTTGCATGTTGAGCGAAGGCTAAAGTCGGGCTTCGCGATGCAGCTGTCGCGTCACTTCATCCATGCGCCTCGATCTCACCACGCTCAATCTTGTCCTCGCCATCGAGCAGACCCGCTCGATCACGGCCGGGGCGGCGCGTGAGCATCTGGCGCTTGCGGCGGCCAGCAAGCGCCTGTCGGACCTGGAATCTCGCCTGGGCGTGCAGCTGTTCGAGCGCCGCGCCCGCGGGGTGGAGCCGACCGAGGCCTGCCGGGCGCTGGTGCGCCACATCCGCTCGCTGCATGCCTCGCTGCATGCGCTGGAGAGCGAAGTGGTTGAGTTTGCCCGCGGCATCAAGGGCCACCTGCGCATCGCCGCCAATGCCGGCGCCATCGCCGAATGCCTGCCGCCTGATCTGGCGGCTTTCAGCCAGGCCCATGCGCAGATTCGCATCAGCCTGGAAGACCTGACCAGCGCCGAGGTGCAGGCGGCGGTGGCCGATGGCCGCGCCGATGTCGGCGTGTTCACCCCGCCTCTGCTGGACAACCGCCTGCAGACGTGGGTTTATGCGCAGAGCCGCCTCGCCGTGCTGGTGCCTAAAGGGCACGAGCTTGCGGGCCGCGAGAAGGTCAGCTTCTCCGACCTGCTCGACTACGACCTGATCGGCCTGCATGCCGGCGCCTCGGCTCAGGAGCTGATGCGCGAGCAAGCGCAGGTACGGGGCCGCACGCTCAATGCGCGCCTGCAGGTGCGCGGCTTCGATGCGATTGCGCAACTGGTCGAGGCCGGCCTCGGTGTGGCCGTGCTGCCCCAGGGGCCGGCCGAACGTTTCTCCCGCGTGTTCGCGGTCAAGTTGCTTCAGCTCGATGAAGCCTGGGCCGCGCGCGACTATTGTCTGGGTGTGTTGCGCCAGGAGCGCCTGCCCACCGTGGTGCAGCGCTTTGTCGATGCACTGTGTCCTACTGAAAGCAAGCCATGACAGTACGCACTCTTTACGACAAGCTTTGGGACGAGCACGTCGTCCATACCGAGGACGACGGCACGACCGTGCTCTACATCGACCGCCATCTGGTTCACGAAGTGACCAGCCCGCAGGCCTTTGAAGGCCTGGACCTGGCGGGCCGCAAGATCTGGCGCCTGAGCGCCAATCTGGCCGTCAGTGACCACAATGTGCCGACGACCGATCGCAGCCAAGGCATCGCCGATCCGGTCTCCAAGCTGCAGGTCGACACCTTGGACAATAACTGTGACCGCCTCGGCATCACGCAGTTCAAGATGAGCGACAAGCGCCAGGGCATCGTCCATGTGATCGGCCCTGAGCAGGGCGCTACGTTGCCGGGCATGACTGTCGTCTGTGGTGACAGCCACACTTCCACGCATGGCGCCTTTGGCGCGCTGGCCCATGGCATCGGCACCTCTGAGGTGGAGCACGTGCTGGCCACGCAGACCCTGTTGGCCAAGAAGGCCAAGAACCTGCTGATCAAGGTCGAAGGCCAGGTGGCCCAGGGCGTTGGCGCCAAGGACATCGTGCTAGCCATCATCGGCAAGATCGGCACGGCCGGCGGCAATGGCTACACGATCGAGTTCGGCGGCTCGGCCATCCGTGCCTTGAGCATGGAAGGGCGCATGACCGTCTGCAATATGGCCATTGAGGCGGGCGCGCGTGCCGGCCTGATCGCCGTGGACGAGACCACGATCAACTACTGCAAGGGCCGGCCGTTCAGCCCTAGCGGCGTCGAGTGGGATCTGGCGGTGGCCTATTGGCGCGGCCTGCACTCGGACGCGGGTGCGCAGTTCGACAAGGTCGTCGAACTGGACGCCGCGCAGATCCGCCCGCAGGTCACCTGGGGCACCAGCCCCGAGATGGTTCTGTCCATCGACGACCGCGTGCCCGATCCCGACAAGGAAAAGGATGCGGTGAAGCGTAGCGCCATCGAGCGCGCGCTTCAGTACATGAACCTGCAGCCCAACAAGGCGATCAACGACATCCGCATCGACAAGGTCTTCATTGGCTCCTGCACCAACAGCCGGATCGAGGACATGCGCGAGGCCGCCGCCGTGGTGCGCCGCCTGGGCGGCAAGATCGCCGGCAATGTGAAACTGGCGCTGGTGGTGCCGGGCTCGGGCCTGGTCAAGCAACAGGCGGAGAATGAAGGCCTGGACCAGGTATTCAAGGCAGCAGGGTTCGAATGGCGCGAGCCTGGCTGCTCGATGTGCCTGGCGATGAACGCGGACCGGTTGGAGCCGGGCGAACGCTGCGCGTCCACCAGCAACCGCAATTTTGAAGGCCGCCAGGGCGCTGGCGGCAGGACCCATCTGGTCAGCCCGGCGATGGCCGCGGCGGCTGCGATGCAGGGCCATTTTGTTGATGTGCGTCAACTTGTCTGAACAAGGAGCAAGACCATGAAGAAGTTCTCTGTTTACCTGACCGCCCTGGCTCTGCTGGCCGGCCTGACCGCCTGCAACACCGTCAACGGCTTCGGCCGCGACGTGCAGAAGGTCGGCGAGAAGATCGAAGACACGGCCAAGAAGAAGTGAGCGCAGCGGGGCGTTCGATGCCCTGCGCTCAAGGAGAAACAGCAATGCAGAAGTTCACCCTTCACCAGGGCTTGGTCGCGCCTATGGATCGCGACAACGTCGACACCGACGCGATCATCCCCAAGCAGTTCCTGAAGTCGATCCAGCGCAGCGGGTTCGGCCCGAACCTGTTTGACGAATGGCGCTATCTGGATGCGGGCGAGCCCGGTCAGGACCCAGCCTCGCGCAAGCCCAACCCCGATTTCGTTCTGAACCAGCCGCGCTATGCCGGCGCGTCGGTGCTGATCGCGCGAAGCAACTTTGGCTGCGGTTCCAGTCGCGAACACGCACCCTGGGCGCTGGAACAATACGGCTTTCGCTCCATCATCGCGCCCAGCTTTGCCGACATCTTCTTCAACAACTGCTTCAAGAATGGTGTTTTGCCCATCGTCCTGCCCGAAGGGCAGGTGGCCACGCTGTTCGACGAGGTATTTGCCTTCCCCGGCTACCAGCTGACGGTGGATCTGGAGCGCCAGGTAGTCATCAAGCCCGACGGCGCCGAACTGCCCTTCGAAGTGCAGGCCTTCCGCAAGTTCTGCTTGCTGAACGGTTTCGATGACATCGGCCTGACCCTGCGACACGCCGACAAGATCAAGGCTTATGAAGCCGAACGCATCGCCACCAAGCCGTGGTTGAACAACCGCCTGCTTGCCTGAGGAATCAAAGAATGAAGATTGCAGTCCTGCCCGGTGATGGCATCGGCACGGAGATCGTCGCCGAGGCGGTCAAGGTCCTGAAGG
>Ga0187843_10001963_pt1 | contig 12758 bp, 3 predicted proteins | sample SpaLakP09_SKY_43_FD_134516 | JGI IMG/M metagenome (GOLD analysis project Ga0187843, IMG submission 134516) | Oligotrophic lake water microbial communities from Sparkling Lake, Wisconsin, USA - SP09_SKY_43 | ecosystem: Environmental > Aquatic > Freshwater > Lake | place: USA: Sparkling Lake... | reverse complement strand
GGACGGGGGCGCTTTTGGTGCGGGAGGGGATCAAGCCTGGGGAGTTGTGTGCGGCTGTAGCGAGTCCTGGGGGAACGACTGAGGCGGGGTTAAAAGTTTTGCAAGCGGGCGGGTTAGGCGGGCTAGCGGAGCAGGCGATGGAGGCGGCAATTCGCAGGGCGAAGGAGTTGGCGAAAGGCGGATAGGAAGCATTCGTCACGCAAAGGACGCAAAGGGTGAAAAAAGGGGGAAGGTGAGAATGTAGTTTTGAAGTTCGAAGTTTAGGTAGCGGGGCATCTTCGATAGCTCGACCACTTCGCTGGTAGGGAGAAAGCGATCAGGATTTTTGAAGCTTTCTGGCAAGGGTAAATGCGGGTATGATTTTGACTCATTCGGGCCGTAGCACAGCTTGGTAGTGCGCTTGTTTCGGGTACAAGAGGTCGTGGGTTCAAATCCCACCGGCCCGATGATTTTCCGAAGGAAAAGCAAGGGCGGTCAATTTAATCTAGCCGGAGGCGAAAGAAGATTAGGTCAGGGGCGGGTCTGCAGGGAACCAATATCCCACCGGCCCGATGATTTTCCGAAGGAAAAGCAAGGGCGGTCAATTTAATCTAGCCGGAGGCGAAAGAAGATTAGGTCAGGGGCGGGTCTGCAGGGGACCAACATCCCGACGGCTGCAATTGTAAGCTGTATTTTTAAAACCCGTATTTCGATGATTTTCCGAAGGAAAAGCAAGGGCCGCCAGTCTAATCTAGCCGGAAGCGAAAAAAGATTAAGTCGCGGGCAGGTCTGCAGGGGACCAACATCCCACCTCGTCCGATTCTGCGATGGCGGGGAGGCGGAAGTTTTGGATCGAGTCTAATCCTGACCTACCGCTTTGTTATCCGTAAGTATGGATCCTAGCATACTAAAAGGGCTATAAATAACATGTAAAACAAATTTAAAATCTATAAATCAAAACAAGTAAATATATAGCTGACAACATATTACAGTAAATAATATGGCTATGTAATCGCTTATCAAAAGAAAAATTTGATTTTCCCAGTACGAAGTGTACGTTTTTCGATGGTGAGCAAAGTAGTGATAAATAAAAGCAATTTTAGCTATAGCAAAACTGTCTTTTGTTTGAACATTTGTAGCCTTTAGGAGTCCAAATAATATGAGCAAAAATTTAAATAAAGCCATAGCTGGATCGGACCACAGAAAAGCCTCAACTATGAAAAATAGAATTCTCAAGGCAGTTGCGAGCTACAAGTTTGCCATTGCAATATTCACTGCTCTTTCGTTGGCGGGTTGGTCGAGTGATGCAAGAGCGGCAACGCAGTATTGGAATACGAGCGGAACAGCTGGGACTTGGGGGACAAGCCTTTTATGGGGAGGCAGTGCTAGCGGACCTTTTACAAGCGCGTGGTCAGCAGGATCGGATGTGAACTTTGGCGCCACTAGCAATGCTGGCACGTTTGTATCAGCGAATGGTGAAGTTGGTAATCTTACTGTGGCAGATAATGCAACAGTGACAATAACCGCAGGAGGCTCTTTGAAAAACTCCGCCGCTAATAATTACATTAGCACTTACAACATTGGAACTGGGGCAACCTTGAATTGGACAAGCCAAACTCAAAATATTGGAACCGTCTATGCGGCTTCAGGATTTATAAAAAACGGCGCAGGGACATGGAACATGGGCGCCGGTGGTGGTGCGGCTTACACTGGTGGATTCACGCTGAATGCAGGAACCGTTATTGTAACCGGGGCCAGTTCCTTTGGCGCTGGGACGCTTACAATCAATGGGGGTGTTATCTCAGCTTCAGGTAACAAAACAAGGACCCAAAGTATTGTTCTGGGTGGCAATTTTGAAAATGCTGGAACGGGAACCGATGTTTGGTCCGGGACGGTGTCACTGGGAGATGCAACTCGTACGATTACCAATACGCAGACTGGTAAGCGCGTCTATTCCGGTGTTATTTCTGGAGTGGGGGGCGGGCTAACTATCACCGGTGCAGGTACAGGGGAAACGTTCATTGGAAATACGGGCAATACTTTCAGCGGGTCGGTCACCATCGTGAATGGCAAAACTGTATGGAATGGTAGCGGCGCCTTTGGTAATACAACAAGTATTACGTTGGACGAAAAAGTGACGTTAGCCAGCGATAACGCTGGGACAGTAGGGGTTACGTCCACGTTCGCTGCCGATAAAAATATATTTCTTAGTGCCAATGCTGGGATCGGCACTGCTGGGACTGGGGTCACCACTATCAACGGAGTAATGGCTGATAAATTAGGTGCTGTAGGAAAATTGACTAAGTCGGATACAGGGACTTTGATTCTGGGTGGCGTGAGCACTTACACCGGAATGACGGCAGTTAATAACGGAATGTTGAAACTCGCCAGCGGCGATAACCGTCTACCCACTGGCTCGCTTTTAAAACTTGGTGCCTCTGGAAGTGTCACTGTTGCAGGCACTACTGCCACCTTTGATCTCAATGGGCGAAGCCAGGAGATTAAAGGGCTCGAGTCGGCGATTTCGACTTTAGATCAAACAACCATAAACACGGTCACCTCGGCAACCGCTGCCACCCTGACTATTGGTTCGAGTAGCGGTGTTACAACTACCTTCGGATCAGGTACGGCGAAAAATCGCGGGGAGATCACCGGTTCTCTTGCCGTAACTAAAACTGGGGCTGGAACGCAAGTGTTGGGTGGGGCAAACACCTACACGGGAACGACAACAGTCGATGGAGGAACATTGGCGGTGGACGGGTCCCTCGCGAGTGCTGGTTCCGTGGTGGTAAATGTAAATGGACTCCTTGGTGGATCGGGCAGTGTTGGCGCAATCACGGGTGCGGGAACAGTTGGACCTGGGAATAGCCCTGGGATTCTGACAGCGACGAGCGTGAATCCCACAGCGGGAACCGATTTCAAGTTTGAGTTCACCGCTCTTAATCCCACTTACACCAGTGCCACAGCTAGTGGGAATGATCTGTTGCATCTGACAGCCAGCTCGAGTCCGTTTGCGGGCGGATTATTTACCTCAGGAAACATCATTTCAATCTACCTGAACAACGCATCGATTACGTCTGACTTGTTGGCACAGACTAACACGACCTTCAGTGGTGGATTCTTCGTAGATGGAACGTATGGACTAGCGGCAGCGTTAAATCCTGCAAGTTTCGCCTACTACACAACGAGCGCATCGTTGGGAACGGGATCAGCCGTAGATTACAATGGCACTAGTTACTACTTGATGGATGGGTTTGCCACGAAGGTAACCCTATCGGATACGGTAGTCACAAGTGCTGCATTTGCCACGGGTACAGTGGCGACGGGGACGTTGTTGACCTTTACCGCGGTGCCTGAACCCTCCACGGGAGCCTTGTTAGGCTTTGGCTTGGCTGGGTTGGTGATGACTCGGTTACTGCGGCGGAAGCAGAGCTGAACCGACCGCGACTAAAAACATATTTAAGAAAAGGGTCACGCTTGTTTGGGAATTTTTAATTTCGGATTTCGGATTTCGGATTTTGAATTTTGAATTATTGGAAGTCGGTTGAGTGTTCCAACCGGCTGACCGTGACGGTCAGCCCTACCAGCAATCAGGAATAATCCCGCGGTTGCGGCCCCGACGCCGGTCGGGGTAGAGACGCGCTCACGCGCGGATTTTTAATTTTTAATTATTGGAAGTTGGAAGTTTAGGTAGGGCGGCATCTCCGAAGTCGACTAGCTGGGCGATATCTAGTATGGAATAACCTGTAAAACAAAAAATTTTGCATTATGTAAATATTGTAAAGTACTGACTGACAATGCTCAGCAGAATAATATAACAAAATAATATGCTTGTTCGCAAAAAATCAATTGTCTCAATTTCTAGCATACAGATTTTCTTATGAGAGAGTTTGAAGGAAAGAGGGTTAGGCTTTACTTTACTAAACCGATTTTTACTTTGAACATTTTAGCTGCCTGATAGTCAAAACAATATGATCAGTGATTTAAAACTCTCACTAGCAGCTACAATTTTTCTGCTTGGATTGTTTTCTACATCTGTCTCGCATGCCCAAACCAGTGCCTATTGGGACGTGAACGGAACAACAAATGGCCAAGGTGGGTCAGGGACATTTTCTTCTAGCGGCGTTTTCTGGACAACGAATAGTGACAATGCAACGGCGAACAGTGGCGGGCCGACGGGTGGAGGACTCTTCGCTGTCGGTAATGGTGCTTCCACTAGCACTGCCACCTACACCACCAATGGCGGAACTTGGACGAGTAACTCGGGTGCCTATAATTTTAATTTTGGAGGTACAGCTGGAACTGTCACCCAAGGGGGAAGTTACCAGGCCTATGGCGTGAACTTTTTGTCGTCGGGCTATGTTTGGACCATTGATGGATCTGGCGCCAACAATCGAGCGATCACCACCACCAACGCTGTTAATTTGGGTGCCAATTCCCTCACCCTCGCCAACGGGGCTAGGGGACTGAATTCATTCATCTTTGCAGGGCCTACTGCTTCAACTGGACTGGGCATTACGGGTACCAGCGGATCTACTTTGACTCTCAGGAATCTTACCGCTGATTCAACGACAAACTCATTCGGCGTTTATTTGAGCGGCGGTGGGACGATCGCGAATGCCATTTCAATTACAACGGATATTGCAGCTGCAAATAAGCTGTTTCTAGGGTCGGGAAATAGCGGAGGGGGTACAATTAACTCCGCCATCACCCACGAGGCTGGCACGCTTTTCTTTACCAACAGCGCTTCTGGTAATGTGACGGTGAATGGTGCGATTGCAGGAGCTGGTAAAGTGGGGGCTGCCAGTTCGGGTAGTGGAAATATACTTTTCAATGCCTCCAATTCTTATACGGGTGGCACAACCATCGCTGGGTCAGGCACAGGCTACGTCGGGATTAGCAATAGCGCAGCTTTTGGCTCTGGGACCGTAACGATCTCGGGTGCTGGCACCAACTACGTCCGCGCTATGGACACCGCCTTAGAAATTACCAACGCCGTGACGATTAGCACCGGGAGTACTCTAAGACTAGCCACTGCCACCAGCGGTTGGACTGAAACTCTCTCCGGCACGATCAGCGGTGATGGGGGTATCTTTTATAGTTTTACCGACACGCAGAGACTCACTGGCACGAATAACTCCTTCGGTGGCGGAGTCAATATCGCCAGTGGCCTCACCCTGCAGGCTACAACATTGGGAATGGCAGGTGGAAACAGCTCGCTGGGTCAAAACGGAACCGTCACCTTTAGTTCGACGAGTGGATCTGGCGCGGCGGGTACGCTTGCTTGGATGGGCACCAGTAGTGAGACATCGGACAAGGCCATTGCCTTGACCACCGTTAGCTCATCGGCCAACTCCGGATTGAAAATCTATGCCGGTGCGAACAACGCTGGAGGGACCAATGTCACCCTAACGCTGGACGGCAACCTGAACAGCACAGGGTATAGTCAGGCAGTTATCACGACGACAAACGTTGTTGGGGGTGTTACGAACATAACCAGCGTTACGAATAAACAAAATATGACCATTAGCCTTGGTGCATACAACACCAACACTCTGGTGATGAACGGAACTATTAATGAGGCCGCTGGTTATACCAACGCTGTGGTTATTGATGGGGCTACTTCTGGCACTGTGAAACTTGCTGGAAACAATACGTATAGCGGATCCACTACTGTATCCTCTGGAACGCTGAAGTTGGGTAGTGCCACCGCTTTGGGAAGTACAGCTGGCGTGACGAGCGTAGGCTCCGGCGGTTTTCTTGATCTCAACGGGCAGACGGGAGTGGCGGAAGCACTCAACTACACAGGTACCGGAGGCTTGGTCAACAGCGCTGCTGGGACAACGGCCAGCGTAAGTGGTGTTGTGGATATTGGATCCGCAACGACTGTGCAAACGACAGGGAACATCACTTTGGATGGTAAGTTGAATGGTACTGCATCGAAAAATTTAACCAAGAGCGGTGAGGGCACTTTGAAGGTTACTGCAGCTGACTCTACCTTCAGTGGAACAAACACGGTGTCCGCGGGGACTCTTATGGTGGATACGGGTGGAAGTATTGCGACAAGCACCAGCATCGTGAACGGGGGTTTCCTCAAGGTGAATGGCACGGCCGGTGCTGTGACGGTCAATAGTGGGGGAGGATTAAGTGGGTCGGGCACCGTAGGGGCATTGACCTTGAACAGTGGTGGTGCGCTCAATCCTGGAAATAGCCCAGGAACGTTGAGCGCTGCATCGGCCATTGTTCTGGGTGGGTCCACCTACAACTGGCAGATCTCAAATCTGGCAGGAACCGCGGGGACCGAGTGGGATCTTTTTAGCGTCGCAGGATCTCTCAATATGAGTGGCGTCACGAGTGCGAATCGGTGGAATTTAGTCCTCACAGGGGACAGTGCTTTCGCGGGCTGGGATGGTAGCAGTACTGCCAGCTATGTCTTTGCCCAAGCGACCAGCGTGTCTGGGTTTGATACGACTGCTGGAACAGATATTACCAGTCTGTTTAACATATCCACATCAGGAATTGCCTCACTGCCTAGCTCTTCTCCCTTCTCTGTCGAGGTGGGGCTCGCAGGGGGGTATATCACTCTTAATTTGATGGTCATTCCCGAGCCTTCCACGGGAGCCTTGCTAGGCTTTGCCTTGGGTGGGTTGGTGGTGACTCGGTTACTGCGTCGGAAGCAGAGCTGAAGAGAGCGCACGTAGAAAGCATTTCTGGGAAAAAGTTCACGCTTGTGTGCGATTTCGGATTTCGGATTTCGGATTTTGAATTTTGAATTTTGAATTTTGAATTATTGGAAGTCGGTTGAGTGTTCCAACCGGCTGACCGTGACGGTCAGCCCTACCAGCAATCAGGAATAATCCCGCGGTTGCGGGACGCAGACGCGCTGACGCGCGGATGTTGGAAGGTATAAATGCTGGGCTAAGGGATTAAGCACCGCTTTAAGGGGGCGGAAGGTTGAGGTCTAGCCTAGGTCAGATCTCTCTCTGTGTTTTACGTTAAGTGGTGATATAAGCAGAATAAAAGGGGTATGAAAAACGTGTAAACTAATTTAAATATTGTAAAATAGCTTTTATAAATTGTTTATGGATATAACTATGCAATCTTATTAAGACTAGATAACCGCTTACCAATAAAAAAACTTGATTATTTATAGTCCTTAGTTTATAGTTTCCAAAGGTGAGCAAATTAGTGATAAATAAAACCTTGTTGTGCGATAGCGAAACAGTTTTTTGTTTGAACGTTTGTGTCACTTCGGAGTCAAAATAATATGGACAAAAAATTAAGTTTAAATTTATCCCTAGGAGCGGTTTTTTTAGGGTTGTTATTATTTTTTACGCCGAGCGCAAAAGCACAGACCAACTATATTTGGAATAATAGTTCCTCAAGCTGGACAACGTCCACCTCATGGTCTCCGAGTTGGACTGCGCAAGGAACTACTTCGGCGCAAACCAGCAATATCGCTGTTTTCAGTAATACGGTTAATGCTTTTACGACTGTTGATTTAAGTGCGAACCGGACGGTTGGAGGAGTTCTCTTCACAACAAACGCTTACTCCTACACATTCAATTCTGCCAACAATAGTACTTTGATAATTTATGATCAATTTGGTTTGACTAATAATTCGGGTAAGACTCAAACCTTCAATTTGGGGGTTGCGATCGATCGCGGAAGTGCTTCGTTATTCGCAGGAGCCAACTCAACCAACGTATTTGCGGGAACCATGACCCTTGGAAATGGCACCACATCGGGTCGGACCCCAAAATTCCAAGGCACTGGGGAAACGATTGTCTCTGGGAACATTGTTAATAATGCTACTTCTAGTAGTGCTGGCGGCGTCGCTATCGAGACTACAGCTGGGGCGGGTGTGTTTTTTAGAGGGACCAACACCTATACTGGAATAACAAGTATTAACAATAATGGTGCAATCTTGACCGTAGATCGGGTTTCGGCTTTGAGCACCGCTTCGTACTTGAACTTCTTCGGCACAAGCGGATCGGGGACGGCCTTGAATTTGGGCGGAAACGGGTTGTCCTATACGATGAACTATTTCCAGGCAGGTGCCAACGGATGGATTAACACCACAAATGCGGCGAATACCGCCACCTTGACCTTTACCAATACGGCCGGCTTGAACGTCGGCACCACTGGTACATCCTCCCGAATGATCGGGGTGGGAACGAATGCTTCAGTGGTTTTCAGTGGTGACTTTAACATTGCGGGAACGAACACAGGAAAGGCGATGACCTTCACAGTGGATGGAGCAGGAACCACAACCTTCAACGGAAGATTTAATGGTGGGGCTGGGCTTAACCTTACGAACGGTTTGATCAAGAGTGGGTCTGGGGTGATGAATTTAAATGCATCCAACGCCCTATCGACAACGGCTACAGCCATCAATGGAGGAACCGTCAACCTTGGTAATAACGGCGCCCTAGGAACGGCAGATGTGTCGATGAATTCGAACTCCATCATCGGGGTGACCAGTGGGACTCGGACGACGGCCAATAATATAACGATGGCATCGGGCATCACGGGAACGTTCCGGGCGGATAGTGCCGTGGACTGGACGAGCTCAGGCAATATCACCGATGCCACGGGGTTGGCCACTTTAAATAAAACGGGCACGGGGACTCTGTCCTTGAGCGGAGCCAACACCTATAAAGACACTACCGTGACTGCGGGCACCTTGAACGCCAGGAGTGCAGGTGCTCTAGGTGTTGGGACAGTGACCGTAAGTAGTGGAGCAACCTTGGGTGTGGTAGGTGCATCGATAGCCAATACGATGAAAAATAGTGGGACGGTTTCGATTGGGGCGGGCGGAACCCTTACAGCAAACACGATGGCGCCAACTTCTGGGTCGCAAGGAGCTTTGGTCTTGGGCGGAACAGTTGGAAATTCAGCAATATTTAACAGCACGGTGGCTGCGGGGACGAGCTCGGCTTCTTCCCTACTACAATTGGGAGATTTGACGATGAACGGTAACTCTGTCCTCAACTTGCAAAATATATATACCCAGATTAACGCAGCCACGGTGACCTTCGCAGGCACAGGAAATAGCATTGGCTTAAACGGAAAATCAGCCTTGTGGGGTGCAAACACCTACACCTTGCTGTCTGGAACTGGCATGTCGGGAGCTAACAGTAATCTTCTCCTTGATCTGGGAGCGGGAAATACGGTGGCGCTAGGGAGTAGTCTTTTGGTTGGACTGAAAACCTATTCTTTCTCCCAATCGGGCACGGCTCTGACCATGGGCATAACAACCCAGGCGGTAGCGAATCAGGTTTGGGATTCATCAATCTCCAGTGGGGCATGGAATACGACAGCACAGAACTGGCTCACCGATGGGACGGGAAGTGCCGTCGCCTTTAATACTGGTGACAATGCAGCTTTGAACTCGACCGCCACAATTACGGTGGATGCGGGTGGCATTACCGCTTCGGAGGTTACGCTGAACAACAGTGCGGCTACGGTAACACTAGATGGAGGAACCCTTACGGGCACTACGTTGAGGAAAAGTGGTGGCACATTGTTGATGAACAACAGCGCAAATAATTTTGTCGGATTGACCAATTCAGCTGGGACCTTGACCTCAACTGGTACTTTGACGACGACAGGTGGGGGTGTGACGGCATCGGGCGGCACGGTCAACCTCAATGGCGTGAGCAGTATTGCTGGGGGACTTCTGGTGAATGGGGGCACAGTGGCACTGGGAGCTGCGAGTACTTTATCATCCGATTCGATCACGGTATCGAGCGGATCCCTTGAGGTTGGGGCCAACGCTAACAATGGTGGGTTGACCATCTCAGGCGGGTCGATCACAGGTGCGGGCACGTTGACCAACACCAGTGTGAGCGCCACGGGCGGGACGATTGCCGCCAACCTAGCGGGTACAGGCGGATTGACCAAGACAGGTGCGGGTATCTTGAATTTGAATAATTCGGGTAATAGCTTTACCGGTGGAATTGCCGTGAGCGAGGGGACTTTGGTGGCGGGTACTGGGAACAATTTAACGGGTCAAGCTGTCACAGTGAATGGGGGAACGTTGGATATTGGGGGAGTGAATAATGCAGCCACCTCAGTTGCTTTGTCGAGTGGTGCGATCACGGGAACAACGGGCACATTGACCACCGCCTTGACGGCGACCGTTGCAACCAATGTCACCGCATCGGTAAGTGCAATTCTGGCTGGGAGCAGCGCTTTGACCAAAGCAGGGGCGGGTACTGTGATTCTAAGCGCGAGCAACACCTATACTGGGGATACCATATCTTCTGGTGGCGGTGTTCTTCTCACTTCCGGGAATGAAAGGATTTCAGACGCATCCGTCCTCAAGCCCGCCACCGGTTCCACGATACGATTGGGAGGCAATGAAACGGTTCGCGCCGTTGATTCTGCCGCCGCTACTTCAGTGATCGATATACAAGCCAACAACCTTACGATTGGGGCCGGGAGCACCAGTAACAGTTTCGTTGGTAATATAACTGGAAGTGGGGCTGTAACAAAAATTGGATCTGGGATTCAAACTTTCTCTACGAATAACTCTTGGACAGGGGGTTTTACGATGAAGGAGGGGACTATTCGGATTTCGGGCAACGGAAACTTGACTAACTTGGCTGGTTCTACGGTTACCAATCAGATGCAAACCCACGCCTTAGGCACAGGAACGATCACTTTAGAGGGGGGCACACTGCAATCCTCCTCCTCGACAACAGATGTAAATGCTGGGGGTTCAGTAGGCAGAACGCTTTACAATAGCGTTAACCTTAATGGTGGATTCACCTCTGGAGCCGCAGGGGAGGTCGGGAGGATAGCGTTTTCCACCAATGCTGGTGGCTCAACAGTGTTATCTAGAAATTCCACTATCAACACAGTTGGAAACGTGGAATGGAGCCAAACGATTGCTGGGTCGCAATTTAGCATCACCAAAACAGGTGCTGCTAAACTCTCACTTGGGAACAGTAACAATTTCGCTGATATTACTGTCCAGCAAGGATCTCTTGGTTACGGCGGGAGTATTAATGCTCTTGGGCTTGGCACGGTAACTTTATATGACGGCACCGGTATCGGTCAAGATTCCAGCATCTCGGGAAATATTCTCGATGCAGATCGAAGGGTCAACAATAACATTAACGCCTTGGGTAATGTGACCTTTGGTACTGGTAGCAGTAGTTTTCTGGGTGGTGACATAAATTTAAATGGTTTAAGCAGTACCTTCACACTTGCCAACACAACCCACCTATTCGGTAATATCACAAATGGTACCGGCCTGGTGGTAACGCGCCAAAGCACGGAATTAACATCCACCAAAAACCTAGTTTTATACGGCAACAACAGCTACACGGGGGGCACAACGGTATTGTCATCTACCAATTTCGGTACGAACAATCCCGGATTGAGCTTGGGAAGTGACACCGCTTTGGGGAGTGGAAATCTGACTTTCTCTGGCGTGGGGACTAATGCAGTCAAGGCCGTGACATCGAGCTTAAATAACCTCAATCGCACGATCACAAATAATATTGTGCTTAATAATAGTGCAATCGAGGTTGGCGGGAATACTAATTTTGTTACTGGGACTTCTGCTAACCCAGTTACGAACCCTGCGGTGGTGAATATGGCCCTGAACGGGGTGATTTCTGGAGGTGGCGCGTTGATTAAGACGAATATAAATACCTTAACCTTGGGTGGGGCGAACACCTATGCTGGTGGAACTACGGTCAATCAGGGAGCTCTGGTGGTTAATGGCTCCGTGGGAGCGGTGACGGTGAATACGACAGGCAGTCTAGGTGGCTCGGGAACGGTAGGTGCGGTTACTTTAAATAGTGGTGGAGCGCTCAACCCTGGGAATAGCCCTGGATTGTTGACGGCCGCTTCAGCAATTATTTCGGGCGGATCCACCTACAACTGGCAGATAGCGGCGTTGACGGGAACGGCTGGCACGAATTGGGATCTGTTCAGCGTAACGGGGCTACTGAATATGAGTGGAGTGACCAGCTCGAGTAAGTGGAATTTGGTAGTTACAGGTGATTCTGGATTCGCAGGCTGGACCGACACCAGCTCCTACAGCTATGTTTTTGCCCAGGCGGCAAGCGTGTCTGGGTTTAGTGCGGTGGACGGGACTGACATTACGAATCTGTTCAATATCACCGCAACAGGAATCGCCTCATTGCCTAACTCTTCTTACAACGCAAATGGCGACTTCAAAGTCGTGGTGGGGAGTGTGGGTGGCTTGACTACCCTCAACTTGATGGCTGTTCCTGAGCCCTCTACTGGTGCCTTGCTTGGCTTTGGCTTGGGTGGGTTGGTGTTGACTCGGTTACTGCGTCGGAAGCAGAGCTGAACTGACCGCGACTAAAAACATATTTAAGAAAAGGGTCACGTTTGGGTGGGAATTTAAAATTTCGAATTTCGAATTTCGAATTTTAAATTATCTTCAGCTGGAAGCTTATGTTGGGGCGGCATCTCCGAGGACGCCTAGCTAGGCGAACAAAGTTGGAGGTTTAGTGCAAGCGTTCGTGGAGAGACCACCTTGCTGAAAAATACAGAACCTAAACTTTGGTAGGGCCGATGGTCTCTTCGCCTTCGAAGTAACGAGTTTGCGGAACGAAATAGGCCCGATTGGCCGATAGACTGATTTATCCCGTAGTTGCGGGACACGCCCCGTAGTTGCGGCCCCGACGCCGGTCGGGGTAGAGACGCGGGACGCGCGGCTGTGGGTTTAGCTCTGAATTTGTGCCTCTCGGATCAGTTCCTCTAGGCCCTGAAGGCGGTAGCGTTTGCATAGG
>Ga0187843_10001962_pt1 | contig 12760 bp, 13 predicted proteins | sample SpaLakP09_SKY_43_FD_134516 | JGI IMG/M metagenome (GOLD analysis project Ga0187843, IMG submission 134516) | Oligotrophic lake water microbial communities from Sparkling Lake, Wisconsin, USA - SP09_SKY_43 | ecosystem: Environmental > Aquatic > Freshwater > Lake | place: USA: Sparkling Lake... | reverse complement strand
AGGCCGTGCTGATGCTGCTGGAAATCGAAAAGACCCTGGTGGAAGGGGCGGGCGCGGCCGGACTGGCAGCGCTGGTGCGCTATCCGGACCGCTTCCGCGGCAAGCGCGTGGGGTTGGTGCTGTCGGGCGGCAACATCGATCCGCTGTTGCTGACCGCCATCATCGAACGCGGCATGGTGCGCGCCGGACGCCTGGCCCGCGTCAAGGTCAGCTCACGCGACGTGCCCGGCACGCTGGCGCGCATCACCGGCATCGTCGCCGAGGCGGGTGCCAACATCGACGAAGTGCACCATCAACGCGCCTTTACGCTGTTGGCCGCGCAGAACGTGGATATCGAACTGGTGCTGCAGACCCGTGGCCGTCCGCATCTGGCGCAGGTGCTGCAAGCCTTGCGCGCGGCCGGCTTCGAGGCCGAAGAGCTGCACTGAGCGCAAGCCTGGCCGCCGCGCCGGCTCCCGGATTCAGCGGCGGCGATGGAACTGGATCTTCTGTTCCAGCGGCGGCAGGGCGTCGCCGCTATCCCCACAGCCATCACACGCACCGCCCCCGCAGCCTCCGCTTTTGACGGGCGGCAGCCAGCGCCGGCCCAGCGCCTGCCACCTCCCCGAACGACGACGCATCAGCCAGCTCGCCAGCCGCGCCTGCCAGCGCCAGCTTGCCGAGGGCGCCAGCTTGCGCAGCATGTAGCACGCACTGGCCGTCACCAGCGCGGCAATGACCGCGTATTGCCACCACAGCGTGTGATTCATGCCAGCCACCTTGCGATGTTGTAGGTCAGGAAGGACGCAGCATACGCCAGCACGAACATGTAGCCGAAGGACAGCGCCACCATGCGCCAGGACTGCGTCTCGCGGCGGATGATGGCCAGCGTGGACATGCACTGCGGCGCAAAGGCGAACCACACCATCAGCGACAGCGCACTGGCCAGCGAGATGTGCGTGGCCAGCGCGCTTTGCAGGGCCGCGCCTTCTTCACCGCCCACCGCATAGACGGTGGCCAGGGTGGCCACGGCGGTTTCCCGCGCGGCAAAGGCCGGGATCAGCGACAGGCTGATCTGCCAGTTGAAGCCCAGCGGCGCAAAGAGCAATTGCAGGCTGTGGCCGATATAGCCGGCGATGGAATAGTCGATGGCCGCGCGGGTGGCGCCTTCCGGTGCCGAGGGGAAGGTGCAGATGGCCCACATCAGCACGGTCAGCGCCAGCATCACGCCGGTCAGGCGCTTGAGGAAGATGGCACCGCGCTCCCACAGGCCCAGCGCGATATCGCGCCAATTCGGCAGGCGATAGGAGGGCAGCTCCATCAAGAGCGCCCGCTCCTGGCGCGAGCGGCCGACGCGCTTGGCCACCCAGGCTACGAACATGGCCGCGGCAATCCCCGCCACATAGAGACAGAACAGCGCCAGACCCTGCAGATTGAAAATCCCCAGCACCGGACGATGCGGGATGAAGGCGCCGATCAGCAGGGCATACACCGGCAGGCGCGCCGAACAGGTCATCAGCGGCGCGACCAGGATGGTTGCCAGCCGATCACGCGGATCGGTGATGCTGCGCGTGCCCATGATGCCGGGAATGGCACAGGCGAAGCTGGAGAGCAGGGGAATGAAGGATCGTCCCGACAAGCCCACCGAGACCATCAGCTTGTCCAGCACGAAGGCCGCGCGCGGCAGGTAGCCGGATTCCTCCAGCAACAAGATGAAGAAGAACAGCACAAGGATCTGCGGCAGGAAGCCCAGCACCGTGCCCAGCCCGGCCAGCAGCCCATCGGTGACCAGTCCGCGCAAGGGGCCCTCCGGCAACCACTCGCCGACCACCCCGCCGAGCGTGCCGAAGGCATCGGCGATGGCATCCGTCATGGGCTTGCCGATGGCATAGACCGCCTGGAACACCAGGAACATGGTCAGCGCCAGCAACAGCACCCCGAAGACCGGATGCAGGGCGATGCGGTCAATCGCGTCATCACGGCGATCGGTCGGAGCCGGCATCACCACGGTATCGGCCAGCAGGGCGCGCACTTCGACGTGCAAGTCATCGAGCTCCGGTGCGGCCGGGGCGGGCACGGGGGCCTGCGTATCGATGGCCGCCACCAGCGCGCGGGTGCCGCCGCGCCTGACCGCGATGGTCTCGATGACCGGCATGCCCAGGCGCTGCGAGAGCGCGGCCACATCAATGCGGATACCACGCCGCGCGGCCGCATCCATCATGTTCAGCGCCAGCACCATAGGCCGGCCCAGGCGGCGCACTTCCAGCACGAAGCGCAGGTGCAGGCGCAAATTGGTGGCATCGGCCACGCAGACGATCAGGTCCGGCACGGCCTCGCCAGGATAGCGTCCCTGCAGCACCGCCTGCGTCACCCGTTCATCGGGGCTCACCGATTGCAGGCTGTAGGCGCCGGGGAGGTCGACCACCCGCACATGGCGCCCGGAAGGGGCGGTGAAGGCACCGGACTTGCGTTCCACCGTCACGCCGGCGTAGTTGGCGACCTTCTGGCGCGCGCCGGTCAGCTGGTTGAAGAGGGCGGTCTTGCCGCAGTTGGGGTTGCCCACCAGGGCGATGTTGAGGGCGGCGCTGCTCATGCTGCCGCTCCCGTGGCCAGCGTCACGCGCTCGGCTTCGGCGCGGCGCAGGGCAAAGCGCGTCGAGCCGATCTGTACCACGATGGGGTCGCCGCCAAAGGGCGCGCTGGCCACCACCCGCACCGGCTCACCGCGCACGAAGCCGAGATCGCGCAGGCGCGAGGCCACCGCATCGGCGGCGTGCAGGTCGGTCACCTGGTCGACGATGGCGCCGACCCCCTTGGCTAGTTCAGTAAGACGCATGGCTTTTTTCTTCTGATCAGAATTCAGGAACGATTCTCATTATATTGCTTCACCCTGAGAAACGCCTGACGGCTGCTGACACGGCAGCAGCCCTGCAAGCGCCATCCTGCGGGCTTGCCGCGATGCTGCGGCGATATGCCGCAGCCGGGCCGGTGCAATCCTTCTCAAAGTGTTGGATTACAGACAATGAAAAAAACGCAACTTCGTGATTTTCTTTTATCATCCAGGCAATAATCACGGCATTCGTGTCGCTTCTTCGCCGAATTCCCCTGAAATTTCCATGCGTAAATTTTTGCAGCGCACTATACTTTCCGATGTTTCCGCAGGGAAATGCAATCCCGGCTGCGCAGGCCGGATGACTGGGAGCCGGCAGTGCCGCGCGGGGGCGGCGAAGTTGGCGCGATTGATTCAAGCAGCTTGCACGGGACCGGGCCTGTCGGCCTGAGTGACAACAACAAGATGATTCCACATCCAGCAGGGCCCGCCGGAGCCGACATGCCGCAGCAGATGCCGCTGCGCACATTGCTCGCGGAAATCAGCGCACTGACGCTGCACGTGCAGCAACTGAGCCGCATGGCCGGGGAAGCCAGCGCACTCATCGACAACAGCCAGATGCCGGCGCCCGTCGATCCCGCCCCCCTGCAGGGGCAGGACCACGAAAGCCAGGCAGAACCGGATCAGCAGGCGCAATGGGTGGAGCTGGAAGAGGCCATCCTGCGCATCTTCGACGAAACCTTCGGTCCGCGTACCGACACCCTGGAACGCCAGATGAGCATGAGCCTGATCGCCGAGATCGGCCCGGCGTCCTTCGTGCAGAAGGTGCTGTGGGGCGAAGAGATCAGCGACATCGCCCTCACCATTGCACTGGAGCGCATGCTGCCGGCGCTGGAACTGCTGGTGGAGGCGCATCCGCGCGCCTTCCTGAGGCAGGCCAATTCGGTGCTGGGGCGCTTCAAGTCCAACTAGCACCGGCTCATTTGTCCGGCACACCGCGCTTGAGCGAACGCTGCAAGTGCGCCGCAAAGCGCGAGGCCGCAATCGATTGCCGGTGATAGGCCAGCGACAGTTGCGCGCGCGGTGCCGGCTCGCGGATGTCGATGTAGCGCACCTGGGCCAGCTGCACCTGTTCAATCGCCTCGGGCACGATGGAAATGCCCAGGCCGGCGGCGACCAGGTTGATGGCCGAGGTCAGTTGCGGAGCCAGCTGGATCACCTGCGGATCGAAGCCGGCGGCCTGGCAGGCGCTGAAGATGTTGTCATAGAGCGCCGAGCCCTTGCCGCGCGGGACCATGATGAAGTTCTCCTGCGCCAGGTCCTGCAGGTGCAGCGACTTGCGCCGCGCCAGCGGATGCGAACGCGGCAGGGCCACCTTCAGTTTTTCGGCCGGCAGTTCCACCACGCCCAGCTCGGCCGATGGCGTGGTGACGATGCGCACGAAGGCTGCATCGAGCTGGGAGGCGGCGATATCGGCCAGCAACTGTTCGGTGATGCCTTCGCTCAGGGAAATCTCCAGCTTGCGGTGACGCTCGCGAAACTGCTGCAGGGCGTGCGACACCACCGGATGAAACACGGCCGATGAAGTAAATCCCATCCGCAACAAACCCACTTCTCCGCTGGCGGCCTGCTGGGCCGCGCGCAGCGCCTGCTCGGCATCGTCCACCGCCTTCTGCGCATGCGGCAGGAAGACGCGGCCCACCTCCGAGAGCTCCACCCCGTGCGAAGTGCGCAGGAAGAGCGCGCCGCCGATCTCGGCTTCCAGATCCTTGATCTGCATCGACAGGGGAGGCTGGCCGATGCCGATCTTCTCGGCTGCGCGGGTGAAGCTGCGCTGTTCGGCCACGGCGAGGAAATAGCGGAGGTGTCGGAGTTCCATGATGAGAGGGCAGGTCCGGTGATATCTGTTTCATAGATGGGCAGGATGCCTGCCATATATTGGACAATATAGCCGATTTATTCCAGACTGCCTTCCTCCACAACACACCCGTGCACCGGCCACCTCCCCGGTGCGCACATTGCCATGCAATCCCTCTCGGATTCTCCCAAGGCCGGCACCGCTGCCGGCCACAGCGCCGCCGCTCCCCTCAAGAAGCCAGCGCCCAGCCTGCCGCGGGGCGCCGTGCGCGGCTCGGCCGCCTATCGCAACATCGTGCTGGCGCTGTTCTGTTCCGGTTTCGCCACGTTTTCGCTGCTGTATTGCGTGCAGCCATTGCTGCCGGCCTTTGCCCGCGAATTCCAGATCGGTGCGGCCAGTGCCTCGCTGGCGCTGTCGCTGTCGACCGGTTTCCTGGCGGTGTCGATCCTGTTGGCGGGCATGGTCTCGGAGCGTTACGGCCGTAAGGAACTGATGTTCGCCTCGCTGGCCACGGCCGCCTGCTGCAACCTGCTGGCCGGCGTGGCCCCCAACTGGGAAATGATCCTGGTGGCCCGCGCGCTGGAAGGCATGGCCCTGGGCGGCGTGCCGGCAGTGGCCATGGCCTACCTCGCTGAAGAAATCGATGCCGGCGGGCTGGGTTATGCGATGGGTCTCTACGTGGGCGGCAATGCCTTTGGCGGCATGGTCGGGCGGGTGGTGATGAGTACGCTCTCCGAGCACATCGGCTGGCGCCATGCCATGCTGGCCATCGGTGCGCTCGATCTCGCGCTGGCGGTGGCCTTCGTGATGATGCTGCCGGCCTCGCGCAACTTCGTGCGCAACGGCACGATGCAGCTGCGCGACCACGTGGCCCTCTGGAAACGCCACCTGGGCCATGCGCGCCTGCCGCTGACCTTCGGCATTGCCGCGCTGAACATGGGCATCTTCGCCACCTCGTACAACTATGCGGGCTTCCGGTTGATGAGCCCGCCGTTCTCGCTCTCGGCCACGCTCACCGGGCTGATCTTCAGCGCCTACATCTTCGGCATCGTTTCCTCATCGTGGGCTGGCTCGCTGGCCGACCGCTATGGCCGCGCACCGCTGGTCGCGGCCGGCATCGCCACCTCGTGCGCAGGGCTGTTCCTGACCTGCACCTCTTCACTGGCGCTGGTGATCACCGGCATCGTGCTGCTGACCATCGGCTTCTTCACCACGCATTCGGCCGCCAGCAGCTGGGTCGGCCGCATGGCCAGCAGCGGCCGCGGCCATGCGGCCTCACTCTACCTGCTGTCCTACTACCTGGGCGGCAGCATCCTCGGTTCGGCCGGCGGCTGGTTCTGGGAACATTCGGGCTGGAATGCAGTGGCGGCCTTCATGCTGTTGCAGGTGGTGACGGCGGCCTGGCTGGCGCGGCGCTTGTGGCGGCAGGGACGCAATTGACGCAGGATGCAGACAAAAATGCCGGCCATCGCCGGCATTTATTTTGACCCTGCAAAGGCTCACACCTGCGCCATGCCGCCATCGACGAACAGCTCGATGCCATTGACGAAGCTGGCTGCGTCAGAGGCCAGGAAAGCCACCGCCTTGCCGATTTCCTGCGGTTCACCCAGGCGGCCCAGCGGTACCTGTGCAGCGAGGAAGTCGAACAGGCCCTGGCGCGCTTCATCGGGCACCAGGCCACCCAGGCCAGGCGTGCGCACCGGACCGGGGCTGACGACGTTGACGCGGATGCCACGGTCCTTCAGGTCCAGCGCCCAGGAGCGGGCGAAGTTGCGCACGGCGGCCTTGCTGGCGCTGTAGACGCTGAAATTGGCGGTGCCCTGGATCGACACGGTCGAGGCCGTCAACACCACCGAGGCGCCATCGACCAGCAGCGGCAAGGCCTTCTGCACGGTAAAGAGCACGCCGCGCACATTGGTGCCGAAGATGCGGTCGAAGTGTTCCTCCGTGATCGCCCCCAGCGGCATCATGTCGCCACCGCCGGCATTGGCGAAGAGGATGTCGAGCTTGCCTGCGCTTTTGGCGATCTGCGCATAGACCTGGTCGAGGTCAGACAGCACCGAGGCGTCGGCCCGGATGCCGGTAGCGGCCGCGCCGATGCTGGCCACGGCCGCATCGAGTTCGGCCTGGCGGCGGCCGGTGATGAAGACGCGCGCGCCTTGCGCGGCCAGTTCCTGGGCGGTGGCCAGGCCGATGCCGGTGGTGCCGCCGGTGACGAGTGCGATCTTGCCGTCGAGTTGCTTGTTCATGGTGATGCTCCTTGAAAGTGTCTGCTGCCATTGGGAAGAGGTGGATGCCTGTCTCGCGTCGGCCGGGCCGTCTTGCGTGGAAGGCATGGCTGCACTTTAGCGAGCCGGGCTTTGTGGATAAAGTGTGTAAAATCGAAATGACTATCTACCTGTGTGGATAATCAACTCCGCTCTTTCCCTACAGGCATTCCGAAAGGACTCAGGCAACATGGATCAACTGATGGCCATCCGTGGCTTCGTGCGCGTGGTGGAGGCGGGCAGCTTCACGCGCGCCGCCGACTCGCTGGACATGCCCAATGCGACCTTGAGCAAGCAGGTGCAGGAGCTGGAGGCACACCTGGGGGTACGCCTGCTGCAGCGGACCACCCGCCGCGTGACGGTCACCGCCGAAGGGCGCGACTACTACGAGAAGACCACCCGCATCCTGCGCGACCTGGAGGATATCGACACCTCCTTCGACGTCGCCCGCAGCAAGCCGCGCGGCCACCTGCGGGTGGACGTGGGCGGCTCCACTGCGCGCGACGTGCTGGTGCCGGCGCTGCCCGGCTTCACGGCACGCTATCCGGATATCCGCATCGACCTGGGGGTGTCGGACCGCTCTGCCGATCTCATCAGCGACAACATCGACTGCGTCATCCGTGGCGGTGCGCTGGACAGTTCCTCGCTGGTGGCGCGCCATATCGGCGATGCCTCCCTGTTGACCTGCGCCGCGCCCGCTTACCTGAAGCAGTTCGGCACGCCCGCCTATCCGGAGGAATTGAAGAACGGCCACCGGCTGGTGAGCTACCTGTCACCGCAGAACGGGCGCGCGTTTCCCTTCCGCTTCGCGCGGGGCGCGGAAAAACTGGAGATCAAGGTGGAACATCGTGTGGGCGTCAATGAGAGCAACGCCCACCTGGCCGCAGCCGTAGCCGGGCTGGGGATCGTACAGACCTTCGGGTATGCCGCGCGCGCGGCACTGGAGAACGGGGCGCTGGTGGAAATCCTGCGGCCATGGCGGCCGCCGGCCTATCCCTTCCATGTGGTCTATCCGCAGAACCGGCATGTGAGCCAGCGCTTGCGGGTCTTCATCGACTGGCTATTGGAAAGCCTGCCGTCTCGCATCGCGGCCGAGCCGGAGAGACCGGCCAGTCCCGCGCGCAAGCGCCGCAGCTGAAGCACGCGGGCAAAAAAAATCCCCGGCCGCAGCCGGGGACAATCCTCAAGACCTCACACTGTCAAATCAGGGCGTCTTGTCAGTTGGGGTGGCCGGCGATGCAGCCAGGGCTTCATTGCGCTGGGCAGTGGAGTCCTTCTTTTCCTGCTTCAGCTGCGCCTTGGCAGCCTTCTTGTCGGACTTGTACTCTTGCTTGGCAGCCTTCTTCTGCGCCTTGTACTCGGCCTTGGCGTCGGCATCGGCCTGGCGCTTCTGGACGAACGGGTCGTTGGAAGGAACTGCCGAGGGCGTGGTCGCGGTGGCGCTCATGGACGCGGCCGGTGCGGTACCGGCAACAGTGCCGTTGGTCGGTGCATTCTGGGCCATGGCGCTACCGGCCAGGGCCATGAACAGGGACGAAACCAGGATATGACGAGTCTTCATGCTTACCTCCTTGCGTTGTGTTTATCAAAAGCCCGAGGCTTCTACAGTCAGGAATGTCGGGACGCCGGATCAGTGATCCATGTCCATCACTATAGGCAGGCTTGCTGTTGCGCTATGTCGGACAAGGCCTGATTCTCAGCTTCCCCGATGCCGCAAATTGATGAGCGGTTTCATCTACTACCGCGCTGCTCGATTTGCGTCATGCGTGATGCTCTGAGCACGGGCTGCGCCACAAGGTTCGGAGGAAAGTGCAAGCGTCGGTGAGCGTTGCAAGCAATCGTAACAAGCGGGAACTGCCCGTCCGGCAAGACTTTCAGGCACTTTCCGGCGGGCATCACACCAGCGCTCTTCAACGATCGGTGCGCACCACCACCTTGCCGAAGGGGCCGCGTTCCAGATGCGCCAGGGCATCGGGCAACTGCGCAAAGCCATATTCCTGTTCCACCACCGGCACCAGGCGCAGGTGATCCACCGCGCGCACCAGGTCTTCCAGCGCGCGGCGATGGCCCACGCCGATGCCCTGGATGACGTGGCGGCCCAGCAGCAGGGGGAAGATCGAGGTCTGCAACTGCTCATCGCCCAGCACGCCAATCACGGACAAGCGGCCGCCTTGCGCCAAGGCCTGCAGGGAACGCCCGACGTTCTCGCCGCCCACCAGCTCCAGCACATGATCGGCACCCCGTCCACCGGTGAGCGCGCGCACTTCGTGCTGCCATTCAGGATGCTGGCCGCGCAAAAGGCCATGCGTGGCGCCCAGCGCCCGCGCGCGTTCCAGCTTGCCGGCGTCGCCCGAGATGACGATGGTGCGCGCGCCATGCGCAGCCGCCAGCTGCAGGCCGAAGAGCGCCACGCCGCCCGTGCCCTGCAGCACCACCGTCTGCCCGGCGTGCAGATGGCCTTGCTCCACCAGCGCCATCCATGCGGTCAGGCCGGCGCAGGGCAGGGTACTGGCCTGGGTATCGGTGAGATGCAGCGGCGCGGCGACGGCCCAGTCTTCATGCAGCAGCACGTAGTCGGCCAGCATGCCCGGCCCCGGCGCGCCCAGCGCCTGTGCCCCCTGCGGCCAGGGGCCATCGAGCCAGCCGCCCCAGAAGGTGGAGATCACGCGTTGGCCAGGAGCGAAACCTTGGACGCCCGCGCCGACTGCCACCACCTCGCCGGCCATGTCCGAGGCCGGCGTGAAGGGCGGCTGCACCTGGGCGCCGCCGGTACCGTTGTCGATGTTCATCTTGTCGCGATAGTTGAGCGCGACGGCCGCCACGCGGACCAGGATCTGGCCGGCAGCAGGCTGGGGAATGGGCAGGGTCTGCAATTGCAGGTGGGCTTTGCCGAACTGGTCCAGATGCCAGCGGCGCATGGTCTTGTCCATGGAGACTCCTCGTGATCGGGATGGGAAATGAAGAGGCGCCAGTGTAGGAAGAATGGCGGCCACGGTGTGGCGGTACTTTTTCCCATGCTTGTAGAATTGAATTCACCAATCAATTTGCATTGCGGACAGCGTGCGCCGCAGCCGGAGAAATACATGGACAGCTTCAGCGGAATCTCGGTCTTCATCCAGACGGTGGAAGCGGGCAGTTTCATCCGTGCCGCCGAACGCCTGCACCTGACACGCTCGGCCGTGGGCAAAACCATCGCGCGGCTGGAACAGCGGCTGGGGGTGCGCCTGTTCCTGCGCAATACGCGCAGCCAGAGCCTGACCGCCGAAGGCCGTGCCTATTACCAGCGCTGCCTGCGCGCGCTGGAAGAACTGGAACAGGCCCAGGCCCTGGTGGGCGATGGCCAGCGCGAGCCGGCCGGGCAGGTGCGCATCAGCACGCCGGTGCTGTTCGGACGCCTGCGCGTGGCGCCGGTGCTGGTGGAACTGGCACGGCGCTGGCCGCAGCTGGAGATCGTGGCGTCCTTCACCGACCGCCGGGTCGACCTGATCGAAGAAGGAGTGGACCTGGTCCTGCGCAGCGGGCCGATGCCCGATACCAGCACCCTGATGGCGCGCAAGATGGGCGTGCAGACCATGATGCTCTACGCCTCGCCGGATTACCTCGCGCATCACGGCCGGCCGCGCCGCTTCAGCGACCTGGCGCAGCATCACGGCATCCTCTATGGCAAGACCGGCGGCTGGCCGATCCGCGATGAAAGCGGCCAGGTACGCGCCGCGCCGGTGGCCAGCCGGCTGCGCTTCGATGACCTGCAAGCCATTGCCGACGCCGCAGTCGCAGGCGCCGGCCTGGCGCACATGCCGCACTGGCTCGTGAGCGAACACATCAAGGCAGGACGGCTGGTCAAGCTCATGCCAGAGGCCTCCTTTGCCACCATCGACATGCACCTGGCCTGGCCGGCCACGCGCCACCTGCCCTTGCGGGTACGCACCGTCATCGACGCCCTGGCGCAAGCCCTGCCGCCCGTGCTGGGCAGCGGGCACCGCAAGATGGCCGCAGGCAAAGGGTGAGCCCTTGCCTGGCGCAGGATCGCCCCCATCATGGCGATTGGCTGCAGGAACTCGCTCAAATTAATTGAACAACTCATTGTCATTCACTATCGTCGCGATAGAAAAATCTGTGCGGCAGTGCAATAGAGGAAACTGCCTGAAAGAGTGTGACATGACGATTCTTCGGAACTATCCTATATAAATCAGCAGGTTACGTACTCTCCGACGTAGCCGGATATGCAACTTATTGTCAAATTCCCATGTGCAGATGCGAGACAAAATCCCCGATACAGCCTCGAAAAAACTGATTGTTCGCATATCTGGAATGATGTATTCCGCTTTGTCCGCTTTTTCCGGAGGGCTTGAATCCCTAAACTTGGTTTCACGATGACAGCACACAACGACTGAACCACAGAGGTAGTCACAGGTTGAAGTGCTCATCCTCTTACTCACAAAGGAACGATCATGAACACCAAGAACATTGCCAAGAATCTGTTTGCCGGTCTGCTGCTCACCACCGCCGTTGGCGCCGCCATGGCCGAAGCCCAGTATCCCGCCGAAACCCGCATCGTCTCGACCAAGAGCCGCGCCGAAGTGATCGCCGACCTGCAACAGGCCCGCGCCAACGGCGAAGTCCTGGTCACCGACCAATATCCGGCCGACAAGCCTTTCGTCTCCACCAAGACCCGCGCCGACGTGCGTGCCGAATTGAAGGAAGCCCGCGCCAATGGCGAACTGCTGGTGAGCGAACAGTATCCGGTGGACAAGACCTTCCACTCGACCCTGACCCGCGCCCAGGTGCAGCAAGAACTGCAACAAGCCCGCCGTGACGGCAGCGCCATCAGCAACACCCAGGCACCCTCGCTGTAATCGGCAAGGGCTTGACCCCTTGAGCCCGGACCGGGCACACACACCTGGTCCAGGCGGCAGCATCCGCAGCGGCGACCCCGCTGCGACAGTCTCTCCCCAGGCGGGCCTCATGAAAGCGACGTTCTCTCCCCTCGGTCGCCGGTAGTGTGGCCCGCCTGCCTTTTCTGCGTCCTGTGTGCGACGGCGCCGCTGCATCTTGCCGATTCCATCCTTGCAGATGGACGCAATTCTTCTCTCCGATTTTCTAAGTTTTTTGGACGGCAATGCCTGTTCAATTTCAGATCATTTCTCCTCTGTGGAGAAGCGATTTGGCTGTGCTATTCCTGATCTCAAAAACTTAAATTTCGAATTTTACGTTTATTAGTTTTGGTGATATCGAGTTATAAGTTTTCGGCGATGAGCTTGTTCTGAATTCCGGAATGATGAATTCCGGTTTAGCTTCTTTATCCGGGCGCCGCGGACCTCTACAATTGATCCCAAGATGACAGCACACAACGACTGAACCACCAACGTCGGCCCGGGTTGACGTGCTCATCTCCTCACTCACAAAGGAACGATCATGAACACCAAGAACATTGCAAAGAACCTCTTCGCTGGCCTGCTGTTGACTACCGCTGTTGGCGCCGCCATGGCTGAAGCCTCCTACGTACCGGAAACCAAGTTCGTCTCCACCAAGACCCGCGCCGAAGTCATCGCCGAACTCCAGCAAGCCCGCGCCACCGGCCAGCTGCTGGTGAGCGACCGTGACCAGGACGTCAAGGCCGTGGCCTCCACCAAGACCCGCGACGAAGTGCGCGCCGAACTGGTCCAGGCACGCAACAATGGCGAACTGGCCATCTCCAACCAGTAATCGCTGACGCGCCAGCGTCACACCGCGCCGGCACTGCCGGCCACAGCGTTTCTCCCCAGGCGGGCCCACGAAAGCGACATTCTCTCCCTCTGTCGCCGGTAGTGTGGCCCGCCTGCCATTT
>Ga0187843_10001961_pt1 | contig 12768 bp, 7 predicted proteins | sample SpaLakP09_SKY_43_FD_134516 | JGI IMG/M metagenome (GOLD analysis project Ga0187843, IMG submission 134516) | Oligotrophic lake water microbial communities from Sparkling Lake, Wisconsin, USA - SP09_SKY_43 | ecosystem: Environmental > Aquatic > Freshwater > Lake | place: USA: Sparkling Lake... | reverse complement strand
GCCCGATGCGCTGACCGTGGCCGAGACCTGGTTCGATGCCAGCAAGTATTTCCTCGGCGATATGTTCGATTCGACGATGAACTACATCTTCCGCAATGCCGTGCTTGAGTACGCGGCCGGCGGCGATGCGAAAAAGCTCTACGCCCAGATCGAGCTGATGCGCGAGGCCTACCCGCCCCAGGCTTTTTATGCGCTGATGAATCTACTCTCCAGCCACGACCAGGCGCGCGCCCTGCACCACTTCGGCTATTCGGACGAGCCCGGCGCCAGCGCCCCGCAGCGCAGCGCCCAAGCCCTGAGCCTGGCCAAGCAGCGCCTGCGCCTGGCGGTGTTCTTCCAGATGGTCTTCCCTGGCGCACCGACGATCTACTACGGTGACGAAGTCGGTCTGGGCGGCGGTGAGGACCCCTACAACCGCGCGCCCTACCCCTGGGCAGACGAAGGCGGCCGGCCTGACCAGGCCCTGCTGGCCGACTTCAAGCGACTGACCGCCCTGCGCCATGCCGAGCCCGTGCTGCGCCACGGCAGCCTCAGTGCGCCGCTGCACCTGGATGCGAATGTCATCGTGCTGGCGCGCCAGAACGGCGAAACCTGGGCCCTCACGGCCATGAACAACGCCGCGCAGAGCCGCCGCGTGCGGGTGACTTTGCCCAGCGCCCTGGTCGCGCAGCTGCAGCGTGCACCGTCTGGCCAGGCTGCGCTGCGCGAGGCGCTGGCGCCGCTGCAAGCCGCCAAAGGCAGCCAGCCCGCCTATCGCCTGAAAGGCTCGGTGCTGGAGCTGATCCTGCCCGCGCGCTCGGGCCGTGTCTTGATCAGCGAGCCACGGTCGGCGGCACCCAGTCACTGAGCACGGCCGGCGCATCGGCAGCCGCCTGGCGCGCCGCCGCCGGCTTGCTCGGTGTGCCCGCCAGCACCCAGGCCAGCAGCTGCTCGCCGGGCTGACAGAACGCCGCCTGCAGCGCCGGGTCGCGCAGGGCGGCGCCGCTCAAGGTCTTGGCGGCATAACCCATCAAATGCAGGGCATTGAGGAAATTCATCAGGCCGGCACCGGCGCAGATCAGCTGCTCATGGGCCGGCACCTCAGGCTCACCTTCGCGCAGGCGCACGATCAAGGCGGCCAGGCCGGGCCCGTTCCAGGCGCGGTCATGGGCGCGCTGCAGCTCCTCGGCCTCGCTTTGGCCCCAGCGCCGCGCCGCGTTGACGAAGAGCTCGGCCAGCGACGCACGTTGATCCTCGGACACCAGCACGAAGCGAAACGGCCGCAAGCCACCATGGTCGGGCGCGCGCAAGGCCAGCTCGGCCGCCTGCTGCCACTGCGCGCGGCTCGGCGCCGGCGCAGTCATGTACTTTGGACCTTGAGAGTAGCGGCCGGCCAGGGCCGCCAGGGCGGAGGAATCGATGCTCATGGCCGGACTGTAGAGCGTTCTGAAGAAGCTTTTGGCGGGAGGCTCAGCTGCGAACCTCCGCCAGGTGGCGATCCAGAAAGCGCGCGGCACGATTCCAGAAATCGATGTCGTTGGCGGGCGCACGCCAGCCATGGCCTTCGTCGGCATAGACCTGCCACTCCAGGCTGTCGGGCGCGCGGCCGGGCGCGGCCTGCAAGGCCTTGCGGAAGGCCTCACCGTGGATCAGGGGCACGCGCCGGTCTTTCTCGCCGTAGGCCAGCAGCAGCGGATGGCGGATGGTGGCCGCATGGGTGAGTGGCGACCGGGCGCGCAGCAGGGCCGCGTCCTTGACCGGATCGCCCAAGAGCACGGGCATGCCATGCTGCTTGATCGCATCCGAGGTGTCGCTCCAGCTGACGCTGTACAGCAGATTCAGATCGGTCACCCCGACCCAGGCCACGGCGCAGCGGTACAAGGCCGGCTCACGCACCAGCCCCATCAGAGACGAATAGCCGCCGTAGCTGGCGCCCATGAGGGCGATGCGGGCAGGGTCGGCCACACCTTGTTCAATGGCCCAGCGGGTGGCGTCGCTGATGTCGTCCTGCATGGCCTGGCCCCATTGTTTCCAGCTGGCGCGCTCGTGCTTCTGACCCAGCCCCAAGGTGCCGCGGAACTGCGGCTGCAGCACGGCATAACCACGCGCCGCCAGGAACTGCACATAGGGGTCCCAGGCCCAGGCCGGGCCGCGCACCCAGGGGCCACCGTGGATCAGCACCACCAGGGGCAGGCGCGGCTTGTCGGCCAGGTTCTTGCCCTTGGGCAGAGTCAGCCAGGCCGGCAGCTCCAGGCCGTCACGCGCTTTGAGGCGGTGCAGGTCCATGGCGGCCATCTGCTTGGCCTCGATATCGGGCCGCTCGCTGCCCAGGCGGGTGTACTTGCGGGTCTGGCGGTTGTAGAGGAAGTAAAGCGTGGGCTGGATGTCGGCCGAGGCTTCGATCAGCACCCAGGGCGCATCGCCGCTCCAGGGCACGGACAAACGATTGGCAGTGCGCGGCAGCACCTTGTCGACCTGGGTCTGCACGGCCTGCAAGTCCGCATCCAGCCACTGCGTGACCTCGGCGTCGATGCTGAAGCGCAGACCCAGCACCCGGTCCTGACGCGTGATCACCTCGGCATCGATGTCGAACTGCGCATGCTGGGCCAGGGGCGCCTCTGACCATTGGCCGTTGGCTGGATCGAGAAGCCAGCAGGCCAGCTTGTCGGCACCCTGGCGGCGGGCGCTGACATAGAGCTTGCCGTCGGCGCTGAGGTGGCGGACACGGAAGTCGCCCTCGCCGGTGATGGGGTTGAACTCGGCGATCGGGCGCCAGGCCTCCTTGTCGGAAGCGATGCCCAACTCACGCCAGAGGTAGCGGCCACGCGGGGCCGTGACGCGCTCGCCTGCGGCGGCAGCCGGGGTCTCCAGCGTGCGCTGCAGGCGCAGATGGCCAGCCGCGTCAAACCACCAGCTCTGCGCCTGCGGCAGGCTGTCGATCTCACGGCTGCGGCCCGTCACCGTGTTCAGACGCAGGAGCTTGAAATGCCCCAGCTCTTTGTCGGTGTAAGCCTCGGGGCGCACCACCAGCACCTCATCGCCACGGCGTTGGGTATCACCATGAAGCAGAAAGGTGTTCCAGGGCTCCAGGCTGCGGACTTCGTTGCCGCTGCGAACCAGCACCCGCTGGCGCTCGACCAGCTGCCGAAAGCGACTGCCATCCTGATCGACGGCAAACAGACCGGGCGCTGCGTCCTGCCGGCCCTCGGGCGTTTCGCGATCTTGCAGCTCAAAGACCAGGCGCTCGTTGTTGACCCAGACAAAGCGGCCCACATCAGCGCCCTCGCTGCTGTAGACCACGGTGGGCGCCAGCGTGTCCAGCAGCAGGACGCTGAGCATCCAGCGGCCATGGGGGCCGGTCGTGCGCAGGGCCAGGCGCTGGCCATCGGGCGAGAGCGCGGCGCCGGTCATCTGCGCTGGCCGGATGAAACGGCCGGCGTCCGGCAGCTCCGCCGCCCAGGCACTCGACCCGGGCCAGACCGAAGCCGCCGACGCGGCCGCAGCGGCGCCAGCCGCCTGGAGCAGATGGCGCCGGCGCCAGGTGGGAGCAGCGGATGCGGTGGGGTGGTCGTCATTCATTCAACGTTTCCTGGTCCTGTGGGCCCGAGGCTTGGGCCTACCCAAAAGTAAAAACCCCTGCGGGCTGGGCGGCCGGCAGGGGTTGCGGTCAAGGCAGGGTTCAGAACTTGTAGCTCGCGCCCACCAACCAGCTGCGGCCCCACTTGATGTACTCAAGCGGGCGATCCTTGGTGCCAGCATAGGTCTGGTACGCCGCGTCACCGAGGTTGTTCACCTGCAGTGTCAGGCCCAGGCCCTTGAAGGCGCCATCGTTGAAGCTGTAGCCGATCTGCGCGTCGGTGATGTTCTCACCCACCACATAACGCAGGGTGCGAGCGCCATTGAAGTTGCCGATTTCACCGATGAAGTCCGAGCGGCGGCGGTTGCTGATGCGGAACTCGAAACCGCTGTTCTCGTAGTAGGCCGTCAGGTTGGTGACGCGCTTGGACAGACCCGGCAGGGTGATGTCGCCGCCGCCCACGCTGGAAGCGCTTTCCGGATCGCGAATCTTGATGCCGCTGCTGGTGAAGCTGGCGCTGGCCTGGATGCCGAAGCCGCTCAAAGCCGGCGTCAGCAGGGAAAGGGGCAGCGAGGCCGAGAGCTCCACACCCGAGAGGCGACCGCCCTTGCCGTTTTCCGGCGCGGTGTAGGTGCCTGTGGGCTGAATCGGCAGGGGCTTGCCATCGGGACCCAGCACCGGCTTGACATCGGGCAGGTAGGCCGAGAAGTCGTAATTCGAGATCTTCTGGGTGTAGATGTAGCTCTTCAGGTCCTTGTAGAAGTAAGCAGCAGCGACATAAGCCTTGTTGCCGAAGTACTTCTCGTAGGACAGGTCGAAGGCCACGGCGCGCCACGGATCCACCTTGGCATTGCCGCCGCTGGCGCCAGGCTCGCGGAAGCCTTGCGAGTTGACGGTGTCACCGACGCCGAACTCGATGGCCGAGCGCAGCTGATCCACACGCGGACGGGCCACTTGCTTGGCCAGGCCGACACGCACGGTCTGGTCATTCGTCAGGCCGAAGGCCAGATTCATGCTGGGCAGGGCGTCGGTGTAGGTCTTGCCGTCGTGAACCGGCTTGGGGTTCTCGCCGCCGGTCAGGCGGATGGCGTCCGAGGACTGATCCACGCGCTGCAGCTGCAAGCCGACATTGCCGCGCACATCCACACCGCCCCACTTGGAGTCGATGAAGCCCTTCAGGAAACCCGTCGTGATCTTCTCGTTGACATCCCAGGACTTGGCGATCAGGTAGTTGGCGGCCGTCGAGCTGGGCTCGAAAGTCATGTACTTGGCTACGGCGCCGGGCACGTTCCAGGCCGGGATGTTGCCGATGCCGGCAAAGCCCAGGTCCACCAGACCGTACTGGAATTCAGAGCCGATGGCGGTCTCGCCCTGCTTGCCCAGATTGATATTGCCTTCGGGCTGGCGCTTCTTCTTGGAGCGATCGGCATAGTTCAGGCCGACCTCGACATCCGAGAAGATGCCGCTCAGCAGCGACGGCGCCGGCATATTGGCGGCCAGCTTGAAGCTCTTGAGCTCGTCTTCCACGCTCGGCACCTTGCCGTAGCCCGAGCCGTAAATCGTGCCGCGCAGCAGCAGCTTGCTCGGATCGGCATAGCTCAGGGTCGGCGCCAGCGTGGAGAAGCCGCCGGTCGCGTAGTTCAGCTTCAGGGTGTCCAGCCAACCCGAGGTGGCGCCCACCGGCGACAGCTGGGTGTTGTTCTCCAGGTTCAGCTCATCGCGCTTGGCCTTGGAGTAGCTGATATCGGCAGTGACCTTCACATCGCCGAAGCTGAACTTGTTGTTCCAGCCGGCAGCGTCGATCTTGTCTTCGCGCTTGTTGTACATGCCACGCACCAGCGGAAACAGATTGGCCGCCGTGCCACCAGTGAAGGTGCCGTTGCCATTGACCTGCACATTGGTGATGTTGATGCGCTGGGCACCGTTGGTGCCGTTGTAGTCACCCAGGTTCACTTCGAACTGGTTGGCCGTGTCTTCTTGCTTGGCCGTGGTGTGGAACACATCCAGCACGCTGGTCCATTCCTTGGAGGCGCGGACTTCCAGCGTGGCCATCAGGGCGTCACGCTTGGTGAAGCCGGTGCGACGCAGGGCCTTGATACCGTTCGAATAGAAGGTACCTGCCGCCACGCCCGGGCGCCAGCCATTGCCCACGGCTTCCCAGGGCTCGTACAGGCCGACCTGGTTTTCCTGGATCGGCGTTTCCTGGTGCGAATAGCCCAGCACCAGGCCGACCGTGCGGTCGGCGTACTGGTCGATATAGCTGGCGCTGAAGCGGTTGCCTGTGGCCTTGGCATTGCCGGCGGCGCCGAGCGAATTGCGCTGGCCGCGGGCGTTCAGGGCCACGACACGGCTGCCGAAGTTGAGCGGACGCACGGTCTGCATGTCTAGGGTGCCCGACAGACCTTGGCCGATCAGGCCGGCATCCGGCGTCTTGTACACGGTCACGCCGCTGAGCAGCTCGGAGGGGTACTGGTCGAACTCGACGCTGCGGTTGTCACCGGTGCTGACCAGTTCACGGCCGTTGAGCAGGCTGGTGGCGAAATCGGGCGACAGGCCGCGAACGCTGATCACCTGAGCCCGGCCGGCCACGCGCTGGGCCGACAGGCCCGGCAGGCGAGCCAGCGATTCGGCAATGCTGTTGTCCGGCAGCTTGCCGATGTCTTCGGAAGAAATCGACTCGACGATGGAGTCGCTGTTCTTCTTGACCGAGATGGCGTCCTCGATGCCCTTGCGGATACCGGTCACCTGCACGGTGCCCAGCTGCGCCGGCGTTTGCTGAGCAAACGCGCCCGTGGCCAACATCAACAAGGTGCAGCCCACGGCCACCGGGTTGATTTTGAAAATTTCGCGCTGCACTGCCAGGGCCTGCTTGCGCTTCTCTGCGGAAGTACTCATCTTTTGTCTCCTGAATCTCGACTGCTTGCTACGTACTCAACAACGACCGAACCAACGAACCCTTCGCCGCCCTGCCCCGCCGCTGGTGCGCCGGATGCCATGACTTTGAACCTGATGTCTGGGCTAGTTTGTATCAAAACTAGATTTTCAGACCAACAAACGTAAACCCTAGTTTTGCGTCCAAGCAACCATTTTTAGACGCTGTTTTCTGGAAAAACTGCTGATTTACCGTGTTTTCAATACCACTTTCAGTCCAGAGTAGGGTCATCACCCAGACTGAAAGTCATGCAGCTTGTAATTCAACTACACGAAACTACAGACACACCGCATCTTGCTGCTCCAAGGCCAGGGCTGCACCACTGAGCGCCGCCAGGGTGTCGGTGATCAAGGCCACCGGGATCTCCTCCAGATAGGCACGGAAGCGCCCCTTGGCTTCAAAGCGCTCACGGAACTGCGAGGCAAAGAAGTAGTCGCCAAGGCGCGGCACGATGCCGCCACCGATGTAGACCCCACCACGCGCACCCAGCGCCAGCGCCACATTGCCGGCGAAGCCGCCAGCAAGGCACAGAAGGTGGCCAGGCTGCGCTCGCAAAAGGCATCCGCACCGGTCAGACCGCGCTCGACGATCTGCTCGGTGCTCAGCGCCTCGGTGAGCGGCGCGCCCAAGACCGCCCGCACCGCCTGATGCAGCACCGGCAGACCGATGCCCGAGAGCAGGCGCTCGGCAGAGACATGCGCAAACTCGGTGCGCACCCGGGCCAGCAGCTCGCTCTCAAAGCTGTCGGCCGGCGCCAGCGTCATATGACCACCCTCACCCGGCAAGGCCATCCAGCCGTGGCGCGAAGGCAGCACACCGGCCACGCCGAGACCGGTGCCCGGACCAATCACGGCCAAGGCACCCGCCGCCCCCAGATCCTCACCCGGCAGCACCCGCGCACCACCCCACTGGCGCAGCTGTGCTGCCGACAAACGCGGCAGCGACAAGGCCAGAGCCTCGAAATCGTTGAGCACCAGAAGGCTGGACAACCCCAGCTGCGCCTGCAGCTCGCTGCGCGAAAAACTCCAGTGCGCATTGGTCAGCTCCAGGCGATCACCCCCGACCGAGGTAGCCAGGGCAAACGCCAGTCGGCGCGGCGCCTGATAGCCCGCACCCAGGCGCGCCTGCTGCAGCGCCAGATAGGCCTGCACGGCCGACAAAGGGCTGCGATGCTCACGCACCGGCAGCACCTGGACGTCCGTCACCGCAGCGCCAGCCTGCGCCAGCCAGCCGAAGCGGGCGTTGGTGCCGCCGACATCGGCCACCAGACTCGGGTAGACCGGCGCCTCAGCAGCCGATGCACGCGGCGCAATCGCACTCATGCGCAAGCACCCTGATCCGGCCTCAGCCTCAGAACCACGCCCATCACATCTACTCGCTGCATCCTCGGTCCCCGTTCGCGGCAGACCACCCGGAAGGCGGCTGCGTCTCATGTTCTTGCGCGGCCAGCCCTTTGGGCCCGCTCCTCGCACAGGCAAAAGGTAGCAAAACTACATTCACATAGCAAGAGCGACTACCCGAGGCATGGCAGAAACTCGCCAAACGGCAGGCGATTCCAAGGCAAAAACTCCAGAAAACATCGAGTGACACACGCAAAACACGGCCTATAAACCAGGGCTTGTCATCTTCTTCAGAAGTAGTGAAGCTACAACTTCAGGTCAAAATCACCCACCGATGAGTTTCCCGTCATATGCCTTCGGGCGCCTTGCGCACACCAGAGCCGCTAGGCTGCTGGCATGGCAGGGACTGCCCGGCTTACCCCGCCCAGGAGCGGCCCTGATAATGCGCAGTCGCCCTGCCCCCTTGCCTGGATGCCCACGCCGATGTCCTCTCTGCCTCCGTTTGACGCCCCCCGCCTGATTGCCGACATTGGCGGCACTTACGCGCGCTTCGCTCTGGAGACGTCGCCGGGCGAGTTCAGCCGGATCGCCTCCCTGCGCTGCGCCGAGCACGCCGATTTCCATGCGGCCGTCAGCGCCTATCTCAAAGGCTTGGCCGACACCCCCCATATCGCCCACGCTGCCATCGCCATCGCCAACCCGGTCGAAGGCGACCAGGTGCGCATGACCAACTACCACTGGCAGTTCTCGATCGAAGAGATGCGCCAGCGCCTGGAGCTGGACACCCTGGTGGTGGTCAATGACTTCACCGCCCTGGCCATGGCCTTGCCGCGGCTCTCACCCGCCGATGTGCGCCAGGTGGGCGGTGGCGAGGCGCGCATGCCCAGCGTGATCGGCCTGCTGGGCTCGGGCTCGGGCCTGGGCGTGTCGGGCCTGATCCCGGCCGGCGACGGCTGGATTGCCCTGGGCACCGAGGGCGGCCACACCAATTTCGCGCCGCGCGACGAGCGCGAGATCGCCATCCTGCGCCACGCCTGGAAGCAGTACGACCATGTGTCTTTCGAGCGCTTGCTGTCCGGCCCCGGCCTGGAGCTGATCTACCGCGCCCTGGCCGAGCATGCCGGCCAGGAGGCCGAGGAGCTGGACGCGCCCAAGATCACCCAGCGCGCTCTGGATGCCAGCGACGCCTTGTGCGTCGAAACCCTGGAAGTCTTCTGCGGCCTGCTGGGCACGGCCGCCTCCAATCTGGCGGTGACCCTGGGCGCCCTGGGCGGCGTCTACATCGGCGGCGGCATCGTGCCGCGCCTGGGTGAGGCTTTCGACCGCTCCAGCTTCCGCGCCCGCTTCGAAGACAAAGGCCGCTTCAGCGACTATGTGGCCGGCATTCCGACCTTCGTCATCACCGCCGAGCACGCCACCTTCAAAGGCGCCTCGGCGATTCTGCAAGCCCAGCTGGCCACGCTGGAAGAAGCGCCCGGCGCCGGCCTGCTGGGCCAGATCCGCCGCGCCCGCCCGGGCTTGTCACCGGCCGAGGCGCGCGTGGCCGACCATGTGCTGGCCCACCCGCGCTCGGCCCTGAACGACCCCATTGTCGAAATCGCCCGCGCCGCCAACGTCAGCCAGCCCACCGTGATTCGCTTCTGCCGCACCCTGGGCTGCGAAGGCCTGTCGGACTTCAAGCTGCGCCTGGCCTCGGGCCTGACCGGCACCGTGCCCGTGACCCACACCCAGGTCAAGGGCGACGACTCCATGCTGGAGTTGGGCGCCAAGGTGCTGGGCAACACGGCCTCGGCCATCCTGCAGGTGCGCAGCCAGCTCAACCGCGAAATGATCGACCGTGCGGTCGCCCTGCTGCTCAAGGCCGGGCGCATCGAGTTTTATGCCGTCGGCCACTACGGCGTGGTGGCGCAGGATGCGGAGTTCAAATTCCTGCGCTTCGGCATGTCCAGCTGCGCCTACACCGACCCGCGCCTGCAGCTGCTGGCCGCCAATGTGCTCAAGCCCGGCGATGTGGCCGTGGTCATCAGCAACAGCGGCCGCCTGCCCGAGCTGCTGGAGGTGGTGGAAAAAGCCAAGGCGCGCGGCGCCTTTGTGGTGGCCATCACAGCCGGCCAATCGCCGCTGGCGCGCAAGGCCGATGTGGCCCTGATCATCGACCATGTCGAAGATGTCTCCACCCACCTGCCCATGGTCAGCCGCATCTTGCACCTGCTGGTGATCGACATCCTGGCCGTGGGCGTGGCCATGCAGCGCGACCCGGCTGGCCTGATCGCGGCCAGCCCGCAAGACACGCTGGAGGAGTCCGCCGGCGAAGCCAGCCCCACGCGCAGCGGCGCACGCCGCGCGGCCCCGGGGGTCAGCCTGGCCTCGCCCCTGGCCCGCCTGACCTCCCACAGCCGCTGAAGCAGGCAGCCGCCCGCCTCACAGACGCTGATCTGGCGCAAGAAAAGGGCCTTCCGCTCACGGCTGACCCATGGGAAAAGGAGCATGCTCCGGCTTCGGCCCCCTGCTTAGGATGGGGTGTTCCTTAGACCGGAGAGCGCTGATATGCCCAATCTCATTGCCGACACACTGGAGTTGAACGGCTTGCTGGACCGCCCGGCCCTGCAAGGTCATCTGGATCAGGCGGCTGCGGCCGCTCGCGCCGCGGGCCAGCCGCTGGCGGTGCTGACCATGGACCTCGACCATTTCAAGGCCTATCTGGAAGACCAGGGCCAAGCCCAGGCGCACGCCGTGCTGCTGCGTGTGGCCGGCCTGCTCAAAGCCCAGCAACCGGCGGGAGGCAGCCTGGTGCATCTGGGCGGTGATGAATTCGTGATGCTGCTGCCGGCCACCGACCTGAGCGCCGCCCACGAGAAGGCCGAGGTGCTGCGTGCGGCCGTGCAAGCAGCCTGCGCTGATTTGGACGGCCCGGCCCCCCTGACCATCTCGCTGGGTGTGGCGGCCAGCCCGGCCGGCGGCGACTGGAGCGCGCTCAGCCTGATGGCTTTGGCCGAAGCGCGCCTGACCTTTGGCAAGAAACGCCTGCAGCCCCACCACAACCGCGTCTGGGCCGGCACCCTGCCCTCCGACTGGTACCACCGCTTCGAGATCAAGCCTGAACAGTGGCCCAGCCTGGATCTGCAGCCGGCTTGAGCCCAGCGCAGCCCAAAAGAGAAAAGCAAAACAGGCCGGGTGACCGGCCTGTTTCTATTTCATATGCCCCAGGGGCTGAAGCCACTCAGGCCGTCTTGCGGCGGCGCAGCCAGGCGCCCATCAGGCCCAGGCCGCCCAGCAGCATGGCATAGCTGCTCGGCTCCGGCACCGGGTTGGCCAGCTGGATCTTCAGGAACTCGGTGTTGTCCGAGCCCAGATCGCGGCCGCCCGTGCCAGGGTAGTTGTTGTCGTTGGCGATCAGCAAGGTGTTCTCGTCCAGCACCAGCACGCTTTCGATGGTGACAAAGGGGAAGGTGAAGGTGGTGGAGCCATCGCCATTCAAGTCGTTCGGGTCGGCGATGTTCATCAGGTCGACCAGCTCGGTCTTGCTGACATAACCCTGGGCATCGACGCGATTCAAGTCGATGCGGAACAGCTTCTTGAAGGGCGTGCCGCCGCCGGTGGCGGTGGCGTTGTTGCGCTCGATGATGATGAACTCATGGTCGTTCAGCGCCGTCATATCGCCGATATTGGTGCCGGCGGCATCGAGCTTGTAGCGGAAGCTGGTGCCGGTGTAGCTCTCGCTGTCGATGCTGAATTCATTGATGCGCAGGGTGCCAGCCGCGTCGCCCGTGACGCTCTTTTCCAGCAAGGTGTAGAGCTTGTCACCGGCCGGGTTGATGGCCATGCCCTCGAAGCCGCCGGAGCCGGGCAGATTGGCCACGCCGCCATTGAGGTAGGGGTTTTGCGGTGACATCACGCCGGGCAGGCCGACTTCAGTGCGCAAAATCTTGCCGGAGGCATCCGCCTTGACCAGGAAGGGGCCGAACTCCTCACCAAACCACAGATTGCCGTTCTTGTCCTTGCGCACCGACTCGATGTCGAAATCGGCGCCGGTCAGCAGGCGGCCCGAACGGATGCTGGCATCGACCAGGGGGTTGGCGGCGTTGTTGTAGTAGTTGGTGTAGTCGGCCTGGATCTTGAAACCCAGCTTGCGGTCCGGGTCGGCCAAGGTGATGCGGCTGTCGGCATTGAAGGCCGGCAGGCTGGCGCCAGTCTGGTAATTTGCGGCCGACACGGTGCCGCTGCCGCCCAGGGCGGTCTTGAAATCGGGCGTCACGGCATACATGCGCAGCAGGGTGTCGCCGGAATTGCCTTGGGTGCCGAAGCCGTTGTCCGGCATGAAGAGGTAGCTGCCCGCGCTCGGGCCATTCAGCACGGCGGAGAAGCCCTGCACCGGCTGCTTGTTCAGCAGGGGCAAGGGGTTGCCACCGGCACCCGAGGCGAACTGGCCCGAGGTCGGGCCATCCGAGAAGGTGTTGGCGGGCATCTTGGCCCAGCCGACCAGGGTGTTGCTCTGGGCCTGGGCCGAAGTGGCAGCAGCAGCCAGGGTCAGGGCCAGAACCAGCGTGTTCAGGGCGCCCGGGGCGCGGGCGAAAGTCTTGGTGTTCATGAGGAAGAAGGCTCCGTAGGGCGCAGGAGCAGGGGCCTGCGTACGCGGCGCATTCTTCAAGCCAGGGGTGACACGGTGGTGAAGCAGGCCCGGTGCAAACGGACCATGCGGCCGACGCGACGCGACGCGACACGACACGACGCGCGCGGTCGGCGCCCGGGGCTACTTCACCTCGCGCGCCAGCTTGAGCATCTGAGAGCTCAGGCTCAGGCCGCGGCGCTTGGCCTCACTGTGGTTGATGCGAAAAGCCAGGCCATTGGGCTCCACCAGCAAGGCGATCGACACGCCCGCACGAAAGGCCTCGGCGCTGTCGCCCACCACCAGCACCGGCTCGGTCCCCAAGGCCTGCTGC
>Ga0187843_10001957_pt1 | contig 12777 bp, 13 predicted proteins | sample SpaLakP09_SKY_43_FD_134516 | JGI IMG/M metagenome (GOLD analysis project Ga0187843, IMG submission 134516) | Oligotrophic lake water microbial communities from Sparkling Lake, Wisconsin, USA - SP09_SKY_43 | ecosystem: Environmental > Aquatic > Freshwater > Lake | place: USA: Sparkling Lake... | reverse complement strand
GCTGGAGCGAAGAGCGGCAAACAAAAGCCAGCGTAGCGGTTCTGGCAAGGCGGACCCGGCGCAGACAGTACAAAGGTACGGCAAGCCGGGCCAACGAAGCCAGAAGGCTTTTGTGGGTCGCTCTCAGTGGCCGGCGAAGTCGACCAAAGTAAACAAAGGCAGCCCCGCCGCCCGCAACTGGGCCGAACCGCCCAGCTCCGGCAGGTCGACGATGGCGCCGCACTCCACCACCTCGGCGCCCAGGCGCTGCAGCAGCTTGGCGCCGGCGCCCATGGTGCCGCCGGTGGCGATCAGGTCGTCGATCAGCACCACACGCTCACCGGGGCGCACCGCGTCGGTGTGCATCTCGACCGTGGCGCTGCCGTATTCCAGCTCATAGGTTTCTTCCACCGTGGTGAAGGGCAGCTTGCCTTTCTTGCGGATGGGGATGAAGCCGATGTTCAGTTCGTAGGCCAGCACCGAGCCGATGATGAAGCCGCGCGCATCGAGCCCGGCGATGGCATCGGGCTTGAGGTCGAAATAGCGGTGCACGAACTGGTCGATCAGCACCCGGAACACCCGCGGGTTGGACAGCAGAGGCGTGATGTCGCGGAACTGCACGCCAGCGCTGGGCCAATCGGGCACGGTGCGGATGTGGCTGCGCAGGTAGTGACCGATGGCGGCATCGGCGGCAGAAGTGGGCATGGCAGGGGGTTCCGAGGGGCCGGAACAAAAGCAGACGGAAGCCCCGATGGTAGCGAGCCTGGACCGCAATGAGTCAGGCTCCGGGCTGGCTCGGGGCCGCCTCGCTGCGGCGGGCTCCGCTCAGGCCGCCCGCACCGCCGGGGCACAGACCAGGCGGGCCCGGCCGTTTTGCTTGGCGGCGTAGAGCGCTGCATCGGCCTGCTCGACCAGGCGCAAAGGGCTGGCATGGGCTTCGGCCACGCCCGCGGCCAGGCCGATGCTGAGGCTCAGGCTGCGGCGCAGCGGCGAGGCGGCATGCTCGATGGCGGCCAGGCGCAGGCTGTCCAGGCAGCGCTGGGCCAGGGTTTGCGCCTGCGCCAGGTCGGTGTCGGGCAGCAGCAGCACGAACTCTTCGCCGCCGAAGCGGCAGACCGTGCCGCCGCTGCGCCCCACGCAGGTGTGCAGCAGCTCGGCCACGCGGCGCAGGGTCTCGTCACCGGCGATGTGGCCGTAGTGGTCGTTGTATTGCTTGAAATGGTCGATGTCGACCATCACGCAGGCGAGGCTGTGGCCTTCGTTGGCGCTGTTCAGCCATTCCTGCTGCAGCAGGTGGTCGAAATGGCGGCGGTTGCCCACGCCGGTGAGGCCATCGGTGGTGGACTGGCGGGCCAGCTGGGCATTGGCCAGTTGCAGGGCCACCTCCTGGCGCTTGCGTTCGCTCAGGTCGGTGATGATGCAGACAAAACGGTGGGTGGTGTCGGTGCGCACCTCGGCCATGTTCAGCTGCAGGGTCAGTTCTTGCCCATCGCGGCGGCGCGTGGTCAGCTCGCGCGGCTCGCCCAGCAGCTCGGCCGGGCTGGCGCCCATGCAGATGCCGAACAGCAGGTCGATGTGGCTGCCGCGCAGCTCGGCGGCGCTGAAGCCAAAGAGGCGCTCGCCGGCCGGGTTGAGCTCCAGCACATGGCCTTCGGTGTCCAGGGTCAGCACGCCGTTCGGCGCCGCGCGCACAAAGGCTTGCAGATGGGCCTGGCTGGCGGCCAGGCGCTGCTGCTCCAGGATCAGGTCGCTGACGTCCAGGCGCACGCCGACCATGCCGCCCGAAGGCGTGCGGCGCTCGAAGATGCGCAGCCAGCGGCCATCGCTCAGGCGCTGCAGCAAGGCCTCCTGGCCGCGCGCGCGGTCGGCAAAGCGCTGAGCCAGCCATTCCTCCTCGCGGCCCACGGCGGCCGGGATGGCGCCTTCGCGCACCGAACGGCGCACCAGCTCCTGGAAGCTGGCGTGGCGCTGGAAGTCCGGCACCATCTGCGGGTAGTTGGCGGCCAGCTGCTGGTTGTAGGCAACCAGGCGGTCGTCGGCATCGAAGATCTCGACGCTGGCCGGCAGGGCATCAATCGCCTCGGCCAGGCTGCGGTTGGCGGCGCGGATGCGCTCACGGGCGCGGCGCAGGGCCAGGGTGGCCAGCAGGGCCAGGACCAGATTGAAGCCCAGGCTCAGCTCGGCCAGGCCGGGCAGCCAGCGCGGGTCGGGCTCGCTGGCCTGGTCGACCCAGAACACGCCCAGCTGCAAAGCCAAGGCCAGCACGACGGTCAGGGGCAGCCAGCGGATGGCGGCATCGGGGTTGTAGGACTTCATGGGAGGCCGCAGCGTACCCAGGCCCGCCCGCAGCGCCCAGCCCACCCTTGGGGGGCCGGGAAAACCCGGGGCCGCGGCCCCAACCCGGGCTCAGCAGCCGCGCGTCACCGGCATGTCGGGCGCGGGCGACTGGGGCTGGAGGTAGCGCGCCAGCTCCAGCTTGGCCAGGGCGTTGCGGTGCACCTCGTCCGGGCCATCGGCCAGGCGCAGGGTGCGCTGGTGGGCCCACATCATGGCCAGGGGCGTGTCCTCGCTGACGCCCATGCCGCCGAACACCTGCATGGCCCAGTCGATCACCTGCAAGGCCATGTTCGGAGCGACGATCTTGATCATGGCGATCTCGGCCTTGGCGCCCTTGTTGCCCACGGTGTCCATCATGTAGGCGGCCTTGAGGGTCAGCAGCCGCGCCTGTTCGATGCGGCAGCGGGCCTCGGCAATGCGCTCCTGCGTGACGGTCTGCTGGGCCAGGGTCTTGCCAAAGGCCACGCGCTGGGCAGCGCGCTGGCACATCAGCGCCAGCGCCCGCTCGGCCGCGCCGATGCTGCGCATGCAGTGGTGGATGCGGCCGGGGCCGAGGCGGCCCTGGGCGATCTCGAAGCCGCGGCCTTCGCCGAGCAGGATGTGGTCCAGCGGCACGCGCACATCGCGAAGCTCGATTTCCATATGGCCATGCGGCGCATCGTCGTAGCCGAACACGCTGAGCGGGCGCTTGACCGTGACGCCGGGGGTGTAAGCCGGCACCAGAATCATCGATTGCTGGGCATGGCGCTCGGCCGCGGGGTCGGTCTTGCCCATGACGATGTAGACCGCGCAGCGCGGATCCCCGGCACCCGAAGACCACCATTTGCGGCCATTGATGCGGTAGTGGTCGCCCTCGCGCTCGATGCGGCATTCGATGTTGGTGGCGTCGCTGGAGGCCACCTCGGGCTCGGTCATCAAAAAGGCCGAGCGGATCTCGCCGCGCAGCAGGGGCTCCAGCCAGCGCGCCTTCTGGGCCTCACTGCCGTAGCGCTCCAGGGTTTCCATATTGCCGGTGTCGGGCGCCGAGCAATTGAAGACCTCGGCCGCCCAGGACACCCGGCCCATGATTTCGCACAGGGGCGCGTATTCCAGATTGCTCAGGCCTTCGGGCGCGCGGCTGGAGCGCGGCAGGAACAGATTCCACAGCCCGGCGGCGCGCGCCTCGGCCTTGAGCGACTCCACCAGGCGGATGGGCTGCCAGGCATTGCCGGCGCGCCGGTTGGCCTCGATCTCGGCAAAGAACTCGCGCTCGCGCGGCTCGATGTGGCGCTCGAAAAAGTCCTGCAAACGGCTTTGCAGGGCCAGAACCTTGGGGCTGTGATCGAAATGCATCGGACATCCAGACGCGGCAGGTGGCGAAGCTGCCAGTGTCCCCCAGGGCCGGCCTCCCGGCCTGTCCCCGAGGTGCCAAGCCCAGCGCGGTGGGCATAGCACAAAAGACACATGTCCCCGGACAAGACAAGTTTCAGCTCGCTCTGTTACCGTGCGCGATTGCACAGAGGGTGATCGGGGACACACAGCATGAACAGCCAAACCAACAAGCGTCTGGAGCAACTGAGCGCGGCTGACTTGTTGGGCATACGCCGCGGCATCGAGAAGGAAAGCCTGCGCGCCCGCCCGAACGGCCAGCTGGCACTCACCCCCCACCCGGCGGCCCTGGGCTCGGCCCTGACGCACCCGCACATCACCACCGATTTCAGCGAATCCCAGGTCGAGCTGATCACCGGCGTGCACGCCGGGGTCGAGTCTTGCCTGCAGGAGCTGACCGAGGTGCACCAGGCCGTCTACCAGACCCTGCACGAGATGAGCTGCTGCGGCCAAAGCAGCGAGGAGGAGCGGCTCTGGGTCGGCTCCATGCCCTGCGGCCTGCCCACCGACGAGACCATCCCCCTGGGCCGTTATGGCCACTCCAATGTCGGCCGCAGCAAGAGCGTCTATCGCATGGGCCTAGGCCAGCGCTACGGCCGGCGCATGCAGACGATTTCGGGCATCCACTACAACTGGTCCCTGCCCGGCGTCAGCAGCGAGCAGTACTTCGCCCTGATCCGCAATTTCCGCCGCCACTCTTTCTTGCTGCTGTATCTCTTCGGCGCCTCCCCAGCCCTGTGCTCCAGCTTTGTGCAGGGGCGCCAGCATGAGCTGCAGTCGCTGGGCGGTGGCTCGCTCTACATGCCGCATGGCACCTCGCTGCGCATGGGCCGCCTGGGCTACCAGAGCGACGCGCAGGCTTCGCTGGCGGTCAGCTACAACAGCCTGGAGAGCTATGCCGCCTCGCTGCAGGACGCGCTGACCCGGCCCTATCCGGCCTATGAGGCCATCGGCGTGCAGAACCCCGGCGGCGACTACAACCAGCTCAGCACCAGCCTGCTGCAGATCGAAAACGAGTTCTACGGCACCATCCGCCCCAAGCGCGTGATCCGCTCGGGCGAGCGCCCCCTGCATGCGCTGCGCGAGCGCGGCGTCGAGTATGTGGAGGTGCGCTGCATGGACCTCGATCCCTTTGTGCCGGTGGGCATCGCCGCCCCGACCGTGCGCTTCCTGGACGTCTTCCTGCTGCACTGCCTGCTGAGCGACAGCCCGCCGGACACGCCCGAAGAGATCCGCGCCCTGGGCCAGAACCAGCACCTGGTGGCCGCACGCGGCCGCGAGCCGGGCCTGCGCCTGCAAACCCCGGACGGCGGCAGCCGCACGCTGCAGGATTGGGGCACCGAGCTGCTGGACGGCTGCGCGCCCATGGCCGCCGCGCTCGACGCCGCCCATGGCGGCCACGACTACCGCGACGCCCTGGCCGCCGCCCGCCGCACCCTGGCCGAACCCGACAGCACCCCCTCGGCCCGCGTGCTCGCGGCCATGGCGCGCAGCTTCGATGACTCCTACATCGGCTTCATCCGCCAGCAGTCCGAGGCCACCCGTGCCCAGCTGCTGGACCTGCCCTACAGCGCCGAACTGGCCCAGCGCTTCGCCGCGCAAGCGGCCGAATCCCTGGCCGAACAGACGCGCATCGAGCAGGCCGACAGCCTGCCCTTCGAGACCTACCGCCAGCAGTACCTGGCGCCGGAGCGCATGAAGGTGTGAGCCGAGCCCGGCTCAGCGCCCGCCAGATGCCCCGGCCAAATAGGACGACCGCCCAAGGCCCAGGAACAAGGGGAAGGTGAGCGGCCACAGCGGCACCGCAAAGGCCAGCGCGACAAACACCACCGTCCGAAACTTCCAGGTGCCAGCCAGTTCGCCGGGCTCCGGCCGAAAGGCGGTGAACACCCAGCGCAGGTAGAGCCGGATCAGGATCAGAACCACAACAAAGCCCAAGAACAGGGCGCTCAGCTTGATCGGGTCGACATTCATGAACGCTCGGTCTTGGATTCGATGGATTCGGTCTCGCGTCGCCCGCGACACGGCTGGCCACGGCTGAGGAATGGGGCGAGGGCTGGGTTGGCAGCCCGGCAAAGACTGCGCAGCGGCATTGTGCGTCGGCCCTCTCGAAGACGGCCATCACCCATCGGGGTGTTGCCTGCAGGCTGACGGCAGGGAGGTACGGTGTCCATGCCCATGCCGCTCCGATTGAAAACTAGGGCAGGCGCAACTCCGCAATCTGCCAGCGGAACAGGCCTTGGCGGTGCAGCACCAGCTCGACCGGGTCTTCGTCTTCGCCGGCCTGGCGGATGCTGAAGACAAAGCGCTGCGGGTGCTCGTAGCCCATGCGCGTTTCCACGCGCGGGCGGGCGCTTGAGCCCTCTGCTGGAGGCTGCGGCAGTGCCGCGCTGGCCGGTGGCACGCCTTGCACCAAGCGCGCCAGACTGGCCGGCGTGATCAAGGCCTCGACTATGGGGCCGAGCAGGGCGCCCGCCACGGCTGCGCCCATGGCCCGGGCTGGGCTGGGCGGCTGCGTGCGATCGCTGGCGGAGGCGAGCAGGCGCTCGTGCACCCCTTGCTTGACGCTGGCGCGCAGGCTGGGAAAGTCGACCCAGGCCGCCAGCCCCGCGCCATCGCGCTCGCGTGCGGCCTCACGGATCTGCATCAAGGCCAGGTAGGGGCTGGCATACAAGGCCAGGCCAGCCAGGGCCAGCGCGCCCAGCAGCCAGTGCTTGGGTTTGAAGCGCTTGAGGCTCATGCGGCACCCATCCTCAGCGCTGGGCCAGCGCCAGGCGCAGGCCAAAACCCAGGAACACGGCACCGATCGCGCGGTTCAGCCAGCTCACCACGCGCGGGCTGGCCGTGATGCGGCGGCTGGCCTGCGCCGTGCTCCAGGCCAGGAAATGACACCAGAGCATGCCGTTGAGATTGAAGACCAGGCCGAGAAAGACAAAGGCCAGCGGCTTGCTCGGCGCATCGGCCGCAATGAACTGGGGCACAAAGGCCAGGAAGAACAAGGCCACCTTGGGGTTGAGCACATTGGTCAGCAGGCCCTGCAGATAGATGCTGCGCAGGCTTTGCCGCGGCAGCGTCGCGGCGGCTTCGCGGGGGCCCTCGGCCGCGGCGCGGCGGAGCAGCAGGTTCAGCCCGATATAGACCAGATAGGCGGCACCCAGCAGCTTGACCAGGCCGAAGGCCCAGCTCGACGCCGCCATCAGCGCCGACAGGCCCAGCGCTGCCGCCAGCACATGCACCAAAGTGCCACTGCCCACGCCCAGCGCCGCGGCCGAACCGGCCCGAAAGCCCTGGCTGGCGCTGCGGGCCATGATGAGCAGGGAATCCGGCCCGGGCGCGATATTGAGCAGCAGGCCCGAAATGATGAACAGGGTCAGGTCTTGCGTGCCAAACATGGGGATCACCGCGCTCCAGAACACCGAGAGAAAAGAAGAGAAGAGCCAGCTTAAACCAGGGCCGGCGAGGCGCCAGAACTCACAGCAGATCAACCACGCCCAGGCGGGCCATGCACCAGGCAAACGCCGCGAACAGGGCCAGCGTCAGCACCAGGCTGCAGCCCAGGGCCGGCCAGAAGCCCCAGCGGGCCAGCAGCCAGGGAAAGACCAGAAACATGGGCAGGGTCGGCAACACATACCAGAAGGTGTAGCGCGCATGATTGGCGATCTTCTCGACCGGCTGCTGCTCCAGCTGCAGCCATACCAGGCTCAGCACCGTGATCAAGGGCAGGGCGGCGACCAGCCCGCCCAGCTTGTCATTGCGCCGCGCAAACTCCGACACCACCACCACCACGGCGGCGGTGAGCAGGTATTTGATCCAGAGCCAGCTGTTCATGCGGCCAGTGTAGGTGGCTGTTGGACCGGCCCGCCGCATGAACAAACCCTCGCTTCATGCCACGATACTGCCGCCATGAACACCCTCCACCCAGCACCAGCGCTGCTGCGCCAGGCCACGCGTGCCGACATCCCCGGCATGCACCGCGTGCGCCGCGCCGTGCGCGAGAACCCGCTCACCAGCGATGTGATCCGCGAAGAGCATTACATCCCCGCCATCGAAGAAACCGGCCGCGGCTGGGTGATTGAAGACAAGGAGGGCGGCGAAGTTCTGGCCTTTGCCGTGGGCAATGCCCAGACCGGCAATATCTGGGCCCTGTTCGTGGACCCCGCCCACGAAGGCCGCGGCTTCGGCCGCCGCTTGCAAACCGAGATGGTCGCCTGGCTGTTCAGCCAAGGCCTGGAACGCCTGAACCTGGGCACCGCACCCGGCACCCGCGCCGAGGCCTTCTACCGCGCCACCGGCTGGACTTACCTGGGCATCGATGCGCATGGGGAGGCGAGTTTTGAGATGCGGCGCTAGGGTCTGGAGCCATCCAGTTCAATACGACTGCTGGCAGGGGGACCAGAAGTCGGCCATGGATTGCCTCATATCGTGCACACTTCGCCAACTGAGTGGCGTCGTCAATATGCGCAGATGTAGACCTTGAGGTAACTGTTTATGGCCTATGACTTCGAGAAAACAAGCGTTCCGCTCTACCGGGCGATCTTCAAATCCAACTACGCATCGGACGTCACTTGCTACCTGACGCCAGACGCCGACCTCGCAGAGGCGGAGCGGATTGCTCCGATCTTGCACCCTACCTTTGAGGCCGTAGGTTCCGCAGCAGCAGCCAGTCGCCCACCTGACATCGTTTCGAATCGCGAGACCGGGATGTACGACCCTGATACGGGTGGAACCTCGGTGTTTGATCGCCCCAACGTGCTGAAGCGGGCGGACGGTGACTTTCTGATTCCCGACGGCACCGATATTCCTCCTGACCTCAAGGTCAAGAAGGACTCGTTCAATCAACGCCTGCAGGCAACGCACTACACAATCATGCCCGCGAAGCCTTTGTTCAAGCAGGTCTTGATGGCTCAGCTAGACAACCTTGTCCGAAACGCAATTCGTCGTCGGTGGGAACAAGCCCGCGGACTGTAGGAGATCCCATGAACCTGAAGCCACAGACAATCATGGTCGCGATTCAGTGCGTGTCCAAGGAGATTCACGCACTCGACGAACGCCTGGAAGACGGGTCAGTGGAAGATCCGGCCGAGACCGAGCAGCTCCTGGTCAGTTATGACTTGGCGCTCGAAGACTTGAAAAACGCGTACTTGGTCGCTCAAGGACAGTACGGCGGACTACCGCCATACGATCAGTTGATCCAAGGTCGCGACGAAACCTAATCGGAGTCCAGCTGGCCAGCGGAATTGGACCTTAAATATCGAGGGGCTAGAAATTTAAGGCCTGACCCCGTGCCCTACTGGCCTTTATCCGCCAAGAGTTACTAATGAACGAGCTACCCAGAGTTTTTATTGCGTCATCTCGCGAAGCGCTCTCAGTGGCCGAGGCCATAAACATCCGTCTAGAACAGGATGCGCGCGTAAAGCAGTGGGACAACGCTTTTGATCTTTCCAGTCTGACCCTACCGGCACTTTGCAGCCGCACGAAGGAGACTGACTTTGCGATCTTTGTCTTTCACAAAGACGATCAGGTCATCATCCGCGGAAACTCATACAGCACTGTCCGCGACAACGTTGTGTTCGAACTTGGCTTGTTCATTGGGGCACTTGGAATCGAAAGATGCTTCGTACTGGTACCACGATCGGTCGAAGGCGAATTTCGACTTCCCACAGATTTAACTGGCCTGACCATAGCACCCTATGACGACACACTTGAAAACATGGTCGATGCCGTAACGACGAGTTGCGCAAAGGTCAAGCAAGCAATTCGAACGGCGTTAGTAACGGAAAAGAAAAAGCAGCCAGTTCAGCCCGCGCAGAGCGCTACGCCCGCAGTAGATCCAATTCAAGTTCTTCAATCAGAGCTGTGGCGAGCGAGAGTCGACCTACAACGCGCAACCGAGCAAACAAGTGCACTCCACAGCGCCATCGTTGCTCAGTTCCTCGCAGTCGCAAAGCCCGCAACCGAGAAAGAGATTGCTCGCTGGGAGAACGGTGCGGAGGAAAGCTACAACGATGTTCCTCGAATCGGAACCCACAACGTCTTTTTCGTAGATAGAGATGTCATTCTTCCATCACTACATGGAGCAAGTTCAATCTCAGTGATCGTGGCGCAAGGTGCAAAGGTGTATGGTCTCGATCAATGGAGCCACAACCGTGTTTACTTCATGGACGGATTCCGAGTCTATGGCAGATGACGCCTGCCCCCCCTCGCTAGAGCCGACTCCCACCGACATGGATCAGCTCAAACGTTGAGTCGCCAAAAAGGCCTCAAATAGGAACGAGGGCCAGCGGGTTCAGACCCTAGATTTCAAGGGGCTTCAGGTTTGTACGCCTGCCCCATACGGGCATCGCATAACGCGTGCAGGTCAGACGAGTCCCTGCATCAGTCGTGTGCGAACCCGAGAAGAAGCCTTCACAAGCCATCGGCAAGCCCGACCGACAAAGCCAGGCCCGCCGCCGCCACTCACGGCTTCGCCGCCCTCGCCGCCTTCAACATCGCCTCACTCACCACCTTGACCGGGGCGCTGCCGTAGCTGAGGAAGTTCTCGTGAAAAGACTTGAGCTTGAAGGCCGGGCCTTGGGCTTGCTTGAGCTGTTCGCGCAGAGCCAGGATTTCTGAGAAGCCTGCAAAGTAACTGCTCAGCTGCACGGCGCTGACCTGGGAGCGATGCCATTTTTCCTTGGCCTCGGTCTTGGCCTGGAAGGCCTCGCGTTGCAGCAGCTGGATGGCTTCAGCCTCGCCCTGGCCCAGCACATGGGTTTGGTAGTCGAGGATGGCGTTGCAGACGACGCGGAGGTTCCACTTCGCGTACATCAGGCCCATCTCGGGGCTGGGCTGGCCGTTGACGGCGCCCCAGCCGCTTTCCATCATCATGCGCTCGGCGTAGACGGCCCAGCCTTCGATCATGGCGCCGTTGCCAAACAGGCTCTTGACCTTGGAGCTGGACTTGTTCGAGTACAGCAGCTGCACATAGTGGCCGGGCACGGCCTCGTGGATGCTCAGCACCTGCAGGGCCCAGTGGTTGTACTCGCGCAGAAAGGACTCGGCCTCGGCCGGGCTGTATTTGTCCAGCGGGTCGACGTTGTAATACGTCATGCCCTTGGGGTCCAGCGGGCCGGGCGCGCTGATCGAGGCGCCGGCCACGCCGCGCATGTAGGCCGGGGTTTCGCGCACCAGCAGGGGGCGGCTGGGGTCCAGGGTCAGCAGATCGTGCTCGGTGACCCAGGCGGAGAGCGCAGGGATCTGGGCCTTGATCTCGTCGACAAAGCCTTCGGGCGTGGCGTGGCGCTCGCTGAGCTTGTCGATGACGCGGGCGATCAGGTCCAGGCGCTCGGCGGGCACGGCCTCGTCCGGGAAGAGCTGGGGCCACAGGCCCAGGGCCAGCTCGCCCATCTTCTGGTGCAGGGCGGCCTTCTCGGCCAGGGCGCGCTGGTAGAGGCCATCGGCATCGACGCTGGCCTGGATCTCATAGCCAAACGACTTCTCGAACAGGGCGCGGCCGAGGCGGAAATCGCGGCCGATGCCGGCGGCCGTCTGGCGCGCATCCAGGACCTTGAGCTCGGCGATGAACTGCTCCAGGCTGCGCTGTGCCGCCTCGTTATGTTTCAGCAGATAGGCCTTGCGGGCCGGCGAGAGCTTGGCCTTGGCCGCCGCCTCGGGGATGCTGCTGCGGAAGGTCTCCAGCGCCCCCTCGCTCTGGCGGATGGCCAGGCGCAGGTGCATGGGGCTGGGGTCCTTGAGCTTGAGCAGGGCGGCGCGGTAGTAGGCCGGCACCTGCTGCAGGCGGCGCTCCACCAGGGCCAGGCGCTGCGGCAGGGGCGCGAAGTCTTCCTTGCTGAGCAGCTCGGAGAAGCCATTGGCCACGTTGTATTCGGACGGGTTCCACTGGTCGCTGCGCAGCTCGCTCAAGCTCCACTGCAGGCCGCGCAGGTGGTTGTCCAGCAGGGCCAGATCGCTGCGCTGGCCGGCATCGAGCGCCAGCTTGGCGGGCAGGGCCTGCAGGCGCTGGATCCAGCGCTCGGCGAAGGCCAGCTGGGCCTGCCGCAAGGCCTCGGTCGGCGCCGGCAGCTGGGCCGCGGCAGCGTACTGGCCGGCGGCCACGGCCATCTCAGGCACCAGACGCCAGTACTCTTTCAAGAAGGCATCGACCTCGCGGTCGAAGGCGCGGCTGGCGGCCGAAGGTGCAGCAGCGGTCGCGGCGGTCGCGGCAGTCGCCGCCTGTGCGCTCGCCAGCGCCAGGCCGCCAGCGGCCTGCACCCCGCTGAAGCTCCCGAGCAAGACCAGGCTGGCCACCAGGCTGCGCAGACGAGGACGATGAATGATGGGAGTGCTCATGGAAGGGTGCGGGGTGAGTGGAAGGGATCGGCTCAGCGCCTGGCGCCATGGCGCGGCGCATGCGTGCCGGGCAGTGTAGCCAGCCCCTCTCCAAGCAAGGTGATGGTCCACCCAGCCCGCAGCGCCGGCCGGCCGACATGCGCACTCAGCGCAAGCCCTGCCCTGCCAAGACTTTCCTTTCGGTGCGCGCGGGCGCAGCCCACAAGCCCTTGCAAAGCGGCCAAGAAGGGCGCCAAGCCCGCCGCGCCGCAGGGCTAGACTGAGCCTGCGCTTTTGCCACTCGCCACTAAACAAGCCCGCTCGGGACACACGGGATAATGTCGGCCTGCACGCTAGGCTTGGCCTGCGTCACCCCAACACTTCCGTTCACCCACACCTCACAAGGAGCGCTCAGCCATGATGCAGCCCGACCGGTTGCCCCTCAGCCCGATGACACGGCGAAGCCTGGCCCTGCTGGCCCGGATCGGCCTGCTCGGTCTGGGCGCTGCCGCGGCCCTGAGTCTGGCGGGCTGTGCGGTGCAGATGCCCTTCCAGGCCCCGGCCGAGAAGGCCGGCAAGACCACGGTCTACCAAAACGAGCGCTTCCAGGCGGACGAGACCTTTTCGCGCCTGTTCGACGGCAGCGTCGAAGACACCTGCGAGGCGGCGCGCCGCGCCCTGCTGAGCCAGGGCTATGTGATCAGCCCGACGCCGGCCAATGCCGTGCCGCCCAGCAGCAACAACAGCTCGGTCACGGGGCGCAAGCATTTCCAGCCCGATGGCGAT
>Ga0187843_10001955_pt1 | contig 12780 bp, 13 predicted proteins | sample SpaLakP09_SKY_43_FD_134516 | JGI IMG/M metagenome (GOLD analysis project Ga0187843, IMG submission 134516) | Oligotrophic lake water microbial communities from Sparkling Lake, Wisconsin, USA - SP09_SKY_43 | ecosystem: Environmental > Aquatic > Freshwater > Lake | place: USA: Sparkling Lake... | reverse complement strand
GTCATGGCCACACTCAATAAGGCTTGAAATAATCAAAGGGCTCAAGACAGTCCAAGCATCGGTACATGGCTTTGCAAGCCGTTGAACCAAAGCGCGAGACTTCGGTGGTGTTGATGGAATCGCATTGGGGACAAGCCACGTTGGGCAGGCTGGCCGCTTGCTTTTTGAACTGCAGCAAATGCACGCTGCTGCCGGTCGAAGAAGCCAAGTCGTTTGTCGTTGCCAGCCCCACCAAAGCCGCTTCCCGGTTCGGCGGTGCAATGCCATAGCGTCGTAACTTCTCTCGGGCATCCAAGGTCAACCAATCGCTGGACCAAGCTGGTGCCAGTTGCGTCACCACCTCAGCTTGCACACCGGCTGCTGCCAAGGCCGCTTGCACATCGTCGTTCATTTGCGTCATCGCCGGACATCCGCTGTAGGTGGGCGTGATGATCACCTGCAAACCGTTAGGGCCTTCACGAATATCACGCAGCACACCCATTTCACGCAAGGACACCACAGGGATTTCAGGGTCACATACCGCTTCGAGCAACAACCACAAAGCATGATGCGGATGCGACTGCGCAGGCAAGCTCAAGGGCCCTACAGGATTCACAGCAAACTGCGTACTCACCATGAACCGTCCGGGTGCGCACGAGCCAAACTTTGCATTTCAGCCAACATCAAGCCCAGATGTTCTGAATGACGACCGAGATGACCTTCGGGCACATGACCTTGCGCTGTCGGCATTGCAAGCGCGGCCTCAAGCACCACGTTGTCCACCTTCATTTGCCATGTGGTTTTCAAGCCGCTGAAGTGCGCCACGCCCAAGCCTTTCAGTGCATCTGCTTCGACTGGCCCCAATAACCAAAAAGACTGGGTATAGGGCATCAAATGATTCAGGGCTGCTTGCGCACGTGCATGCGACTCGGCGGTGCCGTCGCCAAAACGAATCAACCAATCTTGCGCGTGCTGGAGATGGTAGAGCGCCTCCTTGCGCGACTTGCTGGCTATCGCAGCCAATTGTGTGTCATTGGCCTGCTGCAAGCTGTCCCAGACCAAAACCATGAACGCACTGTATAAAAAATTTCTGACGATGGTGACAGCGTAATCGCGGTCGCCACTCGCCGTGGGTGCCAGTGCCGTTGAATGAGGCAATTCCAACATCGTGTGGTTCCTGAATTCATGCTGATCACGAAAATACGCCAGGTGGTCTTCATCCCGGCCATCTTGGCGCAGGGCAGACGCATGCTGGTAAAGCAAACGCGCTTGACCAATCAAATCGAGGGCGTTGTTGGCCAATGCCAAGTCTTCTTCCAGAATCGGTCCGTGGCCACACCATTCGGCATTGCGCTGGCCCAAAATCAAAGCGTTGTCAGCCAAATGCAGTGCCAAGACTGCTGCATCTGTTGAAACCACCGCGCTCACATGTGCCCCACGTCGTCGGGAATCACAAAGAAAGTAGGATGACGATACACCTTGTCACGTGCAGGTTCAAACAAGGTGTCTTTGTCTTCAGGGTCGCTGGCGGTGATGGCCGCTGAAGGCAGCACCCAAATACTCACACCCTCTTGCCGACGGGTATATACATCACGTGCCATGTGCAGTGCTTGCTGGGCATCTGCGGCGTGCAAGCTGCCGCAATGTTTGTGCTCCAAACCTTGTTTGCTGCGCACAAACACCTCCCACAAAGGCCATTCCTTCGATGTCGATTGGGGATTGCTCATGCCGCTTCCTTTTGCGCGGCTTGTTGCTTTGCTTTTTTCTGGGCGAAGGCCAAGGCGGCAGCACGCACCCATTCGCCATCGGTGTGCGCTTTCACGCGTGTTGCCAGGCGCTCTTTGTTGCATGGGCCGTTGCCGTTCACGGTGGCCCAAAATTCGTCCCAATCAATCTGGCCGTAATCGTGGTGACCACGTTCTTCGTTCCACTTCAAATCGGGGTCTGGCAGGGTGACGCCCAACACCTTGGCTTGCGGGACAGTGGCATCGACAAACTTTTGCCGCAAGTCGTCATTGCTCATGCGTTTGATGCCCCAGCGCATGCCTTGCACACTGTTGGGACTGTCGGCGTCAGGTGGGCCGAACATGGCCAAACATTTCCACCACCATCGGTTCACCGCATCTTGCACCATGGCATGTTGCGCGGGCGTTCCTTGCATCATGGCAAGCAAGGCCTCAAATCCTTGGCGCTGGTGAAAGCTTTCTTCTTTGCACACCCGAACCATGGCACGGGCGTAGGGGCCGTAAGAACAGCGGCACAGTGGGATTTGATTCATGATGGCTGCGCCATCGACCAACCAACCAATGACGCCGACGTCTGCCCAGTTCAAGGTGGGGTAGTTGAAGATCGAGCTGTACTTGGCTTTGCAGCTGTGCAAGGCGTCGAGCATTTGATCCCGGCTGGTGCCCAAGGTTTCGGCGGCACTGTACAAATAAAGGCCATGTCCACCCTCGTCTTGCACTTTGGCAATCAGGATGGCTTTGCGCTTCAAGCTGGGGGCGCGGCTGATCCAATTGCCCTCGGGCAGCATGCCAACGATTTCGCTGTGGGCATGCTGGCTGATTTGGCGCACCAAGGTTTTGCGATAGGCCTCTGGCATCCAGTCTTTGGGCTCGATCTTGCCGTCAGCATCAATGATGGCGTCAAATTTGATTTGGGCCGCATCTTGCACTTGTTGTTGCGTGGCGTTGAGAACGGCCGCCACAGGCTTGGCTGGGGCAGCGCCGTCGGGGACATTGAAAGACTGGGTGTACATGGCTCTGTGGCTTCATTTAAGAAGGGTGCAGAATAGCATGGTGATACAAATTTTCTTTGTTTTTACTATTTTCTGTATCATAAAAAGCTTTGAAACCCAATACAGGCTTAAACCACTTAAAAATTTATCATGGCCAACCCGATCCAAAATCACCTGCAACGCTCATCCCAGCAGCCTCGCCTCCAAGCCGGTTCGCTGATCGTCTCCGTGTTCGGCGATGCCCTGTACCCGCGCGGCGGGGCGGTCTGGATGGGCAGTCTGATCCAACTGCTGGCACCACTGCAAATCAACGAGCGGCAAATTCGCACAGCTTGCTTTCGGCTGGTGCAGCAAGATTGGCTGCAAACTCAGATGGTGGGCAACCGCAGCAATTACACCCTGAGTCGAGCAGGGCGTGGCCGTGTGGAGGATGCCTCACGCCTCATATACACCTCCCAAGCTGGAAGCTGGGACAAACAGTGGCGGCTCATCTTGGCCACCGGCGACCACAGCCCCAAAGACCGCGAGCAACTCCGCCGCGCTTTGTATTGGCAAGGGTTTGGTGAACTCAACAGCCAATGCTTCATCCACCCCAGCGCTGACTTGGGCAGCGTGTTGAAAAGTTTGCAAACCGATGGCCTTGGGCATTGGCAACCTCAGTTGCTGACCTTGGTGGGTCACCCATCGGCCGGTATGGGTTTGATGACGCCCGTGCAAGTGGCCAAGACAGCTTGGGATTTGGCGCAGCTTGATCAGCATTACGCGCAATTCTTGAAGACCTACCAGCCCATTGACTTGTGGTGCCAGAAACAAAAAACGAAAGCCTTTAGCGACGAACAAGCATTTTTATTGCGCGTCTTGTTGGTGCATGACTTGCGCCGATTACTGCTGCGCGACCCGAATTTGCCCGAGAGTTTGTTACCCACCAACTGGCAAGGTTCAAAGGCGCATTGGTTGTTCAAAAAGCTCTACAAACGATGGCTCCCAGCGTCGGAAAGACATCTCGATCAGCATTTGGAGGTAGCTGGCGATGCAACGCCGATTGCAGAAGCTTCTGTGCTGAAAATTCGCATCGAATAGCATCGCCAAAAATACCGATAATGCCCTGCACGCTTTTTCTACATCGCGTGCATGGTTTGGTTGTCTTATGAATAAAAATCCAAAGGCTTTTGATGTTGACTAATGTGGTGGGCGTGGCCCTCAAACGTCCCTACACATTCGTGGTCATGGCCTTGCTGCTGCTCATTTTGGGGCCCTTGGCCGCCCTGAAAACCCCGACCGACATCTTTCCTGAAATCCGCATTCCTGTGATTGCGGTGGCTTGGACCTACACCGGTTTGCCGCCGGATCAAATGGCCGGGCGCATCACCACTTTGTATCAACGCGTGTTGACCACCACGGTCAACGACATCGAGCACATCGAAGCCAATTCGTATAACGGCATTGGGATTGTCAAAATCTTTTTTCAACCCGGCGTCAACATCGCCGTCGCGAATGCGCAAGTCACGGCCATCTCACAAGTGATGGTGCGGCAAATGCCGCCCGGCACCATGCCGCCACTCATCATCAACTACAACGCCTCGACCGTACCCATCTTGCAACTGGCCTTGGCGGGCAAAGGTCTGACCGAACAAAACTTGGCCGACTTGGGGCTCACCCAAGTGCGCACACCCTTGGTTACTGTGCCTGGTGCAGCCGTGCCGTTTCCTTATGGCGGCAAGTCGCGCTTGGTGCAACTCGACCTCAACCCCAGCGCCTTGCAAGCACGTGGTTTATCGACTCAAGATGTGACCAACGCCTTGTCTGCTCAAAACATCATCATTCCGGTGGGCACCCAAAAAATGGGCAGCTATGAATACACCATCAGCTTAAACAATGCCGCAGCAGATTTGAAAGACTTGGACAACCTGCCAATCAAATCTGTGAACGGCGCCATGGTCTACATCCGCGATGTGGCCAATGTGCATGACGGCAGTGCCCCACAAACCAACGTGGTGCATGTGGATGGCAATCGATCAGTGTTGATGTCGGTATTGAAAAACGGGAGTACGTCAACGCTTTCAATTGTTGATGGCGTGCGAGAAAAACTGCAATCCATCAAAGCCTCGCTGCCACCCAACTTGACAGTGCAACCCATCAACGACCAGTCGGTGTTTGTTCGCGCAGCCGTTCAAGGCGTCGCTTTGGAAGGATTGATCGCCGCGGCCTTGACCAGTCTGATGATTTTTCTCTTTCTGGGCAGTTGGCGCTCCACCGTCATCATCGCTATCTCGATTCCGCTGTCAATCATGGGAGCCATCGTGGGTTTGTATGCCCTGGGCGAAACCTTGAACATCATGACACTGGGCGGATTGGCATTGGCGGTGGGTATTTTGGTCGATGACGCTACCGTCACCATCGAAAACATCAACTGGCATTTGGAGCAAGGCAAAGGCGTGGAGCAAGCCATCTTGGACGGTGCAGCGCAAATCGTCACACCCGCTTTCGTCTCGCTGCTGTGTATTTGTATCGTCTTCGTACCGATGTTTTTCTTGGAAGGCGTGTCGCGCTTTTTGTTTGTTCCCATGGCCATTGCGGTGATGTTGGCCATGGTCTGGTCGTTCTTTTTGTCCCGCACTTTGGTGCCGACCATGGCGATGTTTTTATTGAAACCCCATGCGCCGCACACCGACATGCATGGCTTGAACAGCACCCTGCCAAGGACGCGCAACCCGATCATGGCGTTTCAACGCGGCTTTGAAGCCCGCTTTGAAGCTTTCAGAGCAGGCTATAAAAATTTACTGCAATTGGCACTGCACCATCGTGGTGTGGTGTCGATCGGATTTGCAATGGTGGTGGTGGCCTCTTTTGGTTTGGTGCCCTTTTTGGGTAGCAACTTCTTTCCGGATGTGGACGGCGGCCAAATTCTGATCCACGCCCGTGTGCCCGTTGGTACGCGCGTTGAGGAAACCGCTGCACGTTTCGCCAAAATTCAAGCGCATATTCGCCAAGTGATTCCGGCCAAGGACATCACCACCATGGTTGACAACATTGGACTGCCGCCCAGCAGTATCAACCTGATTTACAACAACACCGGTGTGGTGGGCACACAAGATGGCGATATTCAGATTGCCTTAAGCCCCCAACACGCGCCCACGGCGGGCTATGTGAAAACATTGCGCGAGCAATTGCCTGTGGCCTTCCCCGATACCGTGTTTTCTTTTCCACCGGCATACATCATCAGCCAAATTTTGAACTTTGGCGCACCAGCGCCCATCGACATCCAAGTGCGTGGCAACAACTTGACTGCCAACTTTGAGTATGCCAATTTGTTGTTGAAAGAAATTCGCCGCATCCCCGGTGTGGCCGATGCGCGAATCCAGCAATCGGCAAAGAGCCCCGTTTTTGAAGTGAACTTAGACCGCACACAAGCCCAAGACTTGGGCATCACAGCGCGTGATGTAACCAACAATATGGTGGTCAATTTGGCTGGCAGCAGTCAGGTGTCACCCACCTTTTGGTTGAATCCTGCAAACGGCATTTCCTATCCGGTGGTGATGCAAACCCCGCAATACAACATTGACTCCTTGAACGATTTGTCCAATGTGCCGATCAGTCCGGCCAATGCGACGACACAGCAGGTATTGGGCAGTGTGGCGAGTTTTAATCGCACCGCTAAAAATGCCTTGGTGACGCAATACGACATCCAGCCGATGGTGCAAATTCATGCCGCCACTCAAGGTATGGATTTGGGAACCGTGGCCAAAGACATTCAGCGCGTTATCAATGAGACACAAGCACAACTGCCCAAGGGCAGCAAAGTGGTGATGCTCGGGCAAGTACGCACCATGGAAAAAGCCTTTTCTGGTTTGTTGTGGGGTTTGTTGGGTGCGGTGGTGCTTATTTACTTCTTGATCGTGGTGAATTTTCAATCTTGGCGTGATCCTCTGGTCATTGTGAGCGCACTGCCCGCGGCTTTGGCCGGCATTGTCTGGATGTTGTTTGCCACTCGCACCACGTTGTCGGTGCCTGCGCTCACCGGTGCCATCATGTGCATGGGTGTGGCGACGGCCAACAGCGTGTTGGTCATCAGTTTCGCGCGCGAACGCTTGGATGAATTGGGCGATGCGGTCGCTGCTGCCTTGGATGCTGGCTTTGTGCGTTTTCGCCCGGTGCTGATGACTGCCTTAGCCATGATGATTGGTATGGTGCCCATGGCCATGGGTCTGGGTGAAGGCGGCGAACAAAACGCCCCGCTGGGTCGCGCTGTCATCGGCGGCCTGTTGTTTGCCACTTTGGCCACCTTGGTCTTGGTTCCTTTGCTGTTCAGCATGGTCCATGGCCGCCCCAAGGCCACCCCTTCTTTGAATTCCGGAGTCCGTCATGCTTGATCAACGCCCGCCAGTTTATTCACGCAGCAAACTCTGGATCAGTTTGCTGGTCGTCGGCGTGGTCGCTGCGGTTGTCGTGGTCAACGGCTTGTTAGAAAGACGGGCAGACCATGCCCTGCTCGTGACGAAAGCCGAGAAGCAATCGGTGCTCACTGTCACCGTGATCAACCCCAGCGTGTCTCCCGCCTCGCCCAGCATGGACTTGCCTGGACGCATAGAGGCTTATTCGAAAGCCCCTTTGTACGCCCGCATCAGTGGCTACCTGAAAACCTGGAAAGCCGACATCGGCACCACCGTCAAAGCGGGTCAGATGTTGGCTGAAATCGATACGCCGGATGTCGACCAACAAATCTTGCAAGCCAAAGCCGAGTTGGCCAGCACACAAGCCAATGCGGCTTTGTCAGAAAACACCGCCAAGCGCTGGCAATCTTTGCAAACCACCAACTTTGTGTCGGCCCAAGCGGTGGAAGAAAAAATGGGCGATCTGCGCGTCAAACAAGCCATGGTGAATGCCTCGCAAGCCAATGTGAATCGCTTGCAAGCGCTGAAAAACTTCAGCCGTATCACCGCCCCCTTTGATGGTGTGGTGACAGCGCGCAACACCGACATCGGCGCTTTGGTCAATGTCGGTGGTGCCCCCGGGACAGAACTCTTTGTCGTGTCCGATGTGCGCCGACTGCGCTTGTACGTTCAAGTGCCGCAAAACCAAGTGGCAGCTATTCGCAAAGGCAGTGTGGCCAAGTTCACCGTGCCGGAAAAACCTGGCAAAGTGTTCAACGCCACTGTGCAGTCCATGGCACAAGCGATACAAGCAGGCTCGGGGAGCATGTTGGTGCAATTGTCCGCAGATAACAGCCAAGGCGAACTGTTGCCAGGTGGTTATGCCCAAGTCAGCTTTGACATGCCTGCTCATGCAGAACATTTGAATATCCCGCCAAGTGCTTTGATTTTTACCAAGACTGGGATTCAAGTTGCGACCGTGAACGATGAAAACAAGGTCGTCATCAAACCCGTGGTGGTGGCCAAAGACCATGGTGTGCGACTTGAGCTCATGTCAGGCTTGCAAAGCAGTGATCGCGTGATTGAAAATCCACCCGATGGTGTGATGCAAGGCGACATGGTGCAGATCGCATTAATTGAAAATAAGAAATGATTTCTTGACGCAATATGACAAATACCTTGATAATTATTTAAACCACTGCCCAGCTTGATGTCTCACACAACAGTTTTATTGAAAATCAAGCAGCGCCATTGCCCGTATTCAAAGGAGCAAAAGCGTGCTGTTTGACCACTGCGCCGAATGCCAACGATGCTGCCATATCGATGCAGGCTACCCACCCCTTGAAATCACGCTCACGCAAAAAGAGCAACAACGCTTAGGCAGCGTATGCATAGAACAACAATGCACACACTTGGGTCCTCAAGGTTGCACGATGGGCGAGGACAAGCCCTTTGGATGCAAACTCTATCCCCTCAGCTACAACCCAAAAAACAAAAGTTTTTATTTTGATGCCGACTGTCCCTTGATGGACCCTTATCTGCTCGGCTTAAATGATGAGCACAGTGACGCAAGCATGCATTTCAACAGTGCACAACAAGTTATATTTCAGCTAGAAAAAAATGATTCCGCGTTCTTAGAGAACAACCACGCAGTAGACAAGATGTATTTCGACTTGAAGAAAATACGCAGCACTGCAAATTCCAACAATAAGAAAACAAGCAAGAAAAGCTTGCAGAAAAAGGCAACGACATGAATGGCACGCTCTATCAATTCAAACCAGGCAATTCCATTGCTTCGTCTGGCCCGCTGGTGCATGAAGTTGGCTACCAAAGCTGGACCGAAGAAAACCTGTTGGTTGAGAGTGAACACAACGACATTCGTTACTACACCACCCGCTGGGACGCCCTGTGCCCCTATATCAATGTCTCGGAAGAGATGATGAACTTTGCGCCCCGCCCTTTCGTGGTCTACGCACTGCCACCTGACAGTCCCTACGGTGTACCGATCAATGACAAATATGGATTGGTTGACTGCTTTGCCGATAGCTTTTGGCAAGAAGCCCGCCGCGAGCGTAAATTCCGTGAACTTGACAAGCAATACAAACATTTCACCTACACCGAAAAAGTGGTGGCGGGCAAAGACCTGACGGTGGAAGACATGTTCGAAATGGGTGGCGAACATTTTGCCAACTACTATATCGACGACCGCGAAGTTGAAGGTTTCATTGACTATGTCCGCCACTTGGATGTGCTTATTTTGCAAGTGCACTCGGATGAAGGCGTTTTGGTCTTTACAGATGTTTCTATTTTGCTGCCGCAATACAACCAGCTTTACGGCAGTTTCTGTCAGTGGAACCGAGATTTCAAAAACAAATCACCCGGCATTTATGCTTGTTTGCAAGCTTGCCGCTGGGCCGCGAAGAACGGCTTACGCTATTACAACCTGGGCCCAGTTGACGACTATGGCTACAAAGCTTTGTTTGTCACCGACTATGAGCCTATCTACGCCATGGCTTTGATTGATGCGGACCATCCCTTGGCCACCGATCCCACCTCCCCCCTGATTATTGACTTCAAACCGCACGAGTTAAATCAGGTTTACCGTGACCCCAACCAGACACAACATCTTCAAGATGAACTGGTGATGGCAGGCTAAGCACTCAGCCCATGCATAAATAAACAAGCCGCTCAATTAGCGGCTTGTTTGCTTTCAGAAGATGTGTTTTTCGCCAAAGCTGATGTCGTAGTCAATGAACATTTCATCGCCTTTTTTGACATCATGCAACGTGACCAAGGAACCTACTTTTTTGAAACGCAAATTCGGTCTTTTGGAATGGTTCAGGTAGATGGCCATGTCAAACGTATTGAGCCCCAGGCGAGGGACACTGACAGATTTCTTGTCGTAATAGCAGAAGGTGTCAATTTGTTCACGCACCCCTTTGGGCAAATGTTTGATGTCTTGCTTGGAGACCTCAATTTCCTTGAATCGCACGTAGCTCTTGAGGGGGTTCACGCCCTTGGGAATGTCTCGAATGGCAAACACGCCAATGCCATGAATGGGGGAGACGCCCAAACGACAATAAACCTCTTGTTCAAGATGGTCGAGTATTTTTTTCTTTGTATTCAACATACCGTCACTCCTATCATGGCGAGCTACTATAACGAACGAAAGCACTTTTTTGCTTGCTTTTATGACAGGCAATGCGCCTGCTTAAAATCTACGTAATGACCACTCCCTTCGATCAAACACATGTCAAGCGCACCAATTTGGTTCCTTGGCTGATTTCTGCTTTGCTGGTTTTGGCGGGTATTGTTGTTTTCAACAGTGACGACAACCAAGCGTGGTTATTGCATGTTCATGCCAGCGCCACGGGACCCGCAGAACTCTGGTCTTTCCTGACCCAATTTGGCGAAGGCGGTGCCGCCTTTTTGCTGCTGATCGTGGCAGCCCAATTTGCGCCCTCTGTCAGCGCTGTGGTCATCAAAAGCTTTTTGCTCGGCTCTCTGCTGTCACCCTTGCTGAAAAACCTCACAGTCGTGCCGCGGCCCATGGGTGTCCTGGATGCCAGTTTGTTGAATCCGATTGGCACGCCACCTGCGGGGGCCAACTCCATGCCCTCTGGGCACGCCATGACGATCGCTGCGGCCATCAGTTTGTCGATTTACATGTCCCGCCATGTCAAGCATCGCGAACTGTTGTGGCTCGTCTTGGTTCTGTTTGGCAGCTTGGTCGCTTTGTCTCGTGTGGTGGTTGGCGCCCATTGGCCCGCCGATGTCATGGTGGGCAGTGGTCTGGGTATCTTGGTTGCCCTGTTGGCATTGGCTTGGGAGCAGAGATCGCCTTGGTCGCCCCGCTTGCAAAAGACAAACTTTCAATTCGCCTTGTTGCTGGTTGAATTAGGCTTGGTCATCTACCTGTTCAAGGCCAAAACCGACACCGATGCAGCACGTTTGGCTTTTGACTTGATTGCCACCATCGGCATTGCAGGCGCCATGAACCGATGGATTCGTTTGCGTCGCAGCGCCTCATGAAGCCGCGAAATCGAACTTGGTTAGTGGGTCTGTGCGGGTTGGGGCTCAGTGTGCTGATCTTGGCGCTTTGGCCAAACTTAGACAACCAAGTGAGCCGTTATTTCTACGATCCTGCACTGCCAGGTTTCCCGGTGAAACGCATCGAATGGATCACACTCATTTACCGGCTTGCGCCCTTGCTGAATCAACTTTTATTCGTGGGTAGTTTGCTTGTTTTGCTGGTGGCCTGGCTTAAACCCGCATCGGTCAACGTGCGTTGGCGCAGGCGCAGCCTCAACTGGGTCTTGATGATGGTTCTGGGTATGGGCGTGGCGGTGGACTGGGCCTTGAAAGACCACGTGGGTCGCGCACGTCCCGAGCAAAGTCAAACCTTTGGTGGTCAATTGGCGAGCAAACCTTTGTTTGAATTTGACCAAGCCTGTGACTTGAATTGCTCTTTCGTGAGCGGCCATGCAGCCGGGGGCTTTGCAATCATGGTTTGGGGCATGTGGGCACCTCAGCGCAAGCGTCTACAGTGGATGATGATGGGCGTGTTGGCTGGCTGCACGATTGGCTGGATGCGCATCGCCCAAGGCGGCCATTTTTTGAGTGATGTGGTGTTTGCTGGCTGGGTCATTTGGTTGCTCTACCAGACCATCCGCAATATTTGGTTACATTCGCGTCTACGCCGTATTCGGTCAATTCTCATTTAGGTGTTTGGAATCAACATGGAACTACTGACACAACCGCACATGTGGGTCGCTTTGGCCACACTCACTATTCTTGAGTTGGTGCTGGGCATTGACAACATCATCTTCATTTCGATTTTGGTCAGCAAACTGCCCAAGGCGCATCAAGAGATGGCCCGGCGCATTGGCTTGTTCATGGCCATGTTCATGCGCATTGGCTTGCTCATGTTGTTGTCGATCATCATTGGATTGGTTGAACCATTGTTTACCGTCATGGATCAAGCATTCTCGGGGCGCGATTTGATTTTATTGGCCGGCGGGTTGTTTCTCATCTGGAAAAGTACGGGTGAAATTCACCATTCCTTGGAAGGCGAAGAGATGCCCACAGGTGTGAAAGCCAAGGTCAGTGTGATGGCCACCATCGTCCAAATCATGTTGATCGACTTGGTGTTTTCGCTCGACTCGATCATCACTGCGGTCGGCATGGTTGACGACGTTCGCATCATGATTGCAGCGGTTGTCATCTCACTGGCCCTGATGATGCTGTTTGCAAAAAGTATTGGTGAATTCGTTGATGCCCACCCGTCCATCAAGATGCTGGCCCTGAGCTTTTTGGTGGTCGTCGGCGTGGTTTTGGTGGCCGAAGGTTTTGGTCACCATGTGCCCAAGGGCTATATCTACTTCGGGATGGCTTTCGCTTTCGGTGTTGAAATGCTCAATATTCGCTTCAGAAAGAAGCGGGCCCAGCCCGTGCATTTGCGCCCAGCGCAGATGCCAGGTGAAGACGACTCATAAAGCCTTCACCCAGAAAAGATCAACATCCCGAGTCGTTCAGCGCGCCGTCAGGCATGATGGTTTTGCAAAACTTGGCCTCATCCAGTTTCGCATCGTCCAACATGGCACCTTTCAGATTGGCACCTGCCAACACCGCCCCTTTGAGATTGGCTTTGGAGAGCACCGCATCGCTCAAGTCGGCACCACTCAGATTGGCTTC
>Ga0187843_10001952_pt1 | contig 12787 bp, 13 predicted proteins | sample SpaLakP09_SKY_43_FD_134516 | JGI IMG/M metagenome (GOLD analysis project Ga0187843, IMG submission 134516) | Oligotrophic lake water microbial communities from Sparkling Lake, Wisconsin, USA - SP09_SKY_43 | ecosystem: Environmental > Aquatic > Freshwater > Lake | place: USA: Sparkling Lake... | reverse complement strand
GGTGCGAAGGCCGCGACATAGACCAGGCTGGCGACCTTCTCATGATTGCCGGCCTCGGTGATCACGGTGCCACCCCAGGAGTGGCCGACCAGCACCACCTTGCCGGTTTGCGCATCCACCACGCGCTGGGTGGCGGCGACGTCGTCCGCCAGCGAGCTCAGTGGGTTCTGCACGGCCACCACCTTGTAGCCTTTGGCTTGCAGCAGCGGGATGACTTTGTCCCAGCTCGAACCATCGGCAAAGGCGCCGTGCACCAGCACGATGGTGGTGTCATTGACTGGGGTGGCGGCGTGGGCGAAAGCGGTGGCGGCCAGCAGGGCGGAAGCGATCAGAGTGCGTTTCATGGTTGATTCTCCTTTGATAGTTAGCGATTAAGTCGTGTTCGATGTGTTGATGAATGAACTGTAGCGCACAATTCAATCGTATGCAATAGGAATTTTCTCACTATTTTTTGAAACTTGCGCATTCAGATCCGTGTTGGCCGCCTCTTAGCTGGCGAGGGACTTCCTCGGCAACCGTTAGGAGAGCAAAATGTTTTACGTTAAAAATGTACCGGGCTGGGAGCGCGTGCTGCGCGTGGTGCTTGGTCTGATCGTTGCCGCCGGCGCGCTGGCGCTGCTGGGCGGCGTCTGGGGCACGCTGCTGGCGCTGTCGGCCGCCGGCATCGTCGCGTCCGGCCTGGTGGGCTGTTGCCCGATGTGCGCCATGGTGGGCCGCCGTCTCGATAAAGCGGCAAAACAGGGAAAATAATGAGTCTTGCGCAACAACATCTGCCAGTGCTGGACGCAGCCCATCGCGGTGATCCGGCGGCGCTGGCGCAGCTGCTGCGGCTGTGCCAGCCGGACATCCGCCGCTATGCGCAGCGCAATTGCCTGATCGGCGATGTCGATGACGCCGTGCAGGAAGCCTTGCTGGTGCTGTCGCGCAAGCTGTCGCCGGTACGCCTGCTGGCGGCGTTTTCGGGCTGGCTGTTTCAGATCGTCAAGCGCGAATGTCACCGGCTGGCGCGCACGGCGCTGGGCCACGATCCGTGGGACGACGAGCGTGCCGAGCAATGGCTGGCCAGCCAGGATACGGCGGGCTGGCGCGTGAATACCTGATTGGATGACTGCGGAATAGCCGCCAAAATCACACCCGATGGGCTACACTAGCCGCATGATACGAGAACTTCCTTCGCTGGTGATCCCCGGCGCAACGATAGAGGTCCTGAAGGCCAGCTGCGCATCGTGCAGCATGCACCAACTGTGCCTGCCTATGGGACTGGACAACAACGATATGGAACGGCTGGACCAGATCATCGGCCGCCGCCGCAAGGTTGCGCGCGGCAGCACGCTGTTCCGCATTGGCGATCCGTTCCAGAATCTGTACGCGATCCGCCTTGGCCACTTCAAGACCTACCAGGTCAACCGTGAGGGCGCGGAACAGATCACCGGCTTCCAGATGGCCGGCGAGCTGCTGGGCATGGACGCAATCAGCGCCGACCAGCACCATTGCACCGCTGTCGCGCTGGAAGACAGCGAGGTCTGCGAAATTCCATTTGCCACGCTGCAGCAGCTGCTGGCGGAAATGCCGACCCTGCTGCGCCACTTCCACCGCATGATGAGCCAGGAAATCACGCGCGAACAAAGCGTGATGCTGTTGCTGGGGAATATGCAGGCGACCCAGCGTTTTGCCGCCTTCCTGGTCAACCTGTCGTCGCGCTACGAGGCGCGCGGCTATGCGGCCAATATCTTCCAGCTGCGCATGTCGCGCGAAGAGATCGGCAACTACCTGGGGCTGACGATTGAAAGCATCAGCCGCCTGCTGTCGAAGTTCAAGAAGGAAGGCCTGGTGCGCGTCAGCAACCGTGAAATCGAGTTGCTGGACCCGCGCATGCTCAAGGCGATTACCGCCGGCACGGCGACCTGCGGTTAATCAGTCCGGCAGCAGCGCGACGCCCTGCTGCACCGGATATTTCCAGGCGCCTGCGAGGCGCCAGTCGCGCTTCGGTCCTTCCACCAGCACAATCCAGCGGCTGCGCTCCAGCATGGGCAGCGCCACGCTGAAGGCGCCGTTCTCATCCGGCACCAGCACCATGCGGATATCCTTTTCCGGCAGCGTGGCGTGCGACAGGTGCAGCATCAGCGGGCCGGTGTCCTTGCGGTTGATGCGGCCGGTCAGCAGGCCGTTGGCGGCGTCGTAGCCGAGCGCCACCGACAGGCCCATCTGCGCGGCCACGCGGTCGCGGCGCAAGTCCTGATTGATGGCCTTGCCTTCCTTGTAGTAATCGCCCACCACCAGCGGATCGGCCGACGAGGTGGCCAGCCAGGCCGTGTAGGCGCCGGCCACCACCACGATGGCCGGGCCGGCCATGAGCAGCCAGGGCCAGCGTTGTTTCCACCACGGGGTGACGGGCATGACAAGTGTATTCATGATGAAGCTCCTTAGCGCGGCACGATGAAGACCGCGGATTCTTTCACATGCAGCGATGGGTCATCGACTGCGGTCAGGGTGACCTGGATCTTGTTCGAGCCGGTCTGGCCGGTGCCATGCGCCACGCGCAGGCGTACCGGATAGGCTTTGGTCTCGGTAGCCTCGACCATCACGTGGTCGGCAGTGGCTTGCGTCAGCGTTGGCAGGCCGCCCACGGCTATCTTGTACAGATGGGCTTTTTCCGAGGTGTTCATGATCTGCAGGCGGTAGACGTTTTCTATCATGCCGTCTTCCACTTCGCGCCCCATCGAGCCGCGGTCGCGGATCACGTCCAGCTTGAGCGGTGTACGCAGGAACAGCGCGCTACAGGTGGCCAGCACAATCAGGCCCAGCACGGCAGTGTAGATCTTCACACGCGGCCGCATGGCGCGGCGGCGGATCTCGGTTGGCGTCATGTGGTCTTCCATGGCGCGTTCCGTGCTGTAGCGGATCAGGCCGCGTGCCTGGCCGGTCTTGTCCATCACGTTGTTGCAGGCGTCGACGCAGGCGGCGCAGCCGATGCACTCGTATTGCAGGCCGTGGCGGATGTCGATGCCGGTCGGGCAGACCTGGACGCACAGCGAGCAGTCGATGCACGAGCCGCCGTTGCCGTGGGTGTTTTTCGACAGCGGACCGCGTGGTTCGCCGCGCTGGCTGTCGTAGGTGATGATCAGGGTGTCGCGGTCAAACATCGAGCTCTGGAAGCGGGCGTAGGGGCACATGTATTTGCACACCTGCTCGCGCATCCAGCCGGCGTTGCCGTAGGTGGCAAAGCCGTAGAACAGTACCCAGAACCATTCCCATGGGCCAAAGTTCAGCGTCACCACTTCGCCCATGAGTTCGGTGATCGGCGTGAAGTAGCCGACAAAGGTAAAGCCGGTCCACAGGGCGACCGCGCCCCAGGCCAGGTGCTTGGCGCTTTTCTTGGCGTACTTGCGCAGCGACGGCGGCTGGCGGTCCAGCGCAATGCGGGCGCTGCGCTGGCCTTCGATCTTACGCTCTATCCACAGGAAGATTTCGGTGTAGACCGTCTGCGGACAGGCGAAACCACACCATACCCGGCCGGCGATGGCGGTGGCCAGGAACAGCAGGTAGGCACTGATGATGAGCAGTGCCGCCAGATAAATAAAGTCTTGCGGCCACAGGACAAGTCCGAAGATGTAGAACTTGCGGGTGGTCAGATCGAACAGCAGCGCCTGCCGGCCATTCCACTGCAGCCAGGGCGTGCAGTAGAAGGCTAGTTGCGTCAGCCATACAAACAGCCAGCGCAGACGGGCATAACGGCCGTCGATCTCGCGCGGATAGATCTCCTCGCGCTTTGCATACATCTTGATGACTTGTTCCTGTGGGGCGTTCATTTTGTATCTGCTACGGGTGGGTCAGCCGGTATGGCTGGCGCGGGTTGTTTGGGATCGTTCGACAGGCTCCAGACGTAGGCTGCCAGCACGTGGACCTTGGCCTCGCCCAGGAAGTCGGCAAACGCCGGCATGGTGGTGGTGCGGCCTTTGTTGATGGTTTCCTTGATGGTCTCCGCGCTACCGCCGAACAGCCAGATCTTGTCGGTCAGGTTGGGTGCGCCGAGCATCTGGTTGCCCTTGCCGTCCGCACCGTGGCAAGCCATGCAGGCGCCGAACTTGTCTTTGCCGAACACCGCCTTGATCGGGTCGTGGGTCGAATTCGACAGGCTCAGCACGTAGTGCGCCACAGCCTCGACGTCCTTGTCGCCCCCCACCGCAGCACCCATCGGCGGCATGGCGCCAACGCGGCCGTGCAGGATGGTTTCCTTGATGGTTTGCGGGGCGCCGCCAAACAGCCAGTCCTTGTCGGTCAGGTTAGGGAAGCCCTTGTTGCCGCGTGCATCCGAACCATGGCACTGGGCGCAGTAGGTCAGGAACAGGCGCTCGCCGATCGCGTGGGCCTGTGGATCGGCGGCCACGGCCTGCAGGTCCTGCTTCTGATACTTGGCAAACAGCGGACCGAAGTCGGCGTCGGCCTGTTGCAGCTCGCCCTCGTACTGGCCGGTCGATTTCCAGCCCAGCGTGCCGGCGTAGGTGCCGAGGCCGGGATAGAGCACGAAGTAGGCCAGGCCGAAGATGATGGTGATGTAGAACATCCACATCCACCAGCGCGGCATCGGCGTGTTCAGCTCGGTCAGGTCTTCGTCCCAGACGTGGCCGGTGGTGTCGATCTTGCCTTCGGCGGTCTTGGCGACCTTGACCTTGGACTGCGAATACAGCAGCACGCCGCAGCCGATCACGCCCAGCAGCGTCAATGTCACGATGTACCAGTCCCAGAAGCCATTGGTGAAATCAGCCATGATGCAGGTCCTCCTCGTCGGCAAACGGCAGGCGGGCGGCGCTGGCGAAATCGCTTTCCTTGTGGCTCACATAGGCCCACCACAGGATGCCGGCAAAGGTGATGAACGAGATTACCGTCATCACGCTGCTGGCGTGGTCGAACAGGTTTTGGAGTGCCATGTTAGTTCCTCGTCTTGATCAGGGTGCCCAGGCCTTGCAGGTAGGCGACCAGGGCGTCTTCTTCGGTCTTGTCCTTGAGTTCTTCCGGTGCGGCGGCGATCTCGGCGTCGCTGTACGGCACGCCGGTGATGCGCAGCGCCTTCATCTTCGGCACGATCTCGGCCGGGACCAGCGCGGTCCTGGCCAGCCATGGGTAGTTCGGCATATTCGATTCCGGCACCACGTCACGCGGATTGTTCAGGTGGGTGCGGTGCCATTCGTCGGAATAGCGGCCGCCCACGCGCGCCAGGTCGGGACCGGTACGCTTGGAGCCCCACTGGAACGGATGGTCGTAGACGAACTCGCCGGCCACCGAGTAGTGGCCATAGCGTTCGGTCTCGGCGCGGAACGGCCGTACCATCTGCGAGTGGCAGTTGTAGCAGCCTTCGCGGATGTAGATGTCGCGGCCGGCCAGGCGCAGCGGCGAGTACGGCTTCAGGCCCGCCACCGGCTCGGTGGTCGATTTCTGGAAGAACAGCGGGGCAATCTCAACCGCACCGCCGATGCTGACCACCAGCGTCACCAGGGCGATCATGAGCCAGGGATTTTTCTCAATCCATTCATGTGAAAATTTCATACGAACTCCGATATCAGGCGTGGGCAGGGTTGACGGCCGGGATCGCGGCAACGGCGGTATCGCGGTTGCGCAAGGTCATCCAGGTGTTGTAAGCCATCACGCACATGCCGCTCAGGTACAGCAAGCCGCCGGTGAAGCGCACCACGTAGTACGGATAGGTGGCTTTGACGCTTTCTGCAAAGGTGTAGGTCAGCGTGCCGTCGGCATTTACTGCGCGCCACATCAGGCCCTGCATCACGCCGGCAATCCACATCGCGGCGATGTACAGCACGATGCCGATGGTGGCGACCCAGAAGTGCAGGTCGATCAGCCGGGTCGAGTACATCTTCTGTTCGCCGGCCAGGCGTGGCAGCAGGTAGTAAATCGAACCCATGGTGATGAAGCCGACCCAGCCCAGGGCGCCGCCGTGAACGTGAGCGATGGTCCAGTCGGTGTAGTGCGACAGCGCGTTGATGGTCTTGATCGACATCATCGGGCCTTCGAACGTGGCGATACCGTAGAACGACAGCGAGACGATCATGAACTTCAGGATCGGATCGGTGCGCAGCTTGTGCCAGGCGCCCGACAGGGTCATCATGCCGTTGATCATGCCGCCCCAGCTAGGCGCCAGCAGTACCAGCGAGAACACCATGCCGATCGACTGGGTCCAGTCCGGCAGCGCGGTGTAGTGCAGGTGGTGCGGACCGGCCCACATATAGGTGAAGATCAGCGCCCAGAAGTGCACGATCGACAGGCGGTACGAGTACACCGGACGTTCGGCCTGCTTCGGAATGAAGTAGTAGACCATGCCCAGATAGCCGGCGGTCAGGATGAAGCCCACCGCATTGTGGCCGTACCACCACTGGATCATCGCGTCCTGTACACCGGCATACACCGAGTACGACTTGAACAGCGAAGCCGGCATGCTGGCGCCGTTCACCACGTGCAGTATCGTTACGGCGATGATGTAGGCGGCAAAGAACCAGTTGGCCACGTAGATGTGTTTGACGCGGCGCTTGATGATGGTGCCGAAGAACACGATCGCATACGAAATCCAGACAATCGCGATCAGAATGGAGATGGGCCATTCCAGTTCAGCGTATTCCTTGCCGCGGGTCAGGCCCATGGGCAGGGTAACGACAGCGCTCAGTATCACCGCCTGCCAACCCCAGAAGGTAAAGGCGGCAAGCTTGTCCGAGAATAAACGCACCTGGCAGGTGCGCTGTACCACGTAGTACGAGGTGGCAAACAGACCGCAGATGCCGAACGCAAAAATAACCGCGTTAGTATGCAGCGGACGTAAACGGCCATAGGTCAGCCATGGTATGTCCAGATTCAGCGCCGGCCAGGCCAGCTGGGCGGCGATGATAACGCCGACCAGCATGCCTACGACGCCCCAGACTACGGTCGCAACAGCGAACTGTTTGACGACCTTGTAGTTGTAATGTTGATCCAATTTTGTTCTCCCCAGAACACTTTGATGATGTAGGCCAAAGGTTACTTAGGGGAACCTTAAAAATCCTTGATATGGATCAAAAACCGCCGGATCACTTGTGATGTGGCGGTGGCAAGTCGTCGTCTTGCAGGATGCGCAGCGCCGGGCCGACCAGATCGTCGAACTGGCCGTCGTCGGACGCGCGGAAGAACACCCACAGCGCGGCAAACACCAGCACCACGCTGAGGGGAATGAGCAGATAGAGCGCTTCCATCAGCGCAGCTTTCGCAGGCGCAGCGCGTTCAGCACCACCACGGCGGAACTGATGGCCATGCCGACCCCGGACAGCCAGGGATTGAGCAGGCCGATAGCGGCGGCAGGAATCGCGGTGACGTTGTAGACGGTGGCCCAGCCCAGGTTCTGGCGGATCACCCGCATGGTGCGTTCCGCTGTGCGCGCGCTGTCCGCGACGGCGCCGAGGCGGCCGTTGAGCAGCACCGCATCGGCATGCGCCTGCGCCAGTGCGGCGCCGCTGCCCATGGCAAACGACACATCGGCCGCGCCCATGACGGCAGCGTCGTTGATGCCATCGCCGATCATCGCCACCACGCAGCCGCGTCGCTGCAGTTGCTGGACAAAGCTGAGCTTATCAGCCGGCAGGTAGCCGCCGACCGTGGTTTCAATGCCCAGCTGGTCGCCGACGCGGCGTGCCAGCGCGTCGTCGTCGCCGCTGACCAGCACCACCGTCTTGCCGTGCCTGCGGAAGTAATCGACCGTGTCCTGGGCGTCGGGACGCAGGCCGTCGTGCAGGTGGAAACAGGCCAGCCACTGGCCTTCCGCGCCCAGGTAGACTGGCGTGACGCCGTCCGGCACAGCGCGTGAAGGCGGCAGGCCGCTGATGCCGCTGACGAACTGCATGCTGCCCAGCCGGTAGCGGCGGTTGTGCACCATGCCTTCCAGGCCGCAGCCGGCGACTTCCTGGAGTCCGGCGGCGCTCCAGTTTTGCGATCCCGCTTCCACGGCGGCGTTGACGATGGCGCGCGCCAGCGGATGGGCGCTGCCGGTTTCCATCGCCGCCGCGACTTGCAGGCAGAAGTCGGCCCGCATCGCGGCCAGCTGCTGCGTCTTTTGCAGCACCGGACGGCCCCAGGTCAGCGTGCCGGTTTTATCGAGCACGATGTGGGTGGCGCGGTGCAGCGTCTCCAGCGTTTGCGGACCGGTGACCAGCACACCCTGGCGCAGCAGCTGGTCGGTGGCGGCGGCCAGCGCGGTCGGCGTGGCCAGCGACAGCGCGCACGGACAGGACACCACCAGCACCGCAATCGCAATCGGCCACGCGCGCACCGCGCTGCCGTCGAGCCAGAACCAGGCGCAGAATGCGGCCAGCGCAAACACCAGCAGGCCGGCGACAAACCAGGCGGCCACGCGGTCGGCCCATTGCGCGATGCGCGGTTTTTCGCCGCCGGCGCGGTTAATCAGTTTAATCAGGTCGGACAGGGTGCTGTCCGCTGCGCGCCTGGTGACGCGCGCGATGACCATGCTGCCGGCATTGATGGCCCCACCGGGAATGGCATCGCCCTTCTGCTTCGGCACGGGCGCGCTTTCGCCGCTGAGCAGCGACAGATCGAGCGAGGTGCGGCCTTCTACAATGACGCTGTCGGCGGCGACCGCTTCACCCGGCTTGATCAGTATCAGGTTATCCACAGCCAGCGCCGCTGCATGCACGATGGTGATGGCCTGGTTGGCAGGGTAGTTCTCCAGCAGCGAGGCCGATGCCGGCAGTGCGTGCTGCAGGCGTTCCAGCGCCGCACCGGCCTTGCGCCGTGCGCGCAGTTCCAGGTAGCGGCTGCACAGCAGCAGGAAAATGAACATGGTGACCGAGTCGTACCATACCTCGCCCTGGCCGCTGAAGGTGGCCAGCACGCTGGCGCCAAACGCGGCGGCGATGCCCAGTGCAACCGGCACGTCCATGCCCAGCGAACGCGCGCGCAGGCTGGCGAAGGCGCCGCGCCAGAACGGCAGCGCCGAGTAGCAGATCGCGGGAAGCGTCAGCAGCAGGCTGGCCCAGCGCATCAGGGACGCCATGCTGGCGTCGAGCGTGCCGTCTTCCGCGAGGTAGGCCGGGGCGACATACATCATCACCTGCATCATCGACAGGCCGGCCACGAACAGCTGGCGGCCCAGCGTTCTGGCGGCGCGGCGCTGCTGGTCGGCGTGGCGGCTGGCGTCGTAGGGATAGGCGGCGTAACCGATGCCGTGCAGCGCACCAAGGATGTCGCCCGGTTTGCAGTTGTCCGTGTGCCAGCGGACGTAGAGTTTTTCCGTGGCGACGTTAAGCTGTGCGCTGTCCACGCCGGGCAGGCGCGCCAGGCGTTTTTCGATGAGCCACACGCAGGCCGCGCAGCGTATGCCTTCCACGGTGAAGGTGGATTCGCGGCTGTCTTCATCGAGCGCGAAGCGTGGATCGGCGTTGTCGTACAGTTGCAGTTCCGGCGGCAGCTGCTGCGCGCCTTCCGCGCTGACGGCGTAGGCGGTGCGGTCGCGGTAGTAGCTTTCCTGTCCCAGATCGACAATGGTTTGCGCCACTGCCGCGCAGCCGGGGCAGCACATCGTATGCTCGACGCTGGCGATGCGTACCTTCCATGGCGCGTCATCGGGCACGGACTGGCCGCAGTGGTAGCAGAGCGCCGGTGCGTTGCTGTTTAAGGGTGTGGTGTCAGACATAACATATTCATCCATTCGGGCGTGACGCCACCCGCTGCGCGGGCAAGCCCGGTCACGCCAAATGCCAGCACCAGCAATCCGCAGGCGATACGCACAGGACGGCGCTGCATGGCGTGCTGCAGGCGCGCGCCCAGCAAGCCCAGACCCGTCAGCATGGGCAGCGTGCCCAGGCCGAAAGCCAGCATCATGGCCGCGCCATCGGCGGCCGAACCGCTGAGCATCGCGGTGGTCAGTGCGCTGTACACCATGCCGCAAGGGAGCCAGCCCCACAGCGCGCCCAGGGCCAAGGACTTGGGTGCGGTATCGGCGGGCATCAGCGGTTTCATGGCGGGCGCGATGCTGCGCCACAGTACGCGGCCGCCCTGCTCCAGCACAGCCAGGCCGCGCCAGGCGTTCATCAGATACAGGCCAAGCGCCACCAGCATGGCGTTGGCCAGCCAGTAGAAGCTGAGCTGCACGCCGGCCACTGCGGCCATGTTGCGGGCGCCGCCAGCGAGGCCACCTGCCAGTGCGCCGGCCATCATGTAGCTGCCGATGCGGCCGGCGTTGTAGGACAGGATGTGCGGCAGCACGCTGGCGCGCGCGCTGGTGATGGGGATGACGGCGCTGGCCGGGATGCGCGGCTTTGCCGTGGTGGACATCGCCGTCACAATGCCGCCGCACATGCCTGCGCAGTGGATGCTGCCGGCCAGGCCGACCACAAACACTGGCAAGAGCTGTGCGGCGTTCATGTCATCCTCAGATCGTTTTCGAGTAGCGCATCGGTTGCGGTGCGATGTCGTGGGCCAGGCCCAGGTAGCGGTCGAACACCATGCAGATATTACGGATCAGCAGGCGGCCTTTGGGCGTCACCGAGATCCATTCATCGTCGATGGTCAGCAGGCCGTCATCGGCCAAAGCTGCCAGCTTGTCCAGTTCCACCGCAAAGTACTGGCGGAACTTGATCGGGAAGCCCTGCTCGATCGACGACATCGACAGCTCGAAATTGCACATGAGTTTTTGAATCACGATACGGCGCAGCAGGTCATCGTTATCCAGCTTGATGCCGCGCGTGACAGGCAGGACCCCGCTCTCGAGTTTTTCGTAGTACGCGTCCAGTGTTTTTTCGTTCTGGCTGTAGGTCGCGCCGACCGCGCTGATGGCCGACACACCGCACGAAATCAGCTCGGCTTCCGCGCGCGTCGAGTAGCCCTGGAAGTTGCGCTGCAAGCGGCCCTGGCGCTGGGCGATCGCCAGCTCGTCTTCCGGCTTGGCGAAATGGTCCATGCCGATGTAGATGTAACCGGCGTCGCACAGGCGCTTGATGCACATGGCCAGTAGCTCCAGCTTGACCGCTGGCGTCGGCAAGTCGGCTTCCGCGATACGGCGCTGCGGCTTGAAGATGTGCGGCAGGTGGGCGTAGTTGTACAGCGCGATGCGGTCCGGGTTGGCAGCGACCACCTTCTCCAGCGTTTGCGCCATGCTGGCCATGGTCTGCTTGGGCAGGCCGTAAATCAGGTCGATGCTGATGGAGCGGAAGCCGGCTTCACGCGCCGCATCCATCACGGCGCGCGTTTCCGCTTCCGGCTGGATGCGGTTGACGGCTTTCTGCACCTCCGGATCGAAGTCCTGCACGCCCAGGCTGATGCGGTTGAAGCCTTGCGCGCGCAGGCTGCGCACGCGTTCCACGCTGACCGTGCGCGGATCGATTTCGATCGAATACTCGCCTTGCGCGTCCGAAGCGAAATCGAAGTTCGCGTGCAGATGCGTCATCAGGTCGCCCATCTGCTTGTCGCTCAGGTAGGTCGGCGTGCCGCCGCCAAAGTGCAGCTGCTCGATCTGGCCCATGCCGTCGAACAGCCGGCCCTGCATATCGATTTCCTGCTTCAGGTAGCCGAGGTAAGTGGCAGCCTTGCTGTGATCCTTGGTGACGATCTTGTTGCAGCCGCAGTAGTAGCAGATGGTGTCGCAGAACGGGATGTGAATGTACAGCGACAGCGGCCGGCGGCTGCGGCGCATGCGCAGGCTGGCCACCGCCTCCAGGAACTGGCCGTAGCCGAAGTCGTTCTGGAAGCGGTCCGCAGTGGGATAGGAGGTATAGCGTGGTCCCGACTGACTCAGTTTGCCGATGACGCGCGCATCAAATTCAACGGGTGGGAAAGGCGTATTCATGATCTCTTAGGCGGCCAGGCGTTTCACGGAAGTGGATGGCGTTGATGCTGCGGCACGGGCCGCGCGCGAGACGCGGGCCGGGCCAAATTTGAACAGGCTCACAGCTTGTGTCAGGCCGCCCGCTTCCAGCGCCAGGCTGGCGGTGGCGGCGGCGGCTTCTTCCACCAGTGCGGCGTTCTGCTGCGTGACCTGGTCCATGTGGGCGATGGCCGAATTGACCTGGTCCACACCGATGCTTTGTTCGTGCGAGGCGACCGAGATTTCTTTCATGATCGCGGTGACTTGCTGTACCGAGGCCACCACTTCCTTCATGGTGGCGCCAGCGCGGTCCACCTGCGCCATGCCGGCGCTGACCTTGCCGACCGAGACGTCGATGAGGTTCTTGATGTCCTTGGCGGCTGTGGCGCTGCGTTGCGCCAGGTTGCGCACTTCACCGGCGACGACGGCGAAGCCGCGGCCCTGTTCACCGGCGCGCGCCGCTTCCACCGCAGCGTTCAGCGCCAGGATGTTGGTCTGGAAGGCAATGCCTTCGATGAGGCCGATGATATCGACGATCTTGCGCGAGGAGTTGTTGATCTCGTCCATGGTGGCGATGACGTCCGCCACAATCTCGCCGCCTTGCAGCGCCACGCTGGAGGCGTTCTGCGCCAGCCTGTTGGCCTGTTCGGAGTTGTCGGCGTTCTGCTTCACGGTCGACGAGAACTGTTCCACGCTGGACGCGGTTTCTTCCAGGCTGGCCGCCTGCGCTTCGGTGCGGCCCGACAGGTCGGCGTTGCCGGCGGCGATCTGGCGCGTGGCCACTGCCATGGTTTCGACGTTGACGCGCACGTCGCGGATGGTGGCGATCAGGTTGCTGTTCATCTGCTCCAGTGCGCGCAGCAGCTGGCCCACTTCGTCGGTGGCTTCGGTTTCAAAGGTGCCGGACAGGTCGCCGGCGGCAATCGCGCGGGCGCC
>Ga0187843_10001951_pt1 | contig 12788 bp, 12 predicted proteins | sample SpaLakP09_SKY_43_FD_134516 | JGI IMG/M metagenome (GOLD analysis project Ga0187843, IMG submission 134516) | Oligotrophic lake water microbial communities from Sparkling Lake, Wisconsin, USA - SP09_SKY_43 | ecosystem: Environmental > Aquatic > Freshwater > Lake | place: USA: Sparkling Lake... | reverse complement strand
AGCGTAATCATTGGGCCCGATAGATTTTCCGTTTATTTCGATTAAGCGTGCCCGTACCATTGGACTAAAACTCGGCTTTACTATTCCCGCATCAGTAAGAGATTTAGCAATACCCAATTTTTGATCTTCTTGAATGTTAATCATGAAGCGATTAGGCGCATCTGCAGGAATATCTCCCTGCCACGTAGCCAATAAATCTTGTCGAAGGAGCAGGATGATTAACAAGGCCATCAATGCAATACCTAAGGCGGTAATTTGCATCACTGCAAATCCTGATCGCCGTGCTTGAGCAGTCAGCGCAAAACGTAAGGAGAAATTTTTTGCGCTCCATTTTGAAAAAAGAATATTCAATAATCGTAGAGATATCCAAGACACTAGCGCAAATAGGAGGATGGCACAGCTAAAACTAAGCCCTACCCAAGAGGCTAACTTCCAATCTCTTGCTGCCATAGCGATTAAGGCCAGGCACGTGATGATTCCAAAAAGTGCAACCCAAACTACCCTAATGTTAATCGAGCCTAACTCTTTTCGAATCAACCGAACCGGTGAAATCACTACTAGACTCAGTAATGGAGGGCCTGCAAAGCCTACCAGTAAAGTAGAAGAAAATAGCACGCTCCAAGCCAAAGGCCAAATAGATGCGGAAGGTAAATTCGCCATTACTAAATTACCCAAGATGCGCATTAAGATCTCTTGTACGCCATAACCAATCACCGCACCGATGATGGCAGCCAATAGACTAAGACTAGTTAATATTTTTATTTGGTTTACCAAAATCACATTCTGACTTGCACCCAAGCATTTCATCACGGCACAAACATCCGCTTGCTTGAGAACGTAACGGCGAGCAGATAAGGCAATCGCTACAGCAGCTACCATTGCTGTTAATAAAGCCACTAAAGATAAAAATCGCTCTGCCCGCTCTAGAGTTTTACGCATCGCTGGCTGCGCATTTTCTAGAGTCTCTATACGCATTCCTCGTAGACCCTCGGAGTTAATCCATTGCATAGCCCACTTTTCATAGGTGGAGATAGCCTGATCCTCTCCTGCGAGTAATAAACGATATGTCACACGACTGCCTAAACCAATAAGACCTGTAGCAGGCAAATCATCCAATGACATCATGACGCGTGGCGCAAAATTCATAAATCCAGCACCACGATCAAGCTCGCGCTCTAGGATGCCACTAATCACAAATGCTTTATCACCCAAAAGCATCTGGTCGCCTACTTTAGCTCGTAGTGCATTAAGCATTGCAGGGTCAACCCACACCGAACCTTTGGGCGGCGTAAGGTCAGGAAGCGATGAGGAAATCTTTAGAGTGCCACGCAAAGGATAGGCAGCACTCACTGCCTTGAGGGAGGCTAGCTTACTCTGCGAACCAATCGTTGCCATACTCGGAAAGACAATGGTTTGGGCAAAACTTAACTGCCGTTCTTTTGCCTCCTGAATAAAGCGCTCAGGTAAAGGCTGATCTGCAACTAGTAGTAAGTCTGCAGCGAGTAGTTGCCGTGCATCCAACTGAAAGGCTCGCTGCATCCGATCGGCCAAAAAGCTGACACTAGATAAAGCAGCTACGGAGAGAGTCAGTGCAACTAGCAGCGCTACTAGCTCGCTAGATCGAAAATCTCGCCTCACATCCTGAAAAAAACTGGCTAGCACTGCGATTAAATCGCTTGTATCTGACCACCATCAACCCGAATCACTGACCCAGTAATGAAGGAGGCATTTTGACTGGCTAAAAATGCTGCCGTATCACCATACTCTCCAGGGTCGCCATAACGCCCCATCGGTATTTGTCTCAAACTAGCTTGCACGACAGATTCATAACTCATGTTTTCACGTTGAGCGCGTGACTCATCCAGTTGCCGCAAACGATCGGTTGCCACTCGCCCTGGCATGATGACGTTTACGGTAATGCCTTCAGCAGCAACTTCTGCCGCTAAAGTTTTAGACCACGCTAGTAGTGCTGCGCGCAAGGTATTCGAGATGGCCAGATTTTTAATTGGGGCTATAGCGCCAGAGGTAGTGCTAGTGATAATGCGGCCCCACTTACGTTGACGCATTCCAGGCAGAACTCGATCGGTAATACTAATGAGCGATAGAACCATGTCATTGAAGCTCTTTTGCCATAAAGCGGGGTCTTGACCAGCCGCTGAAGTTGGAGGCGGCCCACCAGTGTTATTCACTAAAATATCAATTGGGCCCAACTCTTGCTCCACCTTGGTAACTAAAGCATCGATGACTGAGCTATCCGATAAGTCCCAATTTAAAGCTAATGCTGTGCCACCAGCTGCCTCAATCAACTCCACTGACTTTTTAAGCCCTTCTGCGTTGCGCCCAGTCACCGCGACCTTTACACCTTCACGTGCCAAAGAAACTGCCATTGCCTGACCTAAACCACGGCTCGATGCCATCACTAAAGCAACTTTACCTTTGAGTCCTAAATCCATGTCTTCTCCATCTTTTTATATGTACAGCAATTTCAGAATCACTACTGCCCTAAGGGAGGGGGCAAATTACCAGCATATTTATAAAGCACTACCTCATACTCCTTCAGAATTTGAGCCAACGCCTCCTGTTGTCCCAAAATTAATGCTTGAGGGGTATTGTCCCTCAGTGTAATTCTCTTTGTATAGCGATTTTTACCGATGATAGGATTATGCTTTTGAGGATCAGTCACAGTCAGAAAAAATTCTACCGTCACTACTGCCTCCGGGCGGACGCGGTAGTCCCCATAAAACTCCTCAACCGAAGTCTGCAAGATGTAATACGGAAAGAAGCTATTTCCCTGCCCTACTGTCATTGAAAAGATTTGGGCGCTATTAAGCCACTGACGAGTAGCATTACCAATCATCTCATTTGGCAAAGCGGAGTAAATATTGTAGAAATCTTTTTCATAGCGTTGATCGCCTAAACGATAGACCAGGGACCTGCCATCAAATGGAGGGCTCATAGAGACTGAACCCATCTTGAGCCAAAGATTTGTGCGCGGCTTATAAGAAGCGCCAGTTCGTTCTGGCGCCACCATCCAGCTAGCAGTTTCTAATGCAGGCCTTTTAGGCAGAGAGCAGGCACTTAAAGTAATCATGATGAAGCTAAGGACAGCATGTTTAGCGAAAGTCTTTGCAGTCTGAATTGTCATGGTGATCATTTTTGAACTCCATTCATAGGAGGCGTAATTCTCGCAGGAGGATCTCCCCAAATTAGAGTGGAAGGAGATTGGCTAGCCACACGAGCAAATTCATTTAACTGTTCGCTTGCTTGGCGCAAATTTTCTAAGGTAGCAGTCGTATCGCCCTGAACGCTAGTCACTGTTTGACGTAAAGAAACCATGGTGGCAACTAACTCACGCATCAAGATATTGAGCTGGTCTTTATCGGTCACTTTAGCAATACGTTCTAGTAATATGTTCAGATCTCCAACCGAGCTAATGAGACCGGCATTATCTTTACCATCACCTGCCATCAGCTTATTGAGATTACCTAAGAGGGTATCAAATTTCTTTTGAGTCCCGTCTACATCGAAGCTATTTAATGCCCCAATGAGTTTTTGAATCCCAGAGATAATTTCATCTGCCTGATTGGGCATAGAAGGAATAACGGAGTATTCGGGCTCCCATGAATATGCGAGTGAAGCATATTGATCTGCACTTGGATAGAAATCTAATTCCATATAATTAACGCCAGTAATACCCATAGATTTAACGCGTGCCCGTAGGTTGTCTTTTAGATAAGTCTTTAAATGGCTCAACTGAACTTTGTCTCCAAAGATTTGCATCCGCACTACAACATACTCACGACGCTCTGGCATCGGAACTTCATTTTCATAGATATTTCCAGACAGACCAATAGAAGTAACCTGGCCAATCTTGACACCCCTAAAACGAACCGCTGCACCAGCATCCAAACCTGTCACCGATTGTTTAATGTAGGTTTCAACCATGAATGATTTTTTAAAGAGTTGCCCTGACCCAAAGATGAGCACAATGGTGAGCAATGCACCGATTGCCGCTAGGACAAAAATGCCTAAGCGAAAATAATTAGGATTGGAGTTGTTACTCATGCTGCGTCCTTGCTCATAATGCGATTAAAGAATTGATGTACCCTAGGATCTTTGCTGGTATCTCTTAATGTCTTAGGATCTCCCTCAGCAATAATCCCCTTAGCGTCCTTGTCTAACATAATGACTTTATCGGCAATGGAATAAATGCTCGCTAACTCGTGAGAAACAATCACAAATGTAAATCCTAAATTTTTCGAGAGATCTAAAATCGTACTGTCGAGATCAGCAGAGGTAATGGGATCAAGACCTGCTGAAGGCTCATCTAAAAATAATATCTTAGGATCCAAAGCCATCGCGCGTGCAATGGCTGCCCGTTTCTGCATACCGCCACTGATTTCATTAGGCATATACGTTTCGTATGGAAGAAGGCCTACTAAATCTAACTTGCAGCGAGCCAATAAGTTCATTTGATCTCGGGTCAGCTGGGTGTACTCCTCCATAAAGAGTGTCACGTTATCGAGCAAATTCATGGAACCAAATAAGGCGCCCTGTTGATACATTACCCCAAAGCTCGTCATAATCCTTTGACGCTCAGCACCTTGGGCAGTCGTGATATTGTGGCCCTCAATCAGGACGTCTCCAGATAGTGGCTGATACAGTCCAAATAAATTCTTCAGAAGGCTAGATTTACCGCAACCTGATCCACCCAAAATAACAAAGATCTCGCCGCTCTTTACGCTGAAATTGAGATTTTGTAAGAGCACTTTTGAGCCATAGCCTACAGCGAGATTTTGAACATCGATTGCCTTATCAAGATCGCTCATTAGAAACCAGTCCTATAAGAGATGTAGGCAAATATACCGTCTACTAATACGATCATCACAATGCTACTCACTACTGCACGAGTAGCTGAGACACCGACAGCGGCTGCGCCCGTCCCCGTTTGCATGCCGCGCAAGCACCCCATTGCCGATACCACTACACCAAATAAGGTAGCCTTAAGCAGCCCAGAAAGAATATCTTCCAAATCAACAGCGACTAACATTCCGTTATAAAAATTAATAAAAGGAATGCCATAGATCTGCATTGTTAGCATGGAAGAAAAGATGCTAACGATATCGGCAAATAAAGTGAGTATCGGTGCTACCAAGATCCCTGCTAAAACTCTCGGCACTACCAAGAAACGAATTGGACTCAAGCCACCAGTGACTAATGCATCTATTTCACTATTGACTGTCATCGTTCCGATCTCAGCAGCAAAGGCAGCAGATGAACGGCCAGCTAATAAAATGGCAGTAATTAAAGGGCCCATTTCACGCACGATGCCAAGCGCAGCCAGTGGCCCCACAAATGAAACAGCGCCAAACTGTTCCATACCAATTGCTGCCTGAAAGGACAGGATCACGCCAATCAAAAAGGAGACTAAGCCGACAATTGGCAAAGCGGCAATACCTGCTTGTACTGCAGTATTAACAAAGTCGCCCCAGCGTACTTGATTGACGTGACGAACCGACCATACCAAATCAGCAGCTAGATGACCGGTAAAAGTAATTAAGCTGCGCGCATCTTCGAATAGATTTTGTGCGGCCATCCCAGTGCTCGAAATAAAATTGATCTTTGACTTTGGAGTTGCTGTCGGAAATAAATGACTGACAGGATCAAATTCATGCAAGAGCAGTTCGTATTTAGAATCTAAACCCTGAATCTGAAACTGCCCGCCTGCTTTCTGTTGCGCCTGCTCCACATCAATCAAAAATGCAAATCCAGCACCATCTAGTGAGCTGACCTTTGAAGCATCAAATATAAGTGAATGGGCTTGAGCATTTCCCTGCCCCAACCATAGGTTTTGTTTTTCTCTTATATCCGTCCACACACTAGCCAAGGAATACACATTGACAGCACCACTCAAGGTGACTTGCGCACGCAATGTATCAAACTGGGACCAAATAGCTACTGGCGCTAGCAAAGTTGATGATTTGGAGTCTGAAATACCCATAGGCAAACTATAAGGGATCTAGGTGAAACCACTATGAAATGTCTGAAAAAGAAAAAAGGGCCTAGTATTTGAACTAGGCCCCGAATGGAATGGTGCGGCTGGCAGGAATTGAACCCACGACCCCTTGGTTCGTAGCCAAGTACTCTATCCAACTGAGCTACAGCCGCAACAGCCATAATTATGCCATGGAAGAGAAGAACTACATCACGCCCGCGGGTCATGAGCGCATTAAAAGCGAGCTTTTACAGCTCCTTAACCTTGACCGGCCTGAGGTCGTCAAGATTGTTCATTGGGCCGCCTCCAATGGTGACCGCTCAGAAAATGGCGACTATATCTATGGGAAAAAGCGCCTCCGAGAGATCGATCGCCGAATTCGTTTCCTCAATCAACGCCTAGAATTTGCCGTGGTAGTTGACAACCAAGCCCGAAAATCTGGCGATGCTGATGCTGAGCAAGTCTTTTTTGGGGCTACAGTCACCTATCAAAGTCTTGAAGGTCCGGATTTAGGTAAGCAAACTTGCATCACGATCGTGGGGGTTGATGAAGTAGATTTAGAGTGCGGTCATGTCAGCTGGGTATCGCCTATTGCCAAGGCTCTGATTAAGGCGCGCATAGGTGATTGCGTCAAAATTCAAACCCCTGCCGGCCCTACTGAAATTGAAATTCTAGAGGTTGAGTATCAGTAATTTTTCGCTGAGTCTATTTAGCTAACTCGTACTCTGGTCACTCGCATCACGTCATGATTAGTGCGCAAACTACGCATGACTTTAGAAAGATGTAAGCGATCAGATACTTGGATCGTAAAACGAATGGTGACTGCATCCTCTTTATATCGATCGTCCATCGAGACATTCATGATGTTCGAATCTGCAGCAGTCACGCTACTGGCTACTCGGGCGAGCACGCCTTTGCCTTGGCGCGTATCAATCGCTAGGTCAACCTCAAACTCACGATTAACCTCTTTACTCCACTCTACCTCAACCCATTTATCACTGTCTTTAGAAAGCATTCTGAGGGCTACTGAACAGTCATTCGCATGCACTTGCAAACCCTCACCCTTACCAAGATAACCAATAATGTTGTCCCCTGGGATTGGATGACAACAACTTTGGAAACTGATGGAATTACCTTCGCGCCCATCGACCAAAATGGCTTGACGCTGGTGGTGATGAGAAGCAATTTCTTGCTGAGGAGAAACCCAATCAGTAGCGCCTAAGCGCATTTGATCTGTGCCGCCTTCATCATCGATCAAAATCTTTAAACGAATTGCTAACTCTTGAGCGGATCTGCGTCCCAGCGCAATATTGACGCAAGCTTCTTCACGGGTTTTATCGCCAGTCCAATGAAGAAGTTTTTCCCAAATCTCTGGGGATAGCAAACCAGCATCGACACCTTGCTGACGCAAAGCGCTTGCTAAGAGACGTTCGCCTAGTTGTAAAGACTCGGCGTAATGTTTCGTCTTGAGTGAATGGCGAATAGAGGCACGCGCTTTACCTGTTCTCACAAACGCTAGCCAACCTGGGTTGGGCTGAGAATTTGCAGAGGTCACTACCTCAATGATGTCGCCGTTCTTGAGCTCGCTACGCAAGGGAAGCTGCATGCCGTTAATCTTCACGGCTACACAAGTATTCCCAACATCACTATGAATGGAGTATGCAAAGTCTAAGGCTGTGGCGCCACGCGGTAGTGCTCTGATTTGCCCTTTTGGTGTAAATACATAAACAGCATCGGGAAATAAATCAATTTTGACGTGCTCTAAGAATTCTTGAGAGTCGCCGCTACTATCCTGAATGTCGATTAAAGACTGTAGCCACTGATGAGCACGATTTTGCACTTCACTCATATCTGGTGAGCCGTCTTTATAAGCCCAATGTGCTGCGACACCCGCCTCAGCAACAGCGTGCATATCGCCAGTACGAATCTGAAACTCTACTGGCACACCGGAAGGGCCTAGCAAGGTTGTATGTAGGGATTGATAGCCGTTGAGTTTAGGAATCGCAATGTAATCCTTAAACTTACCTGGCATTGGCTTATACAGAGAGTGTAATAAACCTAAAGCGCGATAGCACGCGTCAATTGAATGGACAGTAACCCTAAAGGCATACACATCGAGAACCTGAGAAAAGCTCAAATGCTTACTACGCATTTTGCTGTAAATACTAAAGAGGGTTTTTTCTCGACCCTGGAGGTCTACCTCGACATTCGCTTTAGAAAAAGCCATACGGGTATTCTGCAAAATCTTTTCAACCATCTCCTTGCGATTACCACGTGCCCTCTTTACGGCACCCTCAATCACTCTAAAACGCATGGGCATTGAAAACCGGAAACTTAAATCCTGCAAATCACGATAGATGATATTAAGACCGAGGCGGTGAGCGATCGGAGCATAAATCTCTATGGTTTCCGCTGCAACCCTACGGCGCTTCTCCATCGGGACGGCATTTAAGGTGCGCATATTGTGCGTACGGTCTGCAAGCTTTACTAGAATGACTCGGACATCGCGCGCCATCGCCATAAACATTTTGCGAAAGCTCTCGGCTTGCGCCTCAGCATGACTCTGGAACTCCAGCTTATCTAATTTGGTTAAGCCCTCTACCAACTCTGCCACTTTGCTACCAAACTTTTCCACCAAGTCTGTTTGAGTACAACCGGTATCTTCAATCACATCATGCAATAAAGCAGCCATGATGGATGGTGCATCAAGGCGCCAAGTAGCACAGAGTTCAGCCACTGCTACTGGGTGGGTAATATAAGGTTCGCCACTATGGCGGTACTGGCCTAAGTGCGCCGCATCTGCAAAATGAAAAGCTTTTTTGATTAAGGTGACTTCATCAGGCTTGAGATAGCCCAACTTGGCAATAAGTCCATCAATAGAAACAACTTGATGCTTGAGGGGGAGACTAGGGGCTGAGGTAGGCCCAAACAAATGTCGACTAGATTGAGCCAGCAGAGTGACAAGAATCGAAGACTTATTATCTTTCGCGACCTCTTTAGACGAGACCTGACCTTTGGATTGCGAGGTGTTTGGGTCGCCTAAGGGGAGCTCCACAACGGAACCCCTAAATTACAAAGGTACTTTGGTCAACATGTCACGGTCGGTTACACCAGCAGCAACTTCACGCAACGCAACAACAGTTGCTTTATCTCTGGCATCAACACGTGGGGAGTGACCTTGAACCAATTGACGCGCGCGATAGGTCGCAGCCAATACGAGTTCAAAACGATTTGGAATGGTTTTTAGGCAATCTTCTACAGTAATACGGGCCATGCTGAACTCACTTAATTTAGCTTTAATACCTATAGGATAACTGATTAGACCCCAAGCCGCCTTAAAAGTGTCGGGTTGCGAGCCATAATCGGGCCTGAACGGAGACGGCTAGCCGCAACAAGGTGCCGTAAATCAATTAATGCCCGTTCAAAATCATCATTGATCACAATAAAATCTGCCTCATGGGCATGTTGTAGCTCTAAATGTGCCGCTGCTAATCTTCTCTGAATGGTTGCCTCATCATCCTGACCTCTTTTGCGTAAGCGCTCTTCCAGAGCCTCAAATGATGGCGGGAAAATGAATATCCACTGAACTTCCGGAATCATTTGACGAATCTGTTGGGCACCCTGCCAATCGATCTCCAGTATTACATCGTGGCCGGCTTTCATTTGACTTTCGATCCAGGCACGTGAGGTGCCATAAAAATTGCCGTGCACTTCGGCATGTTCCAAGAAATTACCTTGCTCACGCTCTGCAATAAATTCGTCTAGAGCGATAAATCGGTAGTCTTTGCCCTCTACTTCACCCGGCCTAGGTAAACGCGTTGTAGTTGAAAGAGATAGCTTAAGTGCTGGATCTTCTTGCAGCAGTGCATTAACTAAGGATGATTTGCCAGCGCCCGATGGAGCAACAATCATCAACATGCTACCTTGGTAGGCAGGAGAGAGATTGGGTTTCAGTTTAGGGCTCGTCATCATGATTCATCAAATATAAATTACTCTAAATTTTGCACCTGTTCACGCATCTGTTCAATAAGAAGCTTGAGCTCTAGCGCCGCCTGGGTGCACTCTTCAGAAACTGATTTAGAGCTCAAAGTATTGGCTTCGCGATTGAGTTCTTGCATTAAAAAATCCAAACGCTTGCCTACTGGGCCTTTACCAGCCAGAGCAGTATCGACCACCTGAAGATGGGTCTTAAGACGAGCAAATTCTTCTGCTACGTCAATCCGAACAGCATAAAGTACTACCTCTTGGCGAATACGTTCCATTAGCTCTGTGCCAGACCCGCCGTTACCTTTTCCCTGCTCTTGCGCAGCTAAGGCTTCAGCTAGGCGCTCCGTCAACTTCTCCTGGTACTGAGCAACATACACGGGCACTTTAGGTTCAATGGTTTTCACAATCTCACGCATCTTGGTGGTGATGTTGGTCAAAACCGTTACCAAGGCTTTCCCTTCAGCGTGGCGACTATCCATTAAGGCGGATAAGGCAGCTCGTCCTGCTTCAACGGTGGCAGCAATCCAACCTTCTTCCTCGCCTCTAGGCTCAGAAACAATCCCAGGCCAACTCAAAATATCAGCGACACACAATGCCTCTGCTTGTGGAAACGCTTGTTTAGCGTGCTCTTGCAGGGTGTACAAAGCATCTAAACGGTCTTTATTTAGAGCACCTAAGGCATGGGGATTGGCCTTAGCTGCACCAGCAGCACCGGCATTGACACGCCAAGCAGCACGAAACTCGACCTTGCCACGGGAAAGACTTTGGGTCGCCATTTCTCGTAAGGCAGGCTCGGCCCCGCGACACTCGTCTGGAAGACGAAAGCCCAAATCCAGAAAGCGGCTATTAACAGCACGACATTCCACTTGCAAATCAGCCACCACACCAGCTCCTAGGGAGACTTGGCGAGAAGCGCTGCCATAACCAGTCATGCTCGATATCATGTAGATATTGTAGATCTTTAGGACCACACCCCATGAGTAATGCCAACGTCACCCGCCCTAGTGGCCGCACCCCAACCCAGTTACGCCCTGTGAGCATCAGTCGCGCCTTTACCAAGCATGCAGAGGGCTCAGTCCTCATTGCTTTTGGTGATACCAAAGTACTGTGCACTGCCAGCGTTTTGGAAAAGGTTCCACCCCATAAAAAAGGCTCAGGCGAAGGTTGGGTTACCGCGGAATACGGTATGCTCCCCCGCTCCACCCATACCCGCAGCGATCGTGAGGCGGCTCGCGGCAAACAATCCGGTCGCACACAGGAGATTCAACGTTTGATTGGCCGCGCAATGCGCAGCATCTTCGATTTAAAAGTATTGGGTGAGCGGACCATTCATCTTGACTGCGATGTCTTGCAGGCCGATGGTGGCACAAGGACTGCTGCTATTACCGGCTCCTATATAGCAGCCCGCGATGCTGTCAACTCTCTTCTTCAAGCTGGCGTACTCAAGACCGATCCAATCATCGACAGCGTTGCTGCAATCTCAGTTGGTATTTACCAAGGCGTTCCTGTACTCGACTTAGATTACCCAGAAGATTCTTCTTGCGATACCGATATGAATGTCGTCATGACCGGCAAGGGCGGCATGATTGAGGTGCAAGGTACGGCCGAGGGTGCTGCTTTTTCTCGCCCTGAATTAAATGCCTTATTAGATCTTGCGCAAGAAGGTATTCGTGATTTAACTCAATTACAAAAAGAAGCTTTTAAATAGAAGATAAAAGGTAGATGGTGCAAAAACTGGTTCTCGCCTCTAACAATGCAGACAAGGTTCGCGAGTTTCAAGAACTCTTGGCGCCCTTTCATTTTCAGGTGATCCCACAGGGTGAGCTGGATATTCCAGCAGCGGAGGAGACACACCATACGTTTATTGAAAATGCCCTAGCTAAAGCACGCCATGCGAGCGCTGTGAGTGGCTTGCCTGCACTTGCTGATGATTCAGGAGTTTGCGCCCATGCATTAGATGGTGCTCCAGGAGTCCACTCTGCTCGCTATGCAGGTGTTGATGGCGACAATGCGGCCAACAATCAAAAGCTCATTGCAGCATTACAGGGAAAAGTTGATCGTGGAGCACATTATGTCTGTGCCCTTGTCATGGTGAATAGCGCCAATGATCCGGAGCCCCTTATTGTGCAAACCCGCTGGTATGGGCAAATCATTGATGAAGCTAAGGGCGGCAATGGCTTTGGTTATGACCCTTACTTTTTTCTACCAGAGCTCGGCAAGACTGTCGCTGAATTAGCGCCTTCCGAGAAAAACCAGATTAGTCATCGCGGTCAAGCCCTACGCGAGCTCATCTCACAATTACAAATCCGTGCTCAATACCGTTAATTCTGTTTTGGCAGCACAGCCAAAGCTCACTGCCCTACCTCCACTATCCCTGTACATTCATTTTCCGTGGTGTGAAAAGAAATGTCCTTACTGCGACTTCAACTCTCATCAAATTAAAGAAAGTAAGCAAGGGTTTGATGAGGCTCGATATATTCAGGCTCTGATTGCTGATTTAGAAACAGAGCTACCCCGTATTTGGGGCCGTCAAGTACATAGCATCTTCATTGGTGGCGGTACCCCTAGCTTGTTATCTGCCAATGGGATGTATGAATTACTCTCTGCCATTCGAGCACGCGTGAATTTAGAGCCTGATTGCGAGATCACGATGGAAGCAAATCCTGGCTCAGTGGAAACTGAAAAGTTTGCAGGCTTTGCTAAAGCAGGCATTAATCGAGTCTCTTTAGGCATCCAGAGTTTTCAAAATGAGCAACTCAAAGCTTTGGGGCGTATTCATAATGGCGAAGAGGCCAAGCGCGCTATT
>Ga0187843_10001949_pt1 | contig 12795 bp, 10 predicted proteins | sample SpaLakP09_SKY_43_FD_134516 | JGI IMG/M metagenome (GOLD analysis project Ga0187843, IMG submission 134516) | Oligotrophic lake water microbial communities from Sparkling Lake, Wisconsin, USA - SP09_SKY_43 | ecosystem: Environmental > Aquatic > Freshwater > Lake | place: USA: Sparkling Lake... | reverse complement strand
CTCTTCAAGTCTCTGCCTTCCGCCCAACGATTCCTCACCACCCACGCGAGCGTCTACAATAACTTCTACGTCCAACGTCACCTGATCGGCCGATCCACCCTGCGCACCTTCCGCGCCGCAGCTAACGACGCCTGGCGCGAAGCGACCGCCGCCGCGTAACGAGGGCTCGCGCAGAAATAGCTGCGACCGCCGGCGTTAAGTTGACAGTACTGCCCGTTGATCTTCACGTAGACCTCGTCGAGATGCCACCTCCAGTGGGTGAAGGCCTTCATCCGCTGAACCCGCTTTTGGCGGATCTCGGCGGCGAACATCGGGCCAAATCTGTTCCACCAGAACCGCACCGTCTCGTGGCAGATGTCGATGCCCCGCTCGGCCAAAAGGTCCTCAACGTTGCGTAGGGACAACGGGTACTTGACGTACATCATCACCACGAGGCGGATAACCTCGGGCGAGCTGTTGAAGTAGCGGAACGGGTTGCTCATCTCGGCAACCTACCGGTTAGGGGTGGCGTCAGCAATTTGCTCTGACAGCACCCTCCGAGCCAAGGCGGAATTGCCTGGGCGGCTGCCACCGCCGCGGCCTAGCTATCCCCTTCCCGTCGCTTCTCGCGGCCGACGGCGGTTAACTTGTCAGCTCCAGTTGACAGTACTGTCAGTTCCAAACATCGTTGAGAGCCATAATCTAGTCTATTTATTCAGTTTATCAAGTCTATGTCTGGTGTGTAGTGACCCTCAATACGCTCAACCAAAAGTGCGTGGTTCCATATTCCAAGTATTGAGATCAATTTTTGATCAGGAGTTAATTCACCAATACGCCATTCATTTTCACCGTCCCAAAGCCACCACGTCAAAACCTTGCCGCTTACGGGATCGACTGCACCGGTGCGAAATATAGGAAATTGCGAAAGATTTTCAGATATCGCGACATTATCTACTATGCTGACATATCTGCGCTTTACGGCAATCCCGAGCAATAAAAAGCAGTCAAACTGTATCGCTTCTCCGCTTAAAAAATCGAATGAAGGCGGCCGAGAACTATAAACTCCAGAAAAAACACGTAAAAGATCTCCATATTGTACGTGTTTATGAGTGAACTGCGCATATGACAATCCGAGTTTAGTCTCGACTTCTACTATATCGCCGATCTTTATCCTCTTCATCACTAAAATCCTGGATATCCTGCACTATGTAAGATTGAATTTCCACGTTTAACAGCTGCTTGATAGGACTTGTTGCCTTGAGCTATGCTATTAATCTTGTTCATTAAGGTGCCAGCATTTTTGCCCAGACCAAAACGACTAATCAGAACCTGCTCTACCGCTCGGGCATCAGCACGTGACAGATTGGTAAGACCACGAATCGCACTTATTGATATGCCCTTTTGCCCCGCATGAGCTGCCGCCCGCTTTGCCATATTACTTGTTATTCCAACATAAATCACTTTTCCATTCAATACAGCCTGGTACACGGTGACATTTCCGCCAGCCCCTGCAAAAGGAAGCTTTATCGGAATAAAGGCAACAGCAATCTGCAAGCTAACATTGGTGTGGAACTCAATTACACACTCCCGACAGCCATCGCCCTTCAGTGACTCCATGATGCGCTGCGCTATAGAGGAGAGACGATCCCCTGCATCTGAAACTTTTGCCTCATTGGCGCTTTCGCTGCCACTGGAGGCCCCGTTGGCGGATGAACTGTCACAGAAAGAGCCCGGGGCCGTGCCAATGCGTGACCCCCCCCAACATAGGCCAGTCGGATCGGCACTGTTGATAGGATCATTTGCCGTATAGGCATACCAGTTGAGCCCGTCGTCGTACCCGATGGGGTCTGTTTGCAGGAACCGTCCCAGGGTCGGCGAGTAGGCGCGAGCCTTGTAGTGGTAGAGCCCGAGTTCGTTGATCCAAGCTTGCCCCGTGTACTGGAACCGGCCCTGGTTGCCGGCTGCCGGCACGCCATATTCATTGTAGGTGTTGATTGTGATGGCGGCCCCGGTTTGATCGGTTACCGCTACGATGGAGCCTTGACCGTCTGTGAGAAGGAGACGACGGTTGGCGCTGCCGGTGCTTTCGTACCAGACCATGGGCTCATCTGGACCCACGCCGTGCACAAATCGCCGCAAGAGCCCGCTTGTGCCCCACTCGGCCATCAACTCGGATCCGCCGTAGGTGAAGGCAGTATTGCTTGATCCCTGTACCACGCGATAGAGGCGGCCCGCAGCTTCGTAGGTCGCTGTCGCTGAGCCCGCTGTGGTTAGGTTGTTTTGCAGATCATAGCCAAAGCTGGTCGCGCCATCACTGCTGAGATTGCCACGGCCATCGTAGCCGTATGTCGTGCCGCCAACGGCTGAGTATTGATTGAGCCCGTTGGTCGTGTAAGCCGTCTGAGCCGTACCGCCGTTCCAGTCGTAGAGACTGTTGCTGCTTGTCCGACTTTTGATCTGGCCGGCAAGGTTATAGGTGTAGCTCCAGGTTTGGTCCTGCGCTGTTCCGGCTAGATTGTGACTTAGGCTCGCCAGCTGTGAGAGGGCGTCATAACCATAGGCAGTGGAAACCCCATTGACTCGAGTGATACCCGTGCGCCGGCCCAAGTCATCATAAGCGATGGTCGCAACCGCAGTGGACCCAAACTCCTTAAGCTGGGTCATCGCACCGTTCACATCATAGACATAGGTGTAGTAGAACCCACCCGACCAGTTGACCCTGGTCCTGCGCCCCGCCAGATCATAAACATACCCGGTGGTAATGCCGTTGGTCACATCGCTTAGCACACGGCCCAGGGCGTCATAGGTCCAAGTCACGGTCGGCGCATTGACCAGACTGGCGGAGGTCCGGCGCCCCAGATTGTCATAGGCATAGACCTCGCCGCGCAGACCATTCAGCACCCGGTTCAGAGCATCATAAGTAAAGGGGGCGGTCTCACCGCTGCGGCGTCGCCAGCTCGTTCGATTGCCTGCGGCATCGTAGCCGTATTGCTCATAGTCCGAGGTAGAGCTGCCACCACCGGATACGTTGGGGTAGCGGGCCTTCACAAGCCGGTCGAGGCCATCATATTCGTAGGTTGTCAGATTGCCCTTGCCGTCGGCCTCGGTCTCAACCACACCATTAGTGGTGTAGGTCAGCGCCTTTTCGACCCGGGCAACCGAGGTCCCGTATCCGCTGATGACCTGGGTGACACGGTCAGCTGCATCATAGGCGGTGTAGGTTATGCGGTCAGGACCATCGCTACCTTGCGTGCCTAGTGTACAGGCAGAACTTGGAAGCGAACCGAACGTCGCAGCGTTCATGCGGGTCGTAGAGCAGGTTAGTCGGTTGGCCGCGTCGTAACTGTATTGAGCCAGCGCCAGCGGCGAGCCGCCGACATCACTCCACGTAGTGGCCTTGCGCCCAAGGCCATCATAGCTGGTTCCAGCTCGTTGGAGCGATACGAAGGTAGAAAGCGCCATAGAGGATTGGTTGGTGGTCGTCCCCTGTTCGCTCAGGGTCACCTGACCATCGGCGTTATAGGTAGTGCGGGTGGCACGGAACTTTAGCGCGCCGGCTCCATCAGGATCCGGGCCGATAACACCAACGGCCTGCCGCATCGCATCATAGATCGTGCGAACCGTATCCGCGGTACCCGCAAGAGGCCCATCGACAGTTTCGACATCGCCGCGGGTGTTAAAGGTATTCGTTGTCGTGGCCGACAGGGAGTTGTCGCCGGCAGCGACAGTGGTGCTCAGGAGCAGCGCATTGTTCGGGTTGGCGCTCGATTCATAACCGAAGGTCGTGCGCACTTCGCCAGCCGTCCCGGCGCATGATGTTGTCGTTGTACAGGCCGACGTCTGGATCAGGCGCCAGACCGGGGCCGCAGCGAGCTGCATTGATCCATTGCGGTTATAACGCGGCGTAAACTGGCCGTAGGTGTAACGTGTTTGCGGCCGAACACCGTTGGCTTGGGCCGGGGACGTAACTGTTAGCACGCCCCCGTGCGTGGGATCGTATGTGAAGTCGGTGCGATTGCCACGCGCGTCTTCGATCCATTCTGGCTTGTTACAGGTCTTGAGGTTCGTGCACTCAAAAGGATAACTAGCGCGCTCAATTGTAGCCGATAGACCCGAGCCTGGCTTGGGCTCGGACCACTTTTCCGTAATGTTATTGCGGTTATCTGCTCCCCAGCGAACGCGGTTTCCTTCCGGGTAGGTCACCTGATAGAGAACACCCGTGCCGGTCTTGTACCAGTCATTAGAGTACTGGAATGTCGTGGTCTTTCCGAGCGCGTCGGTATCACTGATGATCTTCTGCGTGCTCAGCCTTGATTTGACGACCCGGGTGCGACCCAGAGGATCGGTACGCGTCGTGGTGAGAATCCCGTCGGGCTTTTGAGGGTTCCGCTCTATGATCCAAGGCGAGTCGGGAGGATCGAGGGTTTCGACATAGCTGTATGTCCAGGTCGCTCCGCCCGACGTGACAGAGGTAACTCGGATGTTAACGTTGCCGTAGTTGTCCTGGAACCACCCGGACGTGTAGGATTTAGTAATTCCCGCAGCCGTTGTAATGGTCACGCCATTGGCCGAGGATCGCGTACTGGATTTGCCGAGCGTCTGGGCTGTCGCGAACGTCGGCCCAGTGCAACTGCCGGCGGAACAGCTAGCCTCAATGAGATTGGCCGCGACGGGGCTCCAGTCACCCGTGCTGAAGTTGTATGTCCCGGCCATGGCATAGCCAAGACTACTCTCGACTTGGATCCAGCTTGGGAACCAACCCGTCAACGGGCCGTAGGTAAACGTCAGGACTTCCCCGGTCGGATAAGTGACGCTCAGCAGCTTTCCGTAAACCGGCATGGGGTTGGTCCAGGCCAGCGATACAGTCTCAAAGCGCGCGACGGTCCCATCTTTCAAGGTGTAGACGATCGAGGTACCGTCATAGTCCAGCGTATTCGCCGTCGGCTCGTCATCGACGGGGAAGGTGCCTGTTGTTGGAACGCCTTTGAACTTCTCGGTGCTGCTCATGAAGGAGACCGTCGTCTCTTTCAGGTCTTCATTAGCCCCAGGCTGGCTGAGCACGTTGGGGTCCGTCGTCCCAGCCTCGCTGTAAGGCAGAAGCTTGATATACGAGAACATAGACGACCGGTTAAGGTCGCGCTGGAAGGTTCTAATCTCCGCGAGCGATCCAAGAGCCTCAGGACCAACGCTATTGACGGGCTGGGCGAAACTCAGTCCGCCTCCAATCAAATCAACCCCGTTTTCATCGACAGCCGAGTGTTTTGGCGGCTGGATCGACTCTTGAGCCAAGGCACCGTTAGAAAGTCCGCTGAGCGCAAGGAACAACCCAAAGCAGCAAATCTGCAACAAACGCATAGGCTTGGACATGCTGCTGCGCCCCACCACTTCAATCCACTTCACGCTCGCGATCGCGCCCCGCCACATCGAAGTCATTGCGCGTTCACCGTCAGGCTCACGGTACCAGGCGTACTTGTGCCGCCTGGCCCAACGGCCACATAGCTAAAGGAATCTGCGCCTGTGTATCCACTTGCGGGGGTGTAGGTCGCAGTATTGGCTGACGTGGTCACAACCCCATGCGACGCTCCGCTCTGTACACTGACAGACGTATAGGCTCCGCCAGCAGGCAGACTCAGTGAATTTGATGTATTGTAACTCACCGTAGCTGAGAGGTTTCCTGCTGTGGGGACAGCATTGCCACCGGTAAGCAACGTCCTGTTACCGGCCTGATCATAACCGTAAGCAACAGTACCAGAGCTTCGCGCTACGCTGGTGAGCTGCCCTACGGCATCATAGGTGTAGGAGGTAGTTGTTTGCGCCAGCGACACCGCGCCGAACGTGCCCAACGCAACCGCTGCGGCAACAGCCGCGCACGAAAAAACCCGCACCAACATTCTCAAGACATCCCCCCGGAAAATCCCACCTAGGATTGAACGAGTGCCTTAAGCTGCGCAATACCTTTGATTGAATAAATTTAAGATTTCAAGCTTGGTTTGTCGGGCGAGTGCGCCGAGCGCGGTCATTGATGTCACGCCTACTGCGCCGCCGTCGCCCCAAGCTCCCCGACCCCGGACAGCAACCCAGCCATCATCAAGCCAATTAGCCCGCCCAACACGACAATCAGCACCGGCCCCAGCAGCTGTGAAACGGCCTGGATTTTCCGCAAGGCAGCGTCCTCCTCCAGCTTACCGCCCCGCTGAAGCATAACGCCAAGGGCCCCGGTGGACTCGCCAACCCCAACAAGGCGCACGATGGTCGACGGAAACCCCGCCACCCGCGCTAAGGCGTCTGACAATGCGCCGCCTTGCCGGACGTCGTGGGCAACGCTCTCCAAACGCTTGCGCGCCAATGGAGAGCGAACGGCCCTGGTCGCCAGTCTCAAGGCCGAGGTCATTGGCGCGCCTGAGGCCAACATCGCGCCCAGCGACATCGAAAATCCCCCGTAGAGGATACCGCCGCTGATCCTGCGCCACGGCCCGGCCAAGGAAAGCCAATCGCTCAGCCTCGCAAGCAACCCCATCCGCGCTGCCAGGATCGTCACGACAACGGCAAAAGCGCCGCCCATCGCCAGCGTGCTCACATTGTCACGCAGAAACCGGCTCACCACGATCAGGCCGGTCAGGATTGAAGCCTCTTGCGAGCCTCCTTCGGCGACCAAAGGTTCCAGCGAGGGCACGACGGCTAGCAGGATGACACCGGCCGCCGCCAGGGTGCTGGTGAGCACAAACGCCGGATAGGCCAGCGCGCCGATAAGCTGTTGCCTCAGCCTGATGTCGGCCTCCAGCATTTCACCAGCGCGGCGAAGGCCGCCGGCGAGATCTCCGGACGCTTCCCCTGCGCCGACAAGAGCCGACACGAACCCATGACGGGGCGCCAGCACACGAGCAAAGGCGAGGTCCAGCGCTTCACCCGAACTAATTGTGTCGCTGAGGCGCTTGCTAGCCTGCCCCATACGCGAACGCTCTGCACGGGCCGCCAGAACGCCAAACGCTGAACGCATATCGGCGCCCGCTGCCAGCAAATCACTGAGGCTCAAGAGAAGCTCGGCGCTTTCGCTATCGCGCAGCGCGCTGGCCTGAGACCCCTGCCCTCTTCTTTTCGCGACTTTCGACAGGGTGGACGGCGACAAGCCCTGGCGCTTGAGCCGTTCAAACGCGGCCTGCTCGTGACTGGCAACGACCGTGCCGCGCACGCGCTTGCCGTCGCTTCCCGTGGCAACGTACCGAAACTGAACGTCCTCAGTCATGCACGGCACCCATGACCTCGTCCGGGGTCGTCACCCCTTCAACGGCCTTGGCGAGCCCGTCGAGCGCCACGCTGCGCAGACCCAAGGCTCGTGCCTTGTCAGCAATCTCGTCAACGGGGCGGCGATCTGCGATCTGGCGAAGAACCTCGTCGTCGGCCAAAAAGGCCTCAGCGATCGGGGCGCGTCCCTTAAACCCCGAGCCCTTACACCGCGCGCAGCCGACCGGACGGAACACTTGGCCAAGCGGCGGCGCGCCATGGCTGGCGGCAAAAACGATCTCCGCCTCCGACGCGATCCGGGGCTGACGGCAGGCGCAAAGCTTGCGGACAAGGCGCTGAGCGACGGCCCCGCGGAAGGCCGCCGCCAATTGGTAGGGCTCGACGCCCATGTCGAGCAAACGTGGCAGAACGGCCAAGGCGTCGTTGGCATGGACCGAGGCCAAGACCAGATGCCCGGTCATGGCCGCCTGGATCGCAACGGCGGCCGTCTCTGGATCGCGGATTTCGCCGACGAGAATGATGTCGGGGTCTTGTCGCAGGAAAGAGCGCAAGGCCGCCGCGAAGGTCAGTCCCAGATGCGGCGCCGCCTGGGTCTGGGAGACATGCTCGAAATGATATTCAACCGGATCCTCGACGCTCAGGACCTTCTTGGGCGAGCCGGTGAAGGTCTCCAGCAGCGCATAGAGCGTGGTCGTCTTGCCGCTGCCGGTAGGCCCTGTCACCAAGAAGATGCCATGGGGCATTCGCCCTGCCCGCTTGAGGACCTCGGTGACATCGGGCGCCAGACCAAGGCCCTCCAACTCCAACGGCACGGCGCTACGGTCGAGAATTCGCAAGACGGCTGCTTCACCAAAGACCGTAGGTGATGTGGCGACGCGGACATCCACCGACTTTCCGCCGATCACAAAGCTGGTGCGGCCATCCTGAGGCAGGCGCTTTTCGCCAAGATTGAGATTGGCGATGACCTTGATCCGCGAGACGGCCGGCGCCGCCAGGTCAGCCGGGACCACCCGGTAGTCGACCATCCGGCCATCGACGCGCAGCCGCACCCGCAGGTCATGCCGCCGGGGCTCAAAGTGGATGTCGGAGGCCCCGACCGCGATGGCTTCCTCAAAGGCCTCGGCAACGAGACGCGCCCCTCCCCCTTCGACGAGACCATCAGAGACCTGGTCGATTTCTCGTTCTAGACGACGCTCGTCCACGGCGTCGACGGCGGCGGCTTCCATGCCAAAGCGTTCGTCGAAAGCTCGGCGCCAATCGGCCGCGCGCGCCGTCATCACCTTGACCGGGCGGCCGGTCGCAAAGACAAGCCCGGCAAGAGCTTCATCATCCAGAGGATCGCAGGCCGCGCAGATCAGGGCGCCGTTGCGGATCTCCAAAGGCAGCACCCGCACGCGGCGCAGAAACTCTAGCGTGACGCCCAGATCGGTCAGATCAAGCTTGGCGGGCAGGCTTCGCGGTTCCCACACCTCGCAATCGGCGATGCGGGCATACTGCTCGGCCAGCTCATCATCCGATAGCTCGCCCAGTTGGTTGAGAACCTGCTCGACGGGCTGGCCCGTTCGTAGCGAAACAAGCTCGGCTCGGGAGATTGCCGACGGATCGACCCGGCCTTGGTCCAGTAAGTCCTCAATCAGGCGCGCGCGGCGCGCGGCGGCGGGCTTGTTCATGGCATGAGGTCTCCCAGCCCATGGGATTGCAGCCCCCAACCCACCAGCCAGCCTCCAATGGCTAAGGCCGGCCCGAAGGCAATCACCCTACGGCCAGCCGGCACCTTCGACGCCTGGGCAAGACCGATGATCCCCGCCAGCGTGATCGCCCAGGGGGTGGCGGCTCCCAACCAAATCGCCAGAGCGGCGGCCAGTTTGACATCACCCAGGCCAAGGCCCGGATCGCCGCGCCTTGCTTGGAAAGCAGCGCGCACTGACATCAGGACAAGAGCGGTCAAGAACGCCGCGGCGACGCCTGCGATCAGGGCTTCTGGACTACGGCAAAAGGCGAGGCCGGCGCCCAGGCCCGCAACACCCAGCGTGGCCAGGTCAGGAAGCCTGCGGCATGCGCTGTCGGCGCAGGCGGAGCCGATCAGGAACAGGCCCAGAGCGGCGACAGCGAGAGCTTGCGGCAGGGGAAGCGTCGCGACCGCCAGAGTGGCGATCACCGCGCCGCTGATCTCGCCAGCAAGATGAGCCGACGCGATCGGCGCCCTGCATTGGGCGCACGCACCTCTGAGCGCCACGTAGGAAATCACGGGCACGGTCAGCCCAAAATCTAAGGCCATACCGCAGCCGTCACAGCGTGATCGTCCACTCACCGCCTGCTCGCCTCGCGCCCAACGCAGGCCCGCCGTTGCGGCAAAGCTGCCGGCAACCGCGCCCACAGGCGCTGCAAGGAGGAGCGCAGGCAGGATCATTGTAAGTCCGGAGCGCGCAGGTCACGTTTTGGCCCCTTGCCACCGACCGCGCGGTCGGCGCCAAGACTCACCACTTGAAACTGGCTCTCATTGATCAGCCTATAGCCGATCTGGCCGCCCCATGGGTCCTTCAAGCCCTTGCCGCCCGGCAGATAGGGGCCTGTCCAGCCTTCAACGTCATCAGGATCGGCGACGAGCACGCCCAAGCCCTCTTCTGGAGTCGGATAACGCCCTACGTCTGAGCGGAACGTCTCAATACTTGAGACCACGGTGTCGAGCTGCAGCTGAGCCGATTTGACCCGCGCGCGCGCGAGCTGACCCATCAGACTGGGCGTCAAGACCGCAGCAATCAGGCCAATGATCGCAATGACCACGAGCATCTCGGTAAGGGTATAGCCGGCGTCTGCCCGATCCGAGCGGGGCGCTACGGCGTGATCGTCGTCTGACATGGCCCTGTCCCTTTTGAGCGGCGGGAGAAGCTCCGCCAGATGATCGCGCTAGGCTGTTCCGAACGACCGATCAATCGCACAATGCGCTCCTCGGTCCATCCGTCCTCAGTCGCTGTCCGTAACCGCCAGATCTGTCCGCTTGGGCCGATAACGGTGTCGGCGGTCGGCGGACGCGTCGGCGTCAGCGCCAAAGCACTGGCCTGCCCCCACGGGGATATCGCGCTGGCCGCGCAAGCCTTCCAGCCAGTTGCGGCATCCACAGCGATGACGTCCGCCGGGGTCGCTGTGTCTGCCGACAAACGCGAAAGACGGTCCATCGCCTCGGACGAGTTAAGGGCTCCCAGCGGCTCCAACGCCTCTGGGCTCAGGTTGACCAGCGCCGCCAAACTGAGCTTCGGGGCTTCTGACTCAGCTAGCACTTGGACTGTTTCGCCGCCCGGCGCCGTTACGGTCCAAAGGAGGCGAATCCCGCCCGCGCTGTTTAGAAGCTGCTCCACGGCCAACTGGCTGGCGGCATCCAAAGCATACTCGGCCTGGGCTCTTCTGAAATCCGCCTTGGCCAAGCGTAGCGAACTGACGCCGCGCACCATCAAGGCCGAAACCACCACGGCGATCGCCAGGCTCACGCCGATGGCCGCCACACTGGCGTAGCCGGCGTCGTGAGTGGGATCAGCGGGGCGCAAGACCACGAGCTTCGATCTCACGCATATCCAGCAGGAGGGATTCCGTCATTTGATCTGAAGCCTCGGGATCCCGCACGATCCTGGCGGTCAGTAAGACGATCAGCTCGGTTCGCGCCTCGTCTCTCCCCTGAGACTTAAAGAGGTTGCCCAGCACCCGAACATCCTTGAGGCCCGGCAGGCCGCTATTGGTTTTGGAGCGGCGCTGGCTGATCAAGCCGCCAAGCGCCACCACGGCCCCGTCCTTCAGGACAAGTGTACTCTCGAATTTGCGTTGCTGGATGGTCGGCGAGTCGATCCCGGAGGTTATCGTCTTGGCGACCGCGCTGACCTCTTGGCTGATCTCCAGCACCACCTTGTCATCACCGCTGATGCGCGGCGTCACGTCCAGGATCACGCCCGTATTGCGATACTCCACCGTGCTGACCAAGGCCGGACTGGAGGTGGTCGTGCTGGTCGCCGTCTGGGTGACAATCGGCACTTGGTCGCCGATCGACAGATGGGCCTTGTGATTATCCAGCGTCACGAGTTTAGGCGCAGAGACCACGTCGATGTCAGTCCGTGATCCGAGCGCATTGACCGCTGCATCAATGTCCCCGCCCAGGAACGTCACCGAGAACCCGGGGAAACTGGGTCCGATCACGCCACTTGATTGATAGATCGAGCGGGTAGTCAGCTTATCAGAGCCGAGGCTCCTCCAGTCGACCCCGAACCTAAAATCGTTGGTCAGGCTAACCTCGATGATCGAGGCCTCGATCATCACCTGGCTGGGCGGACGATCGATCTGCGCTAAGGTTTCTTGCAACCCGATCCAGCGTGCTGCCGGTGCCCGAACGATCAGGGTGTTGCTGTCCTTATCGACACCAATGCGGACACCGTCCTCGAGCGTCTCGGATGTCGCGTTGACGGCGCCTGACGCGGCCTCGTCGGTAGTAGTCGGATTGTCAGGCGTTTGACTGCGCGCTGATGCGGCCAAGCTGCTTTGGCCGGAGCCCTCCGCAGCATTCGTGGACAAGACCTGCGTTAAGGTCCGGGCCAGGGACTGAGCCGAAGCGCTACGTGGACGGTAGACGTAAAGCTGCGTCGAGAGGTCCCGAGACGGCGTGTCGAGGCGGGCAACCCAGGCGGCGACCTCGTTGAGAACCGGCTCCGTCCGAGCCGCGACGATGAGCCCGTTGAGGCGCTTGAGGGGCGCCAGCGCGACGCCTTGCACGCCCGCTGTGGTCAGGATCCTGTTCAGATCGGCCGACACGGCCGCAGCCGAGGCCTGGTTCAGTTGAAACCATCGGATCCGCGCGCCTTCGAAGACATTGCGATCAAAGACTTTGATCGTCTCCAGAGCCGCATCTAGCTCCGAGCCCGAGCCTCCCAGGACGATCAAGCCTAGACTGTCATTGGCATAGAGCACCGCCTTGGAGCCGGTCATGGCTTCGAGCGCCTTGGCGACCTCGGTCGGCTTGGCGAAGGATAGCGGCGCCGCGACGACGTCGTACCCACCCCGGCGCGCGCTCGAGCTGGTTACGGCTCCTGGCCCCCGAAGCGATGCAGTCCCCCGCGCCTTTTCTCGCGGGACGAGGACGAGGCTATCGCCTTGGCGGAGCAAGGCGATCTCGCTAACGGCGAGCGCCGCCTCAAAGGCCTCAAGGAGCTGAGGCCGCGTCAGTCGCCGGTCGATCCGGAACGAGACCTTCCCGGTCACCACCGGATCGATGGTGTAGGCAACCCCTAAGGCCACGCCGAGGATTTCTTCGGCGACTTGAGCGACGTCTGCGTCGCGAAAGGCAAAGGTGAAAGCCTGCGCCGAGCGTGACAGGCCGGCCGCACTAGGAGTCGAAGGGACCTGCCCCCACAGCGTTGCAGGGACGGCGCTCGCCAGCACCGCCACGCAGCTCAACAAAAGAGATCGCTTCAAAACCATCTTACCCCCAGCTCGCCCGAAAAGCGGCGAGCTCAACCGCCAACGCCCACCGCCGGCGCGCTCGCGGGAGGCGGCGGCTGACGATAGCCGGCAGGCGGCTGCTCATTCGACATTGTG
>Ga0187843_10001947_pt1 | contig 12798 bp, 11 predicted proteins | sample SpaLakP09_SKY_43_FD_134516 | JGI IMG/M metagenome (GOLD analysis project Ga0187843, IMG submission 134516) | Oligotrophic lake water microbial communities from Sparkling Lake, Wisconsin, USA - SP09_SKY_43 | ecosystem: Environmental > Aquatic > Freshwater > Lake | place: USA: Sparkling Lake... | reverse complement strand
GGTCTCGACACCCAACTCACGCGAGCGGCGCAGCAGGCGCAGCGCGTAGGCCGCGCCTGTCGCGCCCGTCAGGCCGACGACGAGTCGCGTCACGCGGTCGCCAAGGCCTGCTGCAGCTCGCCCGATTCGTACATCTCCATCATGATGTCCGAGCCGCCGAGGAACTCGCCGCCGATGTAGAGCTGCGGGATGGTGGGCCAGTTGGCGTAGTCCTTGATGCCCTGGCGCACTTCCTCGTCTTCCAGCACGTTGAAGGTCTTCAGATCGGTCACGCCTGCGGCCTTCAGGATCTGGATGGCGCGGCCGGAGAAGCCGCACATGGGGAACTGGGCGGTGCCCTTCATGAAAAGCACGACCCGGTTGGACTTGACCAGGTCGTCAATGCGTTGCTGAACGTCGCTCATTGCAGTTCTCGTCAAAAGGCAAAACGGCAATTATCCGGGAGTGGCCCGGTCGGGACCTCAATAGCTGTAAGCCAGGCCCAGTTGCAGCAGGGGCTTGAAGCGCAGATCGCGCATCGCGTCTTCAAAACCCTGGGCGCTGCTGCGGCCCAGGCGCATGACGCCGACGCTGCCCGACATCAAGCCGAGATCGGCGCTGAAGGCGAAGCCGCTGCGGTGCAGGCGGCCGGTGTAGCCGATGCCGACGTAGGAGAGGTTGGCGCTGGGTTCCAGCGAATAGGCGTCCAGCCCACTGACCACGAGGCTGCGCCGACCGGCGGACAGCAGACCGGGGCCCAGGGCCAGGCCACCGCTGCTTTGTGACATGGACAAGGGGCCCAGCAACAGCCCGCCGGTGGCGCGCAGGCCGCCGCGCAGGCTGGCGAAGCCGGAACTGGTGAGGTAGTAGTCGCCCAGCAGGTTGGCGCTGAGGATGCGGGAGCCGCCGAGATGGGGCAGGGCGTCAGAGCTGCCGTCGGCGCTGCTGAGTTGCAAGCGGGCCTGCCAGCGTGGTTGCAGGTCCGCGTCGGCGCTGGCCGACATGGTGAAGAGGGCGGTGAGGCTCAGAACTGCAGCGCTTGTGAGACGGGTCATGATCGACTCCTGCGCGGTACATGAAGGGGCACCGGGGTTTGATACTACGCCGGCCGGCGCTTCGGGTGAACGAAGAACTGCCGGCAAAAGGTCACGCAAACATGGCGGGCGTTCGCCGCGCTGGGTGTCAGGCTTGGCCGTTCCATCGAGCGCCACTGGCGCGGGCACGCCCGGCGAGGTCGCGCCGCAGCTTGATGTCAGCGAAGCCGCGCGAGGCCATGTGTTGCGCCACCGCATCGGCCTGGTCCCAGCCGTGTTCCAGCAACAGCCAGCCGCCAGGGTTCAGATGCTGCGGCGCAGCGTCGATGAGGGTACGCAGATCGGTCAGGCCGTCGCCACCGGGCGTCAGCGCCGTGATGGGCTCGTGGTGCAGCGCCGGCAGATGCGGGTCGTCGCCGGCGATGTAGGGCGGGTTGCTGACGATGAGGTCGAAGCGCTGGTCGGCAACCGGCTCGAACCAGCTGCCGTGGCGCCAGTCGACAGTCAGGGCGAGGCGCTCGCCGTTGGCGCGGGCGACGGCCAGAGCCTCCGCACTGAAGTCGACCGCAGTGACTTCCGCGCGCGAGCAGGTGGCCTTGACGGCTAGCGCGATGGCGCCGCTGCCGGTGCCGAGGTCGACGATGCTGGGTTGGCCAGGCAGATCAGCCAGCAGCACAAGCGCCCAGTCGACCAGCGTTTCCGTGTCCGGGCGAGGGATCAGCGTGGCCGGCGTCACGGCCAACATCAGGCCGTGGAAGGGTTGCCAGCCGGTCAGGTGGGCGAGCGGCTCGCCATCGGCGAGGCGACGCAAGGCTTGCTCGGCGCCGGGCGCGAGGGAGTCGCCGTGGGTGATGAGCCAGGTGCGGTCCTGGCCGGTCAGGTGACCCAGCAGCGTCTGCGCATCGCCGCGCTCAACGCGGAGCTGGCGGGCCAGCGCCAGCGCTTCGTCCACCGTCATGCTCGGCCTTCTTCCAGCTGCGCCAGCTGCTCCGCCGCTTGCGCCGCCAGCAGGCCCTGGATGATGTCGCTGAGGTCGCCGTCCATGATCTGGCCGAGCTTGTAAAGCGTCAGGTTGATGCGGTGGTCGGTCAGGCGCCCCTGCGGGAAGTTGTAGGTGCGGATGCGGTCGCTGCGGTCGCCGGTGCCGATCAGGCCCTTGCGCGTGGCAGCCTCCTTGGCTTCGCGCTCGCTGCGCTCCTTGTCCTGGATGCGGGCCTGCAGCACCTGCAGCGCCTTGGCCTTGTTGCTGTGCTGGCTGCGGCCGTCCTGGCATTCGGCCACGATGCCGGTCGGCAGGTGGACGACGCGCACGGCGGAGTCGGTCTTGTTGATGTGCTGGCCGCCGGCGCCGCTGGCGCGGAAGGTGTCGATGCGCAGGTCGGCCGGGTTCAGCGTGATGGCTTCGGTCTCGTCGGGCTCGGGCATCACGGCGATCGTGCAGGCGCTGGTGTGGATGCGGCCTTGCGCCTCGGTCGCCGGCACGCGTTGCACACGGTGGCCGCCGCTCTCGAACTTCAGGCGACCGTAGACACCCTCACCCTCGATGCGCACGACCAGCTCTTTGTAGCCGCCCAGGTCCGACACGTTCTCGGACAGGATCTCCGTGCGCCAGCCCTGGCCCTCGGCGAAGCGCAGGTACATGCGCGCCAGGTCGCCGGCAAACAGGGCCGACTCGTCGCCGCCCGCGCCGGCGCGGATTTCGAGAAAGGCGTTGCGCTCGTCGTCGGGGTCTTTGGGGATCAGCGCGAGCTGCAGCTCGGCGTCCAGCGCGGTCAACGCAGACTCGGCATTCGCGATCTCCTCGCGGGCCATCTCCGCCATCTCGGGGTCGGCCAGCATGTCGCTCGCTGCGGCGAGGTCGGCCTCGTGTGCCTGATAGCGGCGGTAGCGCTCGACCAGGCCGGCCACTTCGGACTGCTCCTTGGTCAGCGCACGGTAGCGCTTCATGTCCGAGGCGCTGCTGCCGTCGGCGAGCATGGTGTCCAGCTCGGCGAGGCGGAAGCCGAGGCGGTCGAACTGCTGGCGCAGGGAGTCTTTCATGGGCGGCAAATGGGAAAGCGGTCAGGAGCGGCGCATGTCTGCGCCGGGCGGCGGCGGTGAGCGCCGCTAAGACTGCTTGCTGCGCAGGAACAGGCGCGAGACGGTCTGCGCCAGCTGCAGGCGCTGTTCGCCATCGCTGGCGTTCAGCTCGGCCAGCGTGCCGTGCAGCAGCTTCTGCGTCAGGCCCTTGGAGAGAGCATCCAGCACCTCGTCCACGTCGGCACCCTTGGCCAGCAGCTTGCGGGCGCGGGCGATTTCGAGCGCCCGCCAATCGTCGGCCTGCGCGTGCAGGGCCTGGATCAGCGGCACCGTGTGGCGCTGGTCCAGCCAGTGCATGAAGCTCTGCACGCCGGTCTCGACGATGGCCTCGGCCTGCTCGACGGCAGCCTGGCGTTTTTCGCCGGCGGTCTGCACCTGCTGAGCCAACTCGTCGACGGTGTAGAGGTAGACGTCGTCCAGCTGAGCGACCTCGGGTTCGATGTCGCGGGGCACGGCCAGGTCGACCATGAACATCGGGCGGTGCTTGCGTTTCTTGAGTGCACGCTCGACGGCGCCCAGGCCGATCAGCGGCAGGCTGGACGCGGTGCAGGAGACGACGATGTCGAACTCATGCAGGCGGTCGGGTAGGTCCGACAGGCGCACGGCCTCTGCGCCAAAACGGATGGCCAGCTTCTCGCCGCGCTCCAGCGTGCGGTTGGCCACGGCCATGTGCCGCGGCGTCTTGGCTGCGAAGTGGGTCGCAGTCAGCTCAATCATCGCCGGCACCGACGAACAGCACGCGGGTCTTGGCCAGGTCCTCGAACAGCTGGCCGGCCAATCGCACGGCGGCGGCGGCCATGCTGATGGAGTGGGCGCCAATCTCGGTGGAGCTGCGCACTTCCTTCGCCACCGAGAAGCTGCGCTGGAACAGCTGGTGCAGCGTCGTGCCCAGCGCGCCCGCGGCCTCGGCTTCCTTCACGGCCTGCTTCATCTGGCCGAGGATCTGCGGCTCGCCCAGCACCATCGAGTCAAGCCCGCTGGCGACACGGAAGGCGTGGCGGGCGGCGGCGCTGCCCTGCATCACGTAGGCGTGTTCGCGCAGAGCGCCGGCCTCCACGCCGCCGGTCTGTGCCAACCAGGCAATGGCCGGCTGGACCTGGGCCGAAGGCGCCGCCACGTAGACCTCGGTGCGGTTGCAGGTCGACAGGATGGCCGCCTCGGGCGCACCGGGCAGCTTCTGGCGCAGGCCGGTCAGCGACGGCGCCAATTGCTCGAGCGTGAACGCAAACCGCCCGCGCAGATCGAGCGGGGCGGTGTTGTGATTCAGGCCGAGAGCGAAGACCGACATGGGTTGAATTGTAGGATTCGCCGCTTTGCCGCCTCTGACAACGGTCAAGCCCGAATGAGCCCCCTCGACGCTTTCTGGCACATCGCCAACCTGTTCGCACCCGCCTGGGGACTGGCTGCCTTGCTGGCGTTGGCAATCAAGGGTGTTTGGCGGCGTGAGGCGAAGTCTGTGGCGTGGCGGCGGCTGTGGGCGTGGGGCGCGGCGGGTGGCACGGCGGCCATCATTGCCGCCGTCGTTGTGCTGGGCCGCGACGGCAAGATGGCGGGCTACGCGTTGCTGGTGCTCGGCGTGGCCGTGCCGCAGTGGTGGCTGCTCAGCTTCAAGCGCTGAGGACTTCTTCGGTCGTGACGACCTCGGCCCGCAGCGAGTGGGCGAACGCCGTCGTGATCCGCACGTCGACGAGCTGGTTCATCAGCCGCAGCGATCCGGGGAAGTTGACGATGCGGTTGCACTCGGTGCGGCCCATCAGTTCCGTCGAATCCTTGCGGGCGGTGCCGGTGACGAGCACCTTTTCGACCTTGCCGACCATGCCTTGCGAGATCGTCAGCGCGTGGGCCTCGATCGCGGCCTGCAGTTCCTGAAGGCGCTTGACCTTGACCTCGTAGGGCGTCGTGTCTTCCAGTGCCGCAGCCGGCGTGCCGGGGCGGGGGCTGAAGATGAAGCTGAACGACGCGTCGAAGCCGACGTCGTGCACCAGTTTCATCAGCTTGGCGTGGTCTTCGTCGGTCTCGCCGGGGAAGCCGACGATGAAGTCGCTGGCCAGGCGCAGGTCCGGGCGGATGGCGCGCAGCTTGCGTACGGTGCTCTTGAACTCCAAGCCCGTGTAGCCGCGCTTCATGGCCATCAGGATGCGGTCGCTGCCGTGCTGCACGGGCAGGTGCAGGTGGTTCACCAGCTGCGGGATCTTGCCGTAGGCCTCGATGAGGCGCGGGCTGAACTCGTTGGGGTGGCTGGTGGTAAAGCGCAGGCGCTTGATGCCGGGGATCGCGGCCGCGTATTCCAGCAGCAGGGCCAGGTCGGCGAACTCGGCTGTGTCGCCCATCTTGCCGCGATAGGCATTGACGTTCTGACCCAGCAGGTTGATCTCCATGACGCCCTGGTCGGCCAGGCCGGCGATCTCGGTCAGCACATCGTCGAAGGGGCGCGAGACCTCTTCGCCGCGGGTGTAGGGCACCACGCAGTAGCTGCAGTACTTGGAGCAGCCTTCCATGATGGACACGAAGGCCGAGGCGCCCTCGACCTTGGCCGGCGGCAGGTGATCGAACTTCTCGATCTCGGGGAAGGAGATGTCCACCTGCGGGCGGCGTTGCTCGCGGCGGGCTTCGAGCATCTGCGGCAGGCGGTGCAGCGTCTGGGGGCCGAAGACGACGTCCACATACGGCGCACGCTCGATGATGGCAGCGCCCTCCTGCGAGGCCACGCAGCCGCCGACGCCGATCATGACGCCCTTGGCCTTGAGATGCTTCACGCGGCCCAGGTCGCTGAAGACCTTCTCCTGCGCCTTCTCTCGCACCGAGCAGGTGTTGAACAGGATGAGGTCGGCCTGCTCGGGGTCGTTGGTCGGCTCATAGCCCTGGGCGGCGCCCAGCACGTCGGCCATCTTGTCCGAGTCGTACTCGTTCATCTGGCAGCCGAAGGTCTTGATGTAGACCTTTTTCGAAGTCACATCAGTCATTGCTTGATCCAGGTCTGGTCGCCACCGTTGAACTGCCGCGTCGCGGCTTCGGCGCGGGTCGTGGGCCAGGGCTTGTTGGCGAGCTCGGCGGCGTTCAGCACCCAGACGTCCATGATCAGGCCGCTGTTTTCGACGGTGTAGTGAACGACGAGCTTCTGGCCAGTGATGGCGCCGGGCTGCACCAGCAGGTTGTTGTCGCCCTTGATGCGGCTGCCGGGCGCGAGGCGGGCCGGCCGGCCGTTCAGCAGCACGTCGGGGTGCTGGGTGACGACGAGCTCGCCGCGCAGCGTGGCGGGCGTGAAGAAGCGGTGCTGCTGGGCGTGGGCGACCAGGCAACTGGCGGCGAGGGCCAGCGGGATGACACAGCGGTACATGGTATTTGTCCAGTGGCTGCGAGAGCAGCCACCTTCAAGCGACTGCTGCGAGGGCAGCAGCCACTTTGCATGACCGCTGCGGAAATGAAAACGGCCCGAGGGTTGCTCGGGCCGTTCTCGACTTGTCTGGTGGCGCTTCAGGGACTCGAACCCCGGACCTGTGGATTATGATTCCATCGCTCTAACCAACTGAGCTAAAGCGCCTGAGCCCGCCATTCTAAGCGAAGTTTTTTGTGCCTGGCAAGCCTGTCACAAAAATGGTCGCGCAGATCAGGGTGCTGCGGGGCGCAAGAAGGCTTGCAGCGGCTTGCCGGGCAGGCCCTTCAGACCCTCGACGAGTTGCGTGGCGTTGAAGACCGCGCCGGCGTCGTTCGTGTGCGTGCGGGCGTCTGAGAAGAACGTGTCGACGCGCTCTGCGCCGGCGGCGCGGTAGGCCTCGGTCACGAGCATCGTGAGGTCGATGAACTGGGCGCCGTTGGCTCGTGCGACCTGCTCACCCCAGGCGGCATAGTTCTCGAAGTCGCGCGGCTGCTCTGGCTTCCAGCGGTCCTTGTGCGGAATGGGCGACAACACGACGACGCTCGCACCCTTGGCCTTGGCGTCATTGATGTAGCGCGCCAGGTACCACCCGAAACTCTGCACCATCTCCTTGGTGCCATCGGGCTTGGTGTCCTCCACCGCCTCCGGGCCGACGCCGGGGACCGAGCCGCGGTTCTTGCCAGCGGGGTCGCCAATGCGGGCGCCGTCGTTGTGGCCGAACTGGATCAGCAGCGTGTCGCCGGCTTTAAGCTGCTCCAGCACCGAGGCCCAGCGGCCTTCGGTGAAGAAGGTGCGGCTGCTGCGGCCGCCGATGGCGTTGTTGACGACGTTGATGCGCTGCGTGTCGAAGAAGGGTGCGAGGCGCTCGCCCCAGCCGTAGGCGCCGTTCTGGCCACCGCTGCGCACGGTGGAGTCGCCGATGAGCACGAGGCTGGGCAGCTTGGGGTCGCGCGGGGCTTCCACCTTGACCTTGCGGGCGTCGACCACCGGCCGGTCGTCGCTGAGGTCCGGCGCGAAGCGGCGCAGGTAGACGGCCTCGGGCAGCACCTTGTTCTGGAGCAGACCGGCGATGACGAGCTGCGCGTTCACCGCGGCGCCGAGCCAGTTGGTGTGGACGGTCTCCTGCGGCATGTCGCCGGGGAAGAGCTTCTCCACCGTCGCCTTGCCGAACGCCTCGTAGCGCTGCGCGCCCCACTCGTTGAGGTCGATGAAGGCCACGTTCTCCTGCCTGGCGACCTCGGCGGCCCAGGCGGCGAAGTTGCCGCCGGCGCGCGTCACCGTTGCGCCGTCCGCCTCCCAGCGCTTGCGGATGACCGGCGAGGCGATCACGGGCGTGGCGCCCGCCGCGCGGATCTCGGCGATGAAGCCGCGCAGGTAGCCGCCGTAGGTGTAGACGGTCTCGGGCTTGCCGGTCAGCAGATTGTTGATGTCTTCCTTCTCAGGCCCCGTGCCGCGCAGCACGCCGCGGGCGCGGCTGTTGTCGTTGACCGGGCTGGCGTCGTTGTGGCCGAACTGCATGACGACCCAGTCGCCCCTCTTGATGAAGGGCTTGGTGCGATCCCAGTGGCCGCTGGTGCGGTAGGTGCGGCTGGACAGGCCGCCCACGGCGCGGTTGACCACGTTGATCTTGGCCGGGTCCAGGTAGGCGGCGATGGGCGTGCCCCAACCCCATTGGCCCTCGGCGCCCTTGCCCTGGCCGTCGTCGCGGCCGTTGCGCACGGTGGAGTCGCCGATGAGGATCAACGAGGGCAGCTCGGGCCTGGCGGGCTCGGGCAGCTGGACCTGCGCGCGTGCGGGGTCGGTGCTGGCCGTGAACTCCTGCGCTTGGGCCAGGGGCAGGGCGAGCAGCAATGTCGCGACGAGGCGGCGGGTGGGAAGGCGGATCATGGCGCGCATGCTAGGAGCGATGCGCGGCGGCCGACAGCCGGGACGGCGCAAGTTCTTGAGCGATTCGCGGCCAGCAACAGTCCTTGACATACCTGGGCCTAGAGTCGCCGCACTTCGACCAGCAGGCCCTGCCATGCGCTCCAAAAGCACCTTGTTCATCGGCGTTCTGCTCAGCCTGGCGCTCGGCTCGGCCTGGGCCCAGATCGGCCAGCGCTTCCCGTCTGAGAAGCGCGTCGTGCCCGACCCCGTCACCGGCACGCCGCTGACCTTCCTGACGACGCAGCCGCGCGGCGACGCCAAGATCTACCCCAGCCATCCGCAGTGGACGGCCGACGGCCAGTGGCTGGTGTTCCGCTCCAACCGCGTGAAGGGCGAGGCCATCGCCGTCCACGAGGCGACGGGCGACCTGGTGCAGGTGACCGAGGGCGGCTACGAAGGCATGCTCAACCTGGCGCAGTCGGGCGGCAACAAGCTCTACTTTCTGCGCAAGGACCCGGCCGGCGCGGCCAAGGTGATGCAGGCCATCGAGGTGGACCTGGACCGCGTGTTCGCCGATAGCAAGGCCGGCGCCATGAAGCCGGCCAGCACTTACCAGCGGGTCATGGCCACGCTGCCGGCTGAACTGGAAGCCGTTGGCGACAACGCGCTGGATGCCGATGGCCAGTGGTTCTACTTCCGTGTGACCGGCAAGGCGTTCGCGGCTGCGCGCCTGCCGGCCGGCACGAAGGTCGAGCCGCCCTTCGGCCCGCGCGGCATGGGCGCCGGCCCGCATGCCATCGGCAAGATCAACGTGAAGACCGGCGAGATCAAGCATGTCGTCTCCGTGCCCTTCCAGATCGGCCACATCCAGAGCAACAGCTGGAACCCGGGCGAGCTGGTGTTCAGCTGGGAGACGGGCGGCAAGTCGCCGCAGCGGACCTGGACGGTCAAGGGCGACGGCACCGGCCTGCGGCCGCTCTACCCCGAGGCGCCCTACGAGTGGGTCACGCACGAGGCCTTCATCGGCAAGGACGAGGTGGCGCTGGCCATCATGGGCCACCGTGCCGTTCCCGGCGTCGTCGACCCTTCGCGGCCGGCGGCCACCGACGTGGGCGGCGCCAACCCGGGGCAGGAAGACGGCTGGGGCAATACCGGCACGCGCGAGAAGCCCACGGGCCTGGCCATCGTCAACCTGCGCACGCGCGAGATGACCATCGCCGGCCAGACGCCCAAGGGCAGCGGCCTGTGGCATGTGCACGGCTCCTACGACGGGCGCTTTGCGGTCGGTGACGACTTCGAGCGCGGCCTTTACCTGATCGACCGCCGCACGCGCGAAATGATCCTGCTCAGCGCCGGCCACAAGACGACGGCGCGCGACCACCCGCACCCGACCTTCAGCCCGGACGGGAAAAAGATCCAGATCCAGTCGGCCATGCTCGCTGCCGACGGGCGCGAGATGAATATCTGCATCGTGCCGGTGCCGCAGGCGTGGCTGGATCGCCGTTGAGGCGCTGGCCCGAATGGATGCGAGCCGCAGCGATCACGCCAGTGATTCTTTGCCCCAAGGTCGGCACGGCGCGGAGCCGGGCGCCTAGAGTCCCGACTCACATCAGTGGCTGCCGCCTGAGCTGCCAGCACCGATATCCTGATCTCCGGGCGCGGCCGGCATGGCCAATCCTGTTGGCGCCTGTTCTGCAGGCGCCCCGGCCTCGCAAGGGGCCGTTTTTTTTGGTGTTTAGCAATGACTGCATTGACCTTCCTCACCCGACGTCTCGGCCTGTGTCTGCTGCTGTCCACCACGGTCGCTCACGCTCAGCCCAAGCAGGTTGAAAAGCTCGACCGTGGTGTCGTCGCGTTGACGACGACGTCCGGCGTCTTCGTCAGCTGGCGGCTGCTGGGCACCGAGCCGGCCGGCGTGCGCTTCAATGTCTACCGCGACGGCAAGCGCATCAGCCACGAGCCGCAGGCGCTGACCAGCCTCCTGGACGCGCAAGGCCGCAGCGACAGCCTCTACACCGTGCGCGCGGTTGTCGACGGCAAGGAAGCCACGGCCTCGGCCGCCGCTGCGCCGTGGAGCCAGCCCTATCTGCGCGTGCCGTTGCAAAAGCCCGAGGGCGGCACGACGCCCGACGGCGTGGCCTACACCTACCAGGCCAACGACGGTGCGCCTGCCGACGTGGATGGTGACGGGCAGTACGAGCTGATCGTGAAGTGGCAGCCCAGCAATGCCAAGGACAACTCGCAGCGCGGCTACACCGGGAACACCTTCGTCGACGCCTACAAGCTCGACGGCACGCGACTGTGGCGCATCGACCTCGGGCGCAACATCCGCGCCGGGGCCCATTACACGCACATCGTCGCCTACGACCTGGACGGCGACGGCAAGGCCGAGGTGATGCTCAAGACGGCCGATGGCACGGTGGACGGCGTGGGCTTGGGTCTCGGCGACGCCGGGGCCGACTACCGCAACGAGGCCGGCTACGTGCTGACAGGCCCCGAGTTCCTGACTGTCTTCAACGGCCTGACCGGTGCGGCGATGGCGACGACGAACTACGTGCCGGCGCGTGGCGACGTGGGCGCCTGGGGCGACACCTATGGCAACCGCGTCGACCGCTTCACCGCCGGCGTGGCCTATCTGGACGGCCAGCGGCCCAGCGCCGTGTTTGCGCGCGGCTACTACACCCGCGCCGTGCTGGCCGCCTGGGACTGGCGCGACGGCAAGCTGAGCCAGCGCTGGGTGTTCGACACCGATGCCGACGCGGCCAACAAGCCGGTGGTGGGGCAGGGCGCCCACTGGTTCTCGGTCGCCGACGTGGACCGCGACGGCCGCGACGACATCATCTACGGCGCCGCCACCATTGCCAGCACCGGCAAGCTGCTCTACAGCACCGGCCTGTGCCATGGCGACGCGCTGCATGTCAGCAACCACGACCCGTCGCGTGAAGGCCAGCAGATCTTCATGGTGCACGAGAGCCCGCGCTGCTACGGCGAGCATGGCCTGGAGATGCACGATGGCGCCACCGGCAAGATCCTGTGGAGCATGTCCGGCAGGAACACCGACGTGGGCCGCGGCGTGTGCTTCGACATCGACCCCGCCTACCCTGGCGCGGAATGCTGGGGCTCGGTCGGCGGCCTGATGAACGCCAGCGGCAAGCTCATCAGCGAACAGCGCCCCAACCGCTTCAACTTTGCGGCTTGGTGGGATGGCGACCTGCTGCGCGAGTCGCTGGACCACGTCGCCATCGACAAGTGGAACCCCGCCGCCTTCAAGTTCGAGAACCTGCTGAACGGCAAGAAGTTCGGCGCCGCCTCCAACAACGGCACCAAGGGCAACCCGGTGCTGTCGGCCGACCTGTTTGGCGACTGGCGCGAGGAGGTTGTCTGGCGCAACGAAGACAGCACCGCGCTGCTGGTCTTCACGACGCCGCTGCCGACCGAGCACCGCCTGGTGACGCTGATGCACGACCCGCAGTACCGCGTGCAGGTGGCCGCGCAGAACGCTGGCTACAACCAGCCGCCGCACACCAGCTACCACCTGGGCGCTGCCATGAAGGCGCCGCGCTACCTGCCGATCAAGGTCGCGCCATGAAGCTGTTCGCCGCGCTGGCCCTGTTGCTCGCCCTCGCCGGTTGCGCGACACCCGAACCCGCGCCGCGCCCGCTCTACCGCGACCCGACGCTGGACGGCGCCGCCGACGTGTCCCTCGTGTTCAACCGTGGGCTGAAGCGTTGGGAGATGTTCTACACCAACCGCCGCGCGACGCTGCGGCTGGACGACCCCAAGGACGTGAGCTGGGTGCACGCCACGCCCATAGCCATCGCGACGACCGATGACGGCAACCGCTGGCGCGCGGCGGGCGAGGCGAAGTTCCCGGCCGAATGCACCGGCGTCACGCTGTGGGCGCCCGAGATCCAGGACTTCGACGGTGTCTACCACCTGTGGCTCACCGTCGTGCCCGGGGTGCACAAGAGCTGGACGGGCGAGCGCCGCATCGAGCACCTGACCAGCACCGACCTGCGCACCTGGACCTGCGCCGGTCGCGTGGACCTGGGTTCGCCCAAGGTCATCGATGCGTCCGTCATCCGCGCGCCGCAGGGTGGCTGGCGCATGTGGTTCAAGGACGAGCAGGGCGGCAGCAAGCTCAAGGTGGCCGACAGCCCTGACCTCAAGACCTGGACCGTGCGCGGCCCGGTCAGCCAGTTGCCTGGCGAAGGCCCCACGGTCTTCCAGTTCGGCGGCAAGTGGTGGCTGGTGGCGGACCTGTGGAAGGGCCTGCTGGTCATGCGCTCCGACGACGCGCAGAACTGGGAGGAGCAGCCCACGCGGCTGCTGGCCGGTGTGGGCCAACACCCCACCGACCGCGCCAAGGGCCAGCACCCCGGCGTGACCGTCGTCGACGGCCGCGCCTACCTTTTCTACTTCACACATCAGAGCGGCGAACCCGAGGCGAAGACCGACGACCGC
>Ga0187843_10001945_pt1 | contig 12803 bp, 9 predicted proteins | sample SpaLakP09_SKY_43_FD_134516 | JGI IMG/M metagenome (GOLD analysis project Ga0187843, IMG submission 134516) | Oligotrophic lake water microbial communities from Sparkling Lake, Wisconsin, USA - SP09_SKY_43 | ecosystem: Environmental > Aquatic > Freshwater > Lake | place: USA: Sparkling Lake... | reverse complement strand
TGCAAATCCCGATAGCCGGATACACGCCAGCGGCGAACTGGCGCTGACTGGCACCACCAGACGTCCGGAACTGAATCTACAGGGCACGCTACAGAAGCTGGACCCCGCCGCTTTCGGCAGCGCCCAGAGCGGCAACATACAGGCCGATTTCCGTGCTGACGCCAGACTGGCGCAGGACTGGCGCGCCGCTCTCAGTCTCACGCTCCAGCCGTCCACACTCGGCACGGCACCCCTCAGCGGCAGAGCCACGCTGCAGGCCGATGGCCAGCGCATCAGCAATGCCGATATCGATCTGCATCTGGCCAGCATGGCGCTGAGCGCCAAAGGCAGCTTCGGTAAAAGCGGCGACAAGCTGGAATGGAAGCTGGCAGCACCGCAACTGGGGCCGCTCGGGCCACAGTTCGGCGGCACACTGCAGGCCGCCGGAGTACTGGCCGGCACGGCCGCCAAACCCGCCCTCAGCTTCACGCTCGATGGCAGCAACTTGCACCTGCCCGGCGCACGCCAGATCGCCAGCATCCGTGGCAGCGCCACGCTGGGCAGCACGGAAAGCAGCAGCGATGTGCCGATGGTGGCCGATATCGACATCAGCCGTTTTAGCTCGCCCGCCCTGAACCTGAACCGCTTGCGCCTGCAGACCAGCGGCAACCGCAGCGCCCACACGCTGCAACTGAGCGCCAGCAATGGCGACTTCGATGCCAGCATGCGGCTGGCCGGTAGCTGGGCCAGCGACAGCTGGAACGGCACCCTGAGCAGCTTGCAGAACCGTGGCCGCTTCGCCTTCACGCTGGCCGCTCCCGCCAGTTTCAAAGTCACGGCAGCACGCGACAGCGGCGTGGCCGGCCTGCTGCACCCGCAACAGATCAGCGTGGGCAGCGCCAGCCTGCAACTGCCGGAAGGCAGTATCCGCCTCGACCAGCTGGAAAAGAACGGTGCCAGCTGGCGCAGCAAGGGGCAGGCGCAAGCCATCCCCGTCAACTATCTGGCCCAGCTGTCACCGGCATGGCATGACTTCGTGCGCAGCACCCTGAATATCGGCGCCGAGTGGTCGTTCAACCTGCAGGCGGCCAGCAATGGCGCCGCACCGGCGCTCGATGGCATGCTGCGCGTGTACCGCGAATCGGGCGATATCACCATCACCGGCGCCGACCTGCCGCAGGCGCTGGGCCTGCGCCTGCTGGATGTCCGCGCCGACCTTGCCGACGGCAATCTGCGCCTGCAGCTCAATCTCGACGACAGCCGCGCCGGGCAGGCCCGCTTCGATGCCAGCACACGGCTGGTGGACGGCCACCTGAACCAGCACAGCCCGTTCACGCTGAGCGGCAGCGCCAATATGGGCTCGATCGCATGGCTGGCGCCACTGGCGGGCCAGCCGGGCATGGAAATCGACGGTGTGCTCAAGCTCAATGTGGCCGGTAGCGGCAGCTTTGCCGCGCCCCAGCTGAACGGCGACCTGAATGGTGAAAAGCTGCTGCTCACTTTGCCGGAACAGGGCATCAAGCTGCGTAACGGCCTGCTGCAGGCCCGCATCAGCGGCGACCAGCTCACCTTGCAGAACCTCAGCTTCGACGGTGCGGAAGGCCGCGCCAGTGCCGATGGCTGGATGCGCTACGCCGACAATCAGGCCAGCATGAATCTCAAACTGGTGGCCGACAAACTGGAAGTGCTGGCCCGCCCCGACCGCATCCTGGTGGTAAGCGGCAGCAGCAGCCTGACGCGCGATGCCAGGCAGTTCCAGCTCAATGGCAAATACCGCGCCGAACGGGCCATCATCGAACTGGCCGACGAAAACACCCCTACCCTGAGCGACGACGTCATCATCCTTGGCCGAGGTACGGCAGCGGGCAAGGCGGCGCAAGGCATGCCGCTCAATATTGATCTGGAAGCAGACCTGGGCGACTCCTTCAGCCTGAAAGGCAAGGGCCTGAATGCCCAGCTGGCCGGTACGCTGCGCATCCGGGTCAGCGAGCGGCGCGCACCGCGCGTGCAGGGCAGCATCCGCGTCGTCAACGGCACGTATGCCGCCTATGGCAAGCAGCTCAGCATCGAACGGGGCGTTATCAACTTCAGCGGCTCCTATGACAATCCGGGCCTGAACATACTGGCAGTGCGCCACGGACCGGAAGGCGAGGCAGTGAGCGATACCAATGTGGAGGCCGGGGTGGAAGTGCGCGGTACGGCGCTGGCGCCAGTGGCCAAGCTGGTGTCCACACCCAATGTATCGGATAGCGACAAGCTGGCGTGGCTGGTGCTCGGCCACGGCATCGACAGCACGGGCGGCAACGATATGGCCCTGCTCAGCACTGCGGCGGGTGCCCTGTTCGGCGGCGGACAAGGGCGGCTGGCCAATGCGCTGGGCGTGGATGAACTGGGCGTGAAGCAGGCAGCCGGCACGGCAGCCGGTGCAGCTACCGGATTGCAGTCCACCGTGGTCACGGTCGGCAAGCGGCTGTCGGCGCGGGCCTACCTGAGCTTCGAGCAGGGTGCAGGCACGGCCACCAGTCTGGTCAAACTCAAATACAAACTGAACCCGCGCATTACCCTGCAATTCCAGACCGGCACCAACAATGCGCTGGACGTGCTGTACAACTGGGCATTCGACTAATCCGAGGTGTCGGGCTAGCCTGTCGATCTAGCTCGGGTGGTGGTCCGGCACCGGATCATCCTGCGGTACAGGGTGGGGCACGGCGGGCGGTGCCGGATCATCGGCCGGCACGGGGTCGGGCGCGCGGTGCAGGTACAACGCGGCCGGATGTGGATAGGGATGGGGCTTGGACATTGCAGCAGGCGTCAGCATGAACACTCTCCTTGCATCAGGGTAGCCTTCATTGTACGCCTGCCGGCCCTCAGGGTTGCGCGTGTCTGACGTGTTTGTCCAGCCACAGATTGGTTTCATACAGCATGTGCAGGATCGATTCGCGCGCCCGGTAGGCGTGCGCCTCGTTGGGCAGCATCACCAGCCGCGCTGTGCCGCCCAGCCCTTTGATGGCCTGGAACATGCGCTCGCTCTGCACCGGGAAAGTCCCCGAGTTGGCATCTTCGGCGCCGTGGATCAGCAACAACGCATCCTTGATGCGGTCGGCATAATTAAACGGCGACATGGCCTGATACACCTGCGGCGCCTTCCAGTAGGGCCGCTCCTCGGACTGGAAACCGAACGGCGTCAGCGTGCGGTTGTAGGCGCCGCTGCGGGCTATGCCAGCCCGGAACAGCCGCGTGTGCGCCAGCAGATTGGCTGTCATGAACGCGCCATATGAATGGCCGCCGATCGCGATCCGGTGGCGCTCGGCCACTCCGCGCCGTACTACTTCCTCTACGGCTGCTTCGGCATCGGCCACCAGCTGCGGCAGATAGCTGTCGTTCGGTTCTTCTTCACCATGGCCGATAATCGGGAACGACGGGTTATCCAGCACCGCATAGCCCATGGCCAGAAACGCTGCCGGTCCCCAGTAGCTGACGGCGTTAAAGCGATACGGCGAGCCGGTGGTCTGGCTGGCCGCGCCGGAAGATTTGAATTCCTGCGGATAGGCCCACATCAACAGCGGCAGCGGGCCGTCGCGCTGGGCATCATAGGCAGGCGGCAGCATCAGCGTGGCTGTCAGTTCCACGCCATCGGCGCGCTGGTAGCGAATCTGCTCCTTTTGCACTGCGCGCAGCTGCGGTGTCGGATGGGGGTAATGGGTAATCGCCAGCAGCTGCTGGCCTTCGGGCTGGCGCAGATCGCGCAGGTAGTAGTTGGGCCGCTCGGTCGGCGTTTCGCGCGTAGTCAGCAGCAGCGTGCCATCCTGATTCAGCACTGCCGCCACATTTTCGAAGTACGGCGCCGCACTCTGGAACAGCCGTTCCTTGCGCAACGTATCGAGATACAGCCGGTCGAGGAAAGGCCGGTCGCCTTCCGGCGTAGCACCGGCTCCATCGAGCAGGATGCTGTTGTCTGCACCTATCAGCAGCCGCGCGAAACCGTTGGCATCGGCACGCAGCACGGGCGCACCGGGGCTGTTGTAGCGGTCTTCATAGGAACCCGCATACACCGGTTGGGGCGCCACAGCCGGATGGTCGGGCTGCAAGCGCCACTGGCGGAAGTCGCGCGTCTTGTGCCAGCGCTCGTTGACCAGCGCCAGATCGCCGCGCCCCCATGCCACACCGGCATAGCGCATGGCCAGCCGCGCCAGCACCTGTAGCGGCGCGGCGAAGGGTGCAGCATGCTGATACAGCACATCGCGTACGCCATCGGCCACGGCGCGGGCGGGGTCGCCGCCGTCCTGCGCTTCCACCCACACCAGCGTGGCGGCAGCGTCCGCACGCCAGCCTACATTGCGCACACCGGCCGGAACAGCGTCGTTCCCCGGCGGCAGGCCTTCCTCCAGCGGCAGATCGGCCACCATATGCTGCACTTCACCGGCCAGATTCAATACTTCGATGCGCTCGCCGAAATTCGAAGCCGGCACCAGATACGAGTATGGCCGCGTCACGCACTGGCTAAGAATGTGCTGGCCGTCCGGCGAAATCGCCGTGCGTGCATAGGCTGCAGGCGCGCCAATAGGCTGCGCCTTGCCGTGCAGGTCCAGCCGCACCAGTTGCACCGTGATGTAATGCTCGAACAGGCGCGCATCGTGCTCGTTCTTGAGCAAATCCTGATAGGTGCGCAGCTGGCGCAGACCGGCAGCAGCATCGCTATCCTGCATCACCGGACCACGCGGTATCCCATCCGACACTGGCGCTTTGCCACTACCGGCGGGCCGCCAGTGCACCAGCAAGCCGCTGCTATCGGGCAGCCAGCTAAAGCCGCGCGTCAGCACCGCCGACAGGGGCTGGGCCGACAGCCGCGCCGCCTTGCCTGCCGCAATATCGAGCAGCCAGAGTTCCACCGCGCCCTTGTCGCCTTTGAACGCCACATGGGAAAACGCCAGATAGCGCTGGTCGGGCGACCAGCTCATATCGGCCAGCCGCAGATTGCGCGGCAGGCCGCGCACGCGGCGCGGCTTCTGCGTCGCCACTTCCAGCAGCGACAAATCGGTGCCGAACGAGAAGCGCGACTGCGCATAGATGCGGGGATTGATGCGCAGGCCGGCCAGTTTCAGTTCCGGCTGCGCCACTTCGGCGATGCCGGGCTACGCGGGTGTCTGCACCACCGCCAGCAGGTCGCGCTGCGGGCTCAGGCTCATGGACGGTGCGCGCGGCGCGTCGACTATCTGCTGCAATGCCAGCGGCGGCAGGCCGTAGCCATCGGCGGGCACTTGCAACTGCGGGGCCGGCGCCAGCAGGTCTGCCGTCAGCGGCAGCTTGGGTAATGCTTGATTCATGGGGTTCCTTGTCACTGCTACAAGGCCGCAAGACTGCGCCTGTAGAGCTAGCTGAGCCCAGTTTGCTGACGCCGATATGGATTGTCAAGGCAGGGGCAGCACAGACTGGCGTACAATCGCGCTTCTCGACTGACTTCAAGATGCTGTTGAAATGAATATAGAAATGACCACCCTCACCCTGCTGCTACTGGTGCCTCTGGCCGTGTGGCGCATCTATTCGCGTCTGAAGACGCTGCTCGGGCGCACCCGCTCGGAGCCGTGGCGCCATTACAGCACCGCCGTAATCAGCGCCGGCAGCCTGGGTGTGATCGCCGCCACCCTGCTCGGCAAATGGGAGGCGCTGGGCGCGCTCCTGGCCGGTGCCGCCATCGGTGCCATGCTGGGCCGCCACAACGTGCGCACCACGCGGCTGGAAAACACTGCCGAAGGCTTTTTCTATACGCCTAACCGCCGTATCAGCCTGCTGATACTGATGCTGTTCATCAGCCGCCTGATTTACCGCCTGTTCGAAGCCTATCTGCACATGCACAACCAGCTGCCGCTGGACCCCGATTTCCTCGGCCAGCCGGTAACGGCCGTGCTGTTTGGCCTGCTGGGCGGCTTCTACCTGTATTTCTCGGTGCGGCTGATCCGCTGGCGCCGCAGCACCAGGCCGGTGCCGCGCCCCATCGACATCTTCGACATCAAATAAAGCCGCCGTAGAAAACACAACGCCCGGATGCATTGCTGCTCCGGGCGTTTGTTTTTGCAGCGTGCGCTGGCGATCAGGCGGCCTGTGTCGCCTCGGCGGTGCGGCGCTGCAGTACGAAGATAGGCTGGGCCCACTCGGTATCCTTCTTCTTTTTGCTGGTGATCAGCGTCAGTTCGGAAGGATCGTACACGTCGGTGTTGTGCGTCAGCGGCGTGGTCATCAGATACTGGGCATCGGTGTTCTTGAGGAACTCGCCCACCAGCTGGATGTTGCGGATATCCAGGTGGGCAAACGGTTCGTCGATGAACACGAAACCGCCCGAGCCATCTTCCGACTTCAGCAGACCAATCAGCAACACCAGCGATTTCATCACCTGCTGGCCGCCCGATGCCTCGCCGTCGTTCATGCCGATGATGCCCTTGCCGTCGAACTTGAAGCGCACATGCAGACCGGCCTGCGCCAGCAACATATCGTCGTTCTCCAGCCGCACCGGATCGGCATGCACCTCGATGCCGGCCAGCTCGCCCAGCTCCTTGATGTTCTTGGCATAGGTCTTGATGGTGTAGCGCAGCCGCTCCATGTAAGCGCCACGGGCGTTGCCGGTGGCTTCGATGGCGCGATTGTTCTGGTAGCGGCGCTCTTCCGTTTCGGCCTGACGGCCATGCAGCTGGTCGTTAAGGCGCTGGTACTGGTCGATCACCGTGGCATCGAGCTCCCAGTCGCTGCGCGCCAGACTGGTTTCCAGACTGTGGATACGCAGGTGCACCTGATGGGTGTTCTGATGCTCGTCGGCCAGCGCCAGACGACGGGCCTGACGCTTCCAGCCTTTCGGCAGGTGGCGCCAGCTCTTGCGCAGCGCCAGCAGCGCACGCGCGTGATCGCTACGCTGTTCCAACTGGCGGCGGTTGTTCAGACGCAGGCCAGCTTCCGCTTCCGACAACGCAAAGCGGGCGTTCTGCCACGTGGTGTCGGCACGGGTACGGGTCACCACAGCGTTCTTGATCAGCGTTTGCAGTTCGCCCAGACGCGAACCGACTTCGGTACGCTCTTCACGCAGCGGACCGGCGTTGCGCGCCGCTTCGTCGAATTCCTCCTGACGCGCGGCCAGCTCCTTGGCTGCATCGACACCGGCCAGACGGGTTTTCAGCGCACTGATTTCCGATGCCAGCTTGGATACCACCAGCGTCAGCGCATCTTCCTGCGCTTCCAGCGCCGGCAGGCTTTTCTGGATGGCTTCCATACGCTGGGTACGGCCAGCGGAACCGAAGCGGTAGCGCGACGCTTCAACAAACAGCGAACGGCCACCGCGTCGCTCGCGGTGGTAGGCCTCAGGTGTAATCCATTCTTCTTGGCTGCCCAGTTTGGCGCCAGCATCAACCGAATCAACGCGGGTGATGCGGGTTAGCTGCTCCACCAGCCATGCCGGCACCTTGGCCGAGAACTTCACCACCGACATCAGGCTGTCATCCTTGACGCTGGGCGCGTGCACCAGATCCGGCACGATGAAGTGGCGATAGCGCTCCTTCTCCGCCAGCCGGTAGGCTGCCGCCGCATCGGACGATTTATCCAGCAGCACCACGGAAGCATAACCGCCCAGTACACCCTCGATAGCACCCTGCCAGCGCGCATCCGTCACCTCGACGATATCGGACAGCATGGCGTGGCCTATGCCCGCATCGTTGAGGGCGCGGCGCATGGCGCGCTGCACTTCCGGCTCCGGCATGGCAGTCTTGCCCTGCAGTGCCGCGATGGTGGCCTGCTCGCCGGCGATTTTGCTGGCGATGGCGTCGCGCGCCATGCGCTGGCGCGCCAACTCGATTTCCTTTTCCTGCAGCTGCTGCGCCACCTCGGCCAGATCGGCGCCGGAATCGGCGGCCAGCTTCTGCAAACGGGCTTTCTGCTCCAGCAGCGAATCAAGCGGCTTGAGTTTGCCGTTGATCAGATTCAGCCGGCTTTGCAGCGCGGTCGACTCCTGTTCCAGCACGGTTTCCGTCTGCTGCGCGTCGCTCAGTGCCTTGGCCTGTGCAGCCAGCGCATTGCGCTTGTCCGACAGCTGCTGGTCGGCCTGCATCAGCGGCTTGCGCGCATCGCGCAACTGGCGGCTGACGGTGCCGTGCTTCTCACGCGCCTCATGGTATTCCAGCGTCGGCAGCACCTCTTCCTGCAGATTGCGGCGTTCCTTGTTGAGCGACTCCCACTGGTGGTAGTTGGCCACGCGCAGGCGCAAGCCTTCCAGATTGGTCCTGGACGATTCCAGCTCGGCCTCGAAGCGTTTCAGCTCGGTTTCCGTATCGCGCTGGTGGCGCTTGGCTTCGTCGTAGGCATCCAGTACTTCCTTGTCACCGAATACCTGGAACACCAGATCAAGCAGCTGGCGCGGTGCGTATTCGCACAGCTTGTCCGTTTCGCCCTGCTCCAGCGCCAGCACTTTGGCCATGGCGGGCGACAGGCCGGCACTGGCCAGACGCTTGCGGTAGTTCTCCACACCCAGCCAGTCGTTACCGACTTCACCGATGTCTTCGATCTGCACATTCCCCGGCCGCATCAGATACTGGCGCTTCCAGTCGCCACCATTCTTCTGGATCTGGCAGAACAGCGTTACTTCATCATCGCTGAAAAAGCCCGAGCTACGGAACGGACGATTGGACAGCTGCCGGCCCACGGCGCGGTTATCCACCACGGCACGCAGCCACGCGGTCTGCTGGCCGCTGTGACGGGCGTAGTGCTTATACGTGCGGCCCATCGAGCAATCGAGCCCGAACAGGGTGCGCAGCGCATCGAGCAACGTGGTTTTGCCGGAACCGTTCTGGCCCGCGATGGTGATGATCTTCGCGTCCAGCGGAATATTCTTGATACGTTGCCAGTAATCCCAGTGGACCAGCTCTAACGATTTAATGTGAAACATGGCTTAGCTCTCGTCTGGAAGTTCGGTATCGGCCGCGCCATCGGCAGCAGGTTCGCCTGCGGCGTCGGCGGCGGACTCGCTGGCCGCATCGTGGTGTGCCTCGCTGGCCACAGCGTGGACAGATTCGGCTTCCGGCTCCACCGCCACAGTCTGGCGCGGCACCGGCACCATCTGTGCCGGCGAGCGTTTGAACACATCGGCCAGCGCGCCATTGATGATGCGCTCTTTCAGCAGATCGGTATCCATCATCAGGTCCAGCAGCGGGCCTTCCACGATCACGTCGCCACGCCGTTCGATGAAGCCCAGCTTGGCCAATATGCCCAGATTCATATCGAGACGGGTTTTCTTGCCCAGCTTGTCGCCGAAGTCGGCCAGCAGCGCCTTGTAGGCAATGCCGATCGAAGTATCTTCTGCCCGCGGCAGCGGCTTCTCCACGCCGAACATATCGTTCTGGTCGTCGTCCGCATGGGTATGGCTTTCCTGCCGCTCGCGCTTGGGAAGAATGATCTGCGCCCACAGCACCACCAGCAGGGCTACGCCGTCACGCGACAGGCCGAAGTTATTGTTCTGCCAGATATCGCGCGCACCGAAAATCTTCGGTTCGATGGCGCGATGCAGCGCCAGCGTGACATGGTCGGCATACACGTTATCGAGCAGCTTCAGGCCCGTGGCCAGCAGACGCGCATCGACTTCGGCGCGGAACTGTTCGTCCGACAGCACGCGTTTGACCAGTTTGTCATCGCGGCGCAGGCTCTGGTGCGTCAGCAGGCGGGCGATCAGAATTTGGGAATCGTCATTCATCGGACTTGTCGCCTTCCGGATTCAGAGTAAGTGAGAGGGAGGCCATGGACATTGCTGCCACATGCAAATCGGGCAGCTCGACCATTTCATCCGTCGGTGCAAATTGCACTGGCAAACGTGCCAGTTCGGCGGTGGCGCCCTGCAGGCGCGCTTCGTCGGCATCGCCCAGCAGGGGCAGCAGCGAAGCGCGGTAGGACGCCAAGGCGAAAGTCGCCGGCAGCAGGGTTTCGTGCACCGGCATGGATTGCGGCGCAGCTTCGGACGCATCCACTCCCGCCGGCAGGTTCTGCGTGGCCTGTTTGCCAAAGGCGGCGAAATCGGACAGGCGCTCCAGCCAGTCGTCCAGTTCGCGCTGCATCTGTGGCGCATCGCTCACCGTGGTGGGAGCATCGGTACCGGCTGGCAAGCCGCCACTGACGGCACTGGCAGCACGGTCGGCCAGCAGCTCGGTTTCAGCTACGTCTATCATCTCGGCAGGGGTAATAAACAGCGGCACCACCGGCTGATCGATGGCATCGATCGCCAGCGAAGCCAGGTCTTCGTGCAGCAGCAGCCAGCGCTTGATGTCCGTGGTGGACAGGCCAGACTGGCCCAGATGCACGCGCTGACGTTCGATCTGGTTAAGCGCACGCGAGAACATACCCTGCATATTCAGCAGCGCCGACTGGGCACGGCCTATCGCCTGCGCTGCCCGGTGGGTGGCGGCATCGGCATTTTCATCGGAGGTAATGGCACGCAGGATTTCCGAGCCTTTTTCCACCCAGTCGCAGGCCATATGCCATTTGGCCTGCGAAGCGCGCAGGCGGAATTCCGAACCGGAGGCAATCGCATCGGAGAATTCCTCCGTCAGATCGACCAGACGGCCCAGCAGGTGCTGCAGCTGTTCCACCGACGCCACCCATCACCTGCGCACCGGCCACCTGCGACAGCAGGAAGCCCATATCCGCTTCATCTTCGTCGTTGCCCAGCGCCAGCAAGCCATCGATCGCCGACAGCACGTTACGCGCCATCGGCGTAACGCGATACACGGCCTGCTGCGCATCCCACGCCAGCAACTGGTTGCTACGCAGGCGCATCAGCACCGTTTCCAGACTTTCCGGCAGCAGATAGGCCAGTCGGGTGTTGATGTCGGCGCGCGAGAAGGTCGACGAGCTGGTATCCGAGGCCAGCTCGCGCAGCACCAGCAGACGCACCAGCACACCGTCAAACCCGCCGTGGAACAGGGCTGTGAACACCTGCAGCAGCGGCTGCGCGCGTTTCAGGTGGTAGACCTGTTCGATCTCGTCCACCGACACATTCGGTTTGAAGTGGGCTTGCAGGCCGTCCTGCTGCTGATCCAGCGCCCCGTCAGGCGTGGTCTCGCTTGTTATAGGTTCTATCATTCTTTATCAATTCGTACGCAACATACACAAAGACAGCGCCGCAGGTGAAAACCCCGTGGGCGGCCCCGTCCCGATTGCGGGGGCGTCAGTATAGCAGGAGCTTACTTGCGCACGACCTTTTCCAGCGTCTGGTCGACGAAGTCGCCATCGTCGTCATTGAAGCGTACCCGTACCGGATACCAGTCCATCGACGGCGCCAGCCACAGGTCCACCTGCTGGCCCTGCGCATCCGGCGGCGGCGCCTTGACCAGATGGACGGCATTAACCTCGCCCGTACCGATCTGGACTGCCTCATTTTTCATCACCTTGAAGCGCCACACCTCGGCATCGCGCCGGCCGGCGACGAAAAATGCCCATTCGCTACCCGGTTTGAACTTGTCCGGCGTAGCTCTGGCCAGGGCTGCCAGCTGCCACTGGATGCTGGTGCGATCCTGTTCGCCGCCCTTGATCGGATAGCTGTCGTCGCCTTCGCTGAAAGTGATGGTTTTGATATCGCGCTTGAATGTGGTGTGGCTGGGGTCCTTGCGGAAGCGTTTTTCGTAGAACAGCACCGGCGCCAGCCCGTAATCATCGATACTGCCCTCGCTGCGGTTTTCCAGGATCTTGCCGAGCAGGCTGACCCGGCTCTCGGTGGCGATGGAATAGGCCCCATCGGCGGCCCGCCACTGCACGGTGGCAGAACCATTCAGAGTGATGCCGCGCTGCTTGGCCTTGATGCTATAGCTTAGCTCCGCCGACGGCGCCAGATTGTATGGCCGCTTGATGCTGGGATGCTCATCCTCGGCAGCGCGGACCAGCGGAGCTGCGGCCAGCAGCGCCGCAGCGCCTAACATAAGCAAACGACGATGGGACGATGGGTACATATTATTTTCCGGTTACGTTAGTCGTGATGCGGGAAACGGTCTGAGTGGTCAGTGCGCCACTCGCCTCGGTATTGCGCAGCTGGATGGGCAGCCAGTTCAGGCCCGGCGCCAGCCAGATATCCAGTCTGGAAGTATAGCTGCCGGGACGGGGGGGGCGGGTCAGATGCCAGGTCTTGAGCTTGCCCATCCTGGTTTCCAGTTCTTCCTCGCCTACCAGCTGGAAGCGGAAGATATTCGCCATGCGGTCCTCGCCCACCTGCATATCGATATCGCTGGCAAACTGGTTGGGATCGGCACGGCCTATGCCGCCCAGCTGGAATGGCACCGTGGTCATGTCCTGTGCCCCCACCAGCAGCGGGTAGCTGCGTTCGGAGGCAGAAAACGTAATGGTGGCCGCATCACGGTTGAAATGGGTGGCGGTTTCGGCCCGCCGCGCGCGCTTCTGGGTGCTGGTCTCAGGAGCGATACCGTAATCGTCTATGCTGCCGCTGCTGCGCATCACCAGCAGGTTCAGGCGCGTCACCAGCAGACTCAGGCCCGCCTCCACCGACGCCTGATACTGGCTGCCATCCGTGTGCCAGCGCATATTGGCCGAACCGTTCCAGCGCGTGCCGTCGGCATCCACCCTTGCCACATCCATATCAAAATCGGCCGAAGGCGGTAAATTGACTTTGTAGCGCCGCATCGACAGCTGCTCCGGCACCTGCGCCGCCAGCGGCGTGGCACCATCAGCCTGCACCGGCACTGGCGTGCCGGTCTGCGCGGCGCTGGCACCGGCCTGCTCCGCCTGCACTGGCGTAGCCAGACTGGCGGCATCGGCCAGCACGGCCTCCACCGCCGCGGGCATTTCAGCGGCTG
>Ga0187843_10001943_pt1 | contig 12811 bp, 12 predicted proteins | sample SpaLakP09_SKY_43_FD_134516 | JGI IMG/M metagenome (GOLD analysis project Ga0187843, IMG submission 134516) | Oligotrophic lake water microbial communities from Sparkling Lake, Wisconsin, USA - SP09_SKY_43 | ecosystem: Environmental > Aquatic > Freshwater > Lake | place: USA: Sparkling Lake... | reverse complement strand
TAAAAATGGTGGGCGATGCAAGTTTCGAACTTGCGACCCCTGCAGTGTGAAGACTCCTACATTTCTCTTATTTCTGCTTATAAATCAATAACATAAGCATTTTCAGCGGCACCAAAGTAGTATGCTAGTAGTATAGTTACTAGATATGAAAGTTGGGCTTTGCAGCCGGCTTATAAGTTCTAGGCATATAAGCGTAAAGAGTCTTTACGCTTGTGCGTTTTGAACTCTCATCCAGGCCATAAATCAATCCTTGAATGAACCAAATTGTGTGGAGTTTTCGGCAGGATCGCGGGATGTATATGGAGTTTTGATCCTAACCTCTGCCCTGCCCCATACGTCACCACTTCATACCTAGCCCATCGATCATTTCGAATTCAAATGAGTGTTAGCGCCAACGCCGAGCAATGGGTTCAAGGGTATCGCGCAAGGTCAAAAGAAATCGGCAGACTGGCTCAGTTTGCCTTCGGCGTCAACACCCGCTGTGACAAAGCTTATTTGGCGCGGGTGCGCCGAGGCCTTGCACCGGGCTGACTTTGCGCGGATTGACTTGCTTGAACTGTCTGCATAGCCAGTGAATTCAATTTCAACACACCATCCAGAAAATCTTTGCGCAACATATCCACCACGATGCGGGCAGCAGGCGACAAATTCACACCGCGCCGGGTGACGATGCCCGCGCTACGCATGATGACCGGGCGAATCGGTATCGCCATGAGCTGGTCGTTGCCGTGGGTCAGGCGCGGTGTCTGAATGGCGGCCAAGTGGGTGTTTGAAACCATTTGCAAAATGGCGTCGATAGAGTTCATCTCGATGTTGACCAGCGGGGCGGCCATGGCCTCTACAAACGCGGCATCAATGATCCGGCGGGAAATGTACTCGCGGGTGAGTAAAGCCAGCGGGGTTTGCGCAATCGTCCCGAAATCCACCGAGCTCAAATGTGCCAGTGGGTGACGGGGGGAAATGATCATCGCCAACTCCTCACGGAATAGCTCTTCCCATTGCACATGCTCGCCGCCGGCTGCCGGTCCATAAGAGAGTCCGAAAGAAAGTTCGCCCTCGCGCACCTGTCGCTCCAACTCACCGGTGGGTAACTCTAAGACGGTGATTTGAATGCCCGGGTACTCCGCCTGGAATCGGGATAAAACCGGTGGCAACAGGCTGTTGATGAAAGAGGAAATCACGCCAAAAGAGAGGCTGCCAAGCTGCAGCCGCTGGAATTCCTGGATCGCCGATTTCCCGTTTTCAACCTCCTTAATCGCGCGGTTGGCGTATTCGGCAAAGATTTCACCGGCATTGGTCAGGCGCACCCGGCGGCTGGAACGGTCCAGTAGCTCGCAACCGAGTTGCTCCTCTAACTGGCGGATTTGGTGCGACAAGGTCGGCTGTGTAATGCACAGTTCCTCGGACGCCTTGGTAAAGCTGCCGATACGAACAATGCTCAAAAAATAACGCAAATGCCGTAGTTCCATGGAAATCTACTATAGATAGTGTGTATGAAATCCATTGTAACGAATGACTTGATCTATTCGACATTCGGGTGTATCGTTTTATCCACGGGCTGCTAGAACACCCATTGGAGACAGACTTGGCCGAGCGCATTGAGTTAAAAAATGTTTTTTTCACATACCGATCGAAAGAACGGGATGTGCTTGCCGTGCAGGACGTCTCCTTCACGGTAGACCCCGGGGAGTTCGTTTGCCTTGTGGGCCCCAGCGGATGCGGCAAGACCACGATATTGAATATGCTGGCGGGCTTTCTGCAACACACTGCGGGCGAAATTCTGGTTAACGGGGCGGCAGGGGGCGGCAATAAGTCTGACCGCGGCGTGGTGTTCCAGGATTTTTCGCAACTGTTCCCCTGGAGAACCGTGCGGGCCAACGTCGAATTTGGCCTGGAGATGCGTGGCGTGGATTCCAAGCAACGGCACGACAAGGCGATGGAGTTTTTGCGGATGGTCAAACTCGACACATTCGCCGAATCGTTTCCGCATCAACTATCGGGTGGCATGCAGCAAAGGGCTGCTATTGCGCGTTCGCTGGCCTACAACCCTGCCGTTCTGCTGATGGATGAGCCCTTTGCTGCGCTGGATGCCATGACGCGCGATGAGATGCAAAAAATGCTGACGGACGTGTGGAGCGCCACTAAAAAATCGGTTGTGTATATCACCCACAATGTGTCGGAAGCCGTCTATCTGGGTGACAAGGTGGTGGTTCTGAAGGCGCACCCTGGCTCGGTAAAAACCATCATCGGCATCGATTTACCTCGATACCGCGACCCCTTGAGTCCGGAATTTGTGGACTACCAAAAACAAATATTGCAGGCGCTGGCTTGAACAGCCCGCCCACACAGAAATTTCATTGCCCCGCTTTCCAAGCTTTTTTCGCCCACTAAAACCACAGGAGACAACATGACCAAATCGCTCATCACCCGCCGCACCCTTATTCAGGCCACTGCCGCACTGGGGCTTGCACCCGGGATCATCACCTCGGCCCGCGCCAATTCGGAGCCCCTGCGCTTCGGCTTTCAAAACACCTCGTGGGGCAGCATTGGCATGGTGGCCGAAGCTGAAGACATGTTCAAGAAAAATGGCGTTAACGTCACGGTTTTCCGATTTGATTCGGGCAAGGCCGTGCGCGATGCCATGATTGCTGACCGGATTGATATCGGTGTTTTGGGAACGACGCCATTGATCGTCGGCGTCGCCAAGGGCGATGTTGCCCCGGTTGCGATGGCCATGTACGCTGGCAGAACCAATGCGATAGTGGTCGGCAAAAACAGTGGGATAAAGACCATCGCGGACCTCAAAGGGAAAAAAATCGGGACCCAGCTTGGATCCGCCACCGACCAGGTTTTCACCACCAAAATACTGCCCAAGTTCGGCCTGTCAAAAGCGGACGTCACCTTGGTCAATACCAAGTTCGAAAATCATGTTGCCGCACTTGCGGGTGGCTCTGTGGACGCTTTTGCGGGGGTCGAGCCATTCCCATCGGTGGCGGTGACCGAAGGTCTTGGCCTGAGCATCATCGATTACGCAGGTTTCGACATGGTTCCGGTGTGGCTGGGCATCAACGAATCCGTGCTGAACAAGCGCCGTGATGGGGTGTTGGATTTTCTTCGCGGCTGGGTGGCGACCATCGAGATATTCAAGAAGACGCCGGACCGCGCTGCCGCCATCGTGCAGGAAAACTTCACCAAGATGGGATTTACCGTGTCCAAAGCTGCGATCGGCACCATGCTGGGCAAGCTAGACGCCAACCCCGCTTATGTGCCGGGTCTGGATGCGTACCTTCGTGAAGAATCCCAGCTGCTAATTACCAACAAGCAGATACCTGCCATGCCAGACTGGACGGCACTGCTGGCCAATCCGCTGGTGCAACAGATCCGGCGCGGCTGAGATCCCAACTGCCCCGACCTGACGCGACCGCAACAAGGGCTGAACCGATGCGCAGATTTTTGGACATAGCCCTTGGTTGCATCCCCTTCCTGCTGCTTTTTGCTGCATGGCAGTTGCTCTCGGTATACGGTGGATTTCCCAAGAAACTGGTGCCTGAGCTGGGCCAGATCGTGAGCACCTTTGCGCGACTGGCCATGGAGGGCATTCTGTGGAATGCAGCGGTCTCCACGCTTTACCGCCTGCTACTGGGATTCATGTTGTCAGCAGTAATTGGCGTTGTGATCGGGATTTTGATGGGTCGGCACAAGGCCATTGAAGACGCACTGCTGCCTTTGATCAGCTTTGTGTATCCGATACCCGGCATTGCCTACGCGCCTTTGTTTGTGCTGTGGTTCGGGCTGGGCGACCTTCCGGCGATTCTCTTGATTGCCTTTGCCTCGACTTTCGCGGTGATCATGAACACCTGGAAGGGCGTCAAATCCGTGAAGCCGGTGTGGGTCAAATCAGCGGAAATCATGGGCGCCAGGAATGTTGACATTTTTTGGCGCATCGTGTTGCCTGGTGCACTGCCCTTCATCTTGTCGGGTTTACGGCTTGGCCTTGCTTCCGCTTGGCGGATTTTGGTGGCGGTGGAAATGCTGATGTCGGTGAAAGTCGGACTGGGCTGGATGATTTTTGGCTCACAGACCTTCCTCAATACCGATGTCATGCTGGCAACTATTGCGCTGATTGGGCTTATTGGTGTGGTTCTTGAAAAACAGGTCTTTGAACAAATTGAGCGGCGCACCGTCGTCCGCTGGGGCATGGTGCGAGGATGAGCGCGAGCAACAAAACCGCCTATGCGTGGTCAACTCTGCTGCGCGGCATTGCTGGTTTAGTCTGTGCACTTCTGTTGTGGGAAGTTTTCGCCCGCAGCGGCCTGTACTCAAAAGCCCTGACGCCCCCGTTGTGGACCGTCGCCATCCGGCTCAAAGATATGCTGGCCGACGGCGCTATTTTTATGCACACCGGTGTGACGATTTTGCGGGTAATCGTAGGCCTGATCGTATCCTTCGCCATTGCGGTACCGATGGGTATGCTGATGGGAACTTCACGCACTGTGGAGCGCATGTTTTCTCCGTTGCTAAGTGTGCTGATGCCCATTCCGTCGCTGGCATGGGTTCCGCTCTTTGTGCTCTGGCTGGGAATAGGCAACAGTTCAACCGTTCTGGTGGTGATTTACGCATCTGTTTTTACCCTGACCTACAACACCTGGACGGGTGCCCGGGCGATCAACCAGGTTTGGACGAAATCAGCGTTTGTGATGGGCGCCAACAGCCGCCAGTTGCTGTGGAATGTCATGTTGCCCGGTACCATGCCTTACGTCATTTCAGGTTTGCGCATTGCGTTCGGTCGCGCTTGGATTGCCGTCATCGGCGGCGAGTTACTGGCCAGCCCGGACTGGGGACTGGGGAAAATCATTTTTGATGCGCGCGAATTCCTAGAGACTGAATCCATGCTGGCGGCGCTGGTGATCATCGGGCTGATTGGTATTGCGATCGAAAAGCTGTTTTTGCGCCGGCTTGAAATGGCCACGATTGACCGCTGGGGCATGGCACAAGGTGCCTCCAATTAGGCGCCCTCACAGAGGGGTACACCACATGGATTCAATTTGGTTGCGTGAGCTGTGCCAGCTGGTAGGTGAGGCTTACGTGATCACCAGTCCGACCGAGCACGAGCGATACGTTAGCGACTGGTTCGGACGCATGGCGGGCAGCGCACGTGCTGTCGTGCGGCCTGGTACCACGGCCGAGGTGGCGGCGGTGGTGGCGTGCTGCCGCCGGCACGGAATTCCCATCGTCCCGCAGGGAGGCAACACCGGCTTGGTCGGCGGCGCACTACCAGATGACAGCGGAACTCAGCTTGTCTTGTCACTAGAGCGGATGAACCGCATCCGGGCGATGGACCCGCTTGGGAAAACGGTCACTGTCGAGGCTGGCGTGTTGCTGGCCCATGTGCAAGACGCCGCCCGGCAGCAAGGGTTGGAGTTCCCTTTGAGCATGGGGTCCGAGGGCAGTTGCACTGTTGGCGGCATGCTCTCGACGAATGCCGGTGGAACGGCTGTATTGCGTTACGGGAATGCGCGGGCTTTGTGTTTAGGACTGGAAGTCGTAACCGCTGAGGGCGACGTTGTTCCTGGTCTGCGGCAGTTGCGCAAAGACAATACGGGCTACGACTTGCGCGATCTTTTTATTGGCGCAGAAGGAACCTTGGGAATCATCACCGCAGCCGTTTTGTCCATGGTTCCGGCACCCAAAGCCAAGCTCAGCGCGTTGGTCGCATTGGAAAGCGGCGAGCATGCCGTTGCCCTGCTGGAACGGGTGCAGTCACAGGTCGGGCCGCTGCTGAGCGCATTTGAGCTCATTTCGCACGCCTGCCTGGATTTGGTTGCCCTCCACTTTCCGCAGCTGCCATACCCGTTTGCATCCCCCACGCCTTATGCGGTTTTGCTGGAACTGTCCGACCACGAGTCCGAGGAGCACACGCTGGCGCTGATGGAGCAGGTGCTGGGCGAAGCGCTCGCCCGAGGCATGGCCACCGATGTGCTACTCCCCCAGTCATTGGCGCAGTCCGACAAGTTTTGGGATATCCGCGAACATATTCCTTTGTCACAGGTCAAGGATGGCAAGAACGTCAAGCACGATATCTCGCTGCCCATCGCTGCGGTTCCAGCATTTTTGACGCAGGCCGCCCACTTAATCACATCCTTGCATGCGGATGCGCGGGTCATCGCCTTTGGGCACCTGGGCGATGGGAATATCCACTTCAACGTGGCTGCACCGATCGGCCAACCGCCGGATTACATACTGCAGGACAAGGTCCGCATCTCGGATGCCATTCACGAGCTGGTGGATGCGCTGAACGGATCCATCTCCGCAGAGCACGGCATTGGCCAAATGAAGGCCCATGATTTGGCGCGCTTCAAAAACCCGGTGGAAATGCGCTTGTTTCACCAGATCAAACAGGCGCTGGACCCGGAGGGCATCTTCAACCCCGGCAAGATCCTGAATGCACACAATCCGTCCAAGGCCGAAAATCCATGATTTATCCCATCGACCTCATCTATCAAAATAATAGCAAATAAATATTTGTTCTATAGATTGAAGTCGCCAAAGTACCACCACAGCCCAGCCTAGAAATACATACTTTGAACAACATACCTACGCACATGGATCAGCCACTCACCCCGGTTCTCATCATCACCGGCTTTCTAGGCAGCGGAAAAACCACCTTTCTCAACTGGTTGCTGACCCAGCCCGAAGCGGGGACCATGGCGGTCATCGTCAATGAATTTGGTGAGATCGGTTTGGACCATTTGCTGATCGCCACGCCCGTTGAGAACATCATGCTCATTGAAGGCGGTTGCTTGTGCTGCGAGGTCCGAGGCGATCTGGTGCAGACCTTGGGCGATTTGTGGGATCGCCGGGCGCGAGGCGAAATTCAAGGCTTTGATCAGGTTGCCATTGAAACCACCGGCTTGTCCAACCCGGTGCCGCTGATACAGACAGTACTGTGTGACGAGTCGGTGCGGGACCGTTACACCATGAACAAAGTCATTACGCTCGTAGACGCCGTCAACAGCGCCGACCAAATGCAAACCTATGCCGATGCGGTACGCCAAGTCGCGGTAGCCGATCTCTTGCTGGTGAGCAAGCGCGATTTGGTGGAGCCGGGTCATACACCCGTAGACGCTTTTCTTTCGACCGTCAACCCTGGTGCGCACCGCACAGATGTACACAACGGAAAACCGGTCGCACTGCAGGCCTGCAATATCCTGGCCCGCGATATCCAGCGCACCCGCGAAGATTTTTTGCAGTGGCTCTTGGCAGGCGAACTGCAGACGCGCGCGGCCTCTCGATCGGCGGGTATTCCCCAGCACAGCCTCGCTGGAAATACCGAAACCCCGTCGAATTCGGCCTCCAAAGCCTTGGGCATCGAAACGTTTTCCGTGCGCCGCGCGGGCGAAATCTCGGCCACCAGCATGGTGGTTTGGCTCAACATGTTGGCCTCCATGAAAGGCGAAAACCTGTTGCGCATGAAAGCGATTTTGAATATTGAGGGCAAACCCGTGGCCATCCACGCGGCGCAGACCATCGTGCACCAACCTACAGAACTCAGCGATTGGCCTGATGACTGCCGTGACTCACGCTTTGTGGTGATTTCACAGGGTTCCATCCGACGGGATTTTGAAAACTCACTCGGGCATCTTGACGATTTTGCACCGCGCCCAGCGGTATTCGGCGCTATCGATCCGATTGCGTACCAACGCTTTCTGGGCTTGGCCCAAGCCTTCAGCGGAAACGCTGGCACCCCATCAACGACTTCTTTGGAGACTATATGAACACGACTTACCAAAAATTTGAACAACCGGAGCCACCCGGGCCGGTGCGGTACATCAAGGGCGCGCGCCTGATCGATGTGGTGGGCGAACGCGTGATTCAAGATGCCGTGGTGCATGTCAGCGGGCGCAAGATCAGCGCCGTCGGAACAGCCCAGGAGGTTCGGATTCCTGAGGGCGCGGACGTGATTGACTGCGGTGGCTTGACCCTGATGCCCGGCTTGATTGACTGCCATCTGCATACGATGATGTTCAATTGCCTCACATTCCACAACTACCGGGTGGCGCAGTGGGAAATAACGCCTGAGTTGCAGCAGATGTACGGCCTTTTCCATGCACAGCTCTGCTTTGACATGGGCTTTACCACCTTGCGGGATCTCGGCTTGGCGTCGAGCCGGGGTTTGTTGACCGGTCACCTGTGCGCCATACGCGATGCCATCAATGCTGGCGTTGTTGAAGGGCCGCGCATGTTGATTGGCGGATTTACATCTATCACGGGCTCACACCTCGACCTCATCAATCCCCGCGCAATGCAGCGGTTTGGCTTTCAGACCGCCGACGGCCCCTGGGAACTGCGCAAGTTGGCTCGCCAAAACCTGCTGGCGGGGTGTGACGTGGTGAAGACCTGTGCCACCGGCGGAGGCGGAACCGACAAAGAGGAGCCCGATATCCGCAACATGACGCAGGAAGAGATTGATGCAATCGTTGACGAGGCACATGCCTTCCACAAAATTGCGGCAGTTCACTGCTTTACCCCGAATGGTCAAAACATGGCGCTCAAAGCCGGTGCCGACACCATTGAGCACATGGTGTTCTCAGACCAGGAAACCACCGACAGAATCGCCGGATCCAACGTATACATGACGCCCACGCTGCTGCACCGCACGGACCACGCAATCGAAATGCGACGCTTGCAAGGTACCAGCATGTTCGTGATCAACAAGATGAAGTCCTTGCAGTCCAGCTGCTTCGAAACTTTCCAACGCATGCACAAGACCGGCGTAAAAATCGCCATGGGGACAGACTTGGGTTTTGACCCTGAAATGGGAACTAATGCCAAGGAATTGGGCATTTATGTTGAACTGGGCATGTCGCACATGGAAGCAATCCAGTCGGCCACCATCAACGGAGCCCGTGCGATCAAGATGGACAAATCTATCGGTAGCCTGGAGGTCGGAAAATTTGCCGACATCATTGCCGTAGATGGGGACCCCATGACCCATATGGCCTGCCTGCAGGAGAAGAAAAATATCCAACTGGTGATGAAAGAAGGGCGCGTATTTGCTGATCGCCGTCCCGGACATAACACCAAGAGCGTTGTATCCGTGAGTCCCGGCGACTGGAAAAAGATCGACTACCTGTAACACCGATAGACGATCGGAGCTCCGCTATGGGTGCCAAACCAGAGGAACAAGCCGTGGTGGTCACCGGAGCGAGCTCCGGCATCGGTGCGGCCATTGCATGCCACCTTGCGGAGCAGGGCCACCGCGTCATAACCGTGCAACGCCGTGCGCCTGATTTTTTGGGTCCACGCGGTGCGGGATCCGTGGAATTCATGGAGGCTGACCTCACCAACGGGCGAGACTTGTCAGACCTCAGCGGGGCGCTAAGCCAACGGTTTGAGGTGGGCTATCTGGTGAACAACGCGGGGGTCAATCGCCCTGGCAGCATCGACGCGGTCACAGATGCTGACCTTGATGCGGTGTGGCAGCTCAACGTGAAGGCTCCGATTGCCTTGATTCAAGCGGTACTGCCCGGTATGCGGGAACGGCGTTTCGGTCGGATCGTGAATATTTCATCGCGGGCGATTTTGGGGAAGACCGAGCGGATTGCCTACGTGTCATCAAAGGGAGGGTTAGCCGCCCTGACCCGCAGTCTGTGCTTGGAAGTTGCTGGCGATGGGATCACCGTCAACACGGTAGCGCCTGGGCCCGTTGCCACCGCCTTGTTTGACAACGGACACCCCTTGGGCAGCGAAAAAAGAGCAAAAGTGATCGCCAGCGTTCCGGTCAAACGGATTGGCACGCCGCTGGATGTCGCGAGGTCAGTCGCTTTTTTCCTCAGCCCCGACAGCGGATTTATTACCGGACAGACTTTGTTTGTCTGTGGGGGCGTCAGCGTCAGCGGTTCAGGCGGCGTCTGACATGGTCAGGCTCGGAATGATAGGCTTGGGGAAATGGGGGCAGGTGTTAGCCCGCGCAGCCCAGCAGTCTTCCCGTTTTTGCATCAGCAAAGGGTTCAGTCGCTCCGCAGCCACACGGGCTGCGTTTGAATCCGATTTCGGTATCGTGTGCCCGGACGAGGTCCAAACCATCCTCGCAGATCCGGAAATTCAAGGCGTGATTCTGAGCTTGCCCAACGAGCTGCATTTGCCCTACGCCGTGATGTGCGCCGAGGCGGGTAAACATATCTATATCGAAAAGCCCATTACCAACGATCTTACCGATGCCCGCAGCCTCAACGCTGTCTGTGAACGTCACGGGGTTCGGGTCTTCATAGGCCACTGCGCTAAGTTGTTGGCCGGCGTTCAGCGCATCAAGCTGTCAATGGATGCGGGCGATTTAGGTGACATTTGCCTGATCGAAGGCCGATTTTCGAATGACCGGGCTATGAAGCTCACCCCCGCGGATTGGCGATGGCACCAGGACAAGGCTCCGGGCGGGCCATTGAGCCAAATCGCTATTCACCAGTTCGACGTCTTGCGGTATTTGGGTGGGCCGGTGCGCAGCGTGAATGCAATCTCCGCGCGCAGATCTCCTGCGCAACCCGAAGTTGAAGACCAATGGGTTATCGGATTGCGCTTTCACAACGGCGCGCTGGGCAACGTCAACAGCTCATGGACTTCACCCGGCGTATTTGAGGTACGTGTTACGGGCACCGAAGGGCTTATGCACTACACCATTGACCAGACGCTGTGGGGCACGGCGCACCGCTTGCACGAAGGTGCGACCCTGTATTGGCAGAAAGCTGGGCAATCTCCGCAGTCCTCCATGCCAATCCCTCTGGAAGCCACCGACATGTTCGCCTTGGAACTGGATCTTTTTGTTGACTTGATTCGAGGTACGCCTCAACCCGACTTCGATGCGCGATATGGAATAGGGATTTTGGGCATGGTGGAAGCAGCACGACATTCGGACCGGATGGGGGGCGTGAGCATCGACTTGGATTCCCTGGTGTCGGGCAGCGTCCCGAATTGACCTGTCTTTATGCGCAGTCGGTTAGGCCTATGCCGCTGCACCAGCAGTGGAGGTGTGTTCTGACACTCGACTCTTTGTCCTGGCTGGCGCTTGGTGCTATCTCATCCGCCGTTTTTTTAGGTGGTTTGACCAAGGGCGCGCTGGGCATCGGGATGCCTTTGCTGGCGATGCCCGTGATGGCGCTTTTTATGACGGTACCGCAGGCTCTGACCGTACTGACCATACCGATTTTGGTCACCAATATCTGGCAGGCGCTTCAAGGCGGCCACCTCAAAGCTATGGTCCAGCGGTTTTGGGACTTAGCACTTGCGCTGGCGATAGGAATTGCAATAGGCGCACAGGCGCTGGTGGTCTTGGATGCAAAGCTGCTTTATCTGGTGATGGGTTTGGTGGTCTTGATTCAACCTGTCTTGCGGTTTTGCATCCCCGATTTTCAGTTCAGCCCCCGCACCCAACGCGTGGTTGGACCGATCTTCGCATTGGCCAGCGGCGTCATTGGAGGCATGACCGGTTTTTTTGGACCGCTGCTGATGGTGTACCTGGCTTCGCTGGGTTTGTTGAAAGATCATTTTGCCGCAGCGGTATCTATGATGTTCGTGATCGGAGCGCTGAGCCTTGGTATCTCATTGGCCCAACTGGGTTTCATCAACGGCCCCGAGCTAACCGTTTCGCTAGCGGCTTTGCTACCAGCGGTAGCAGGCATATACCTGGGCCAGTTAATCCGCTCCCATATCAGCCAGAGCCAATTTGAGCGCGGTTTGGGTTTCTTTTTATTGTTGATTGGTCTGAGTTTGCTGCTCAAAGCTTTTTGAAGTTATTCCAACCAGCAAATGAGGACTTGATTCCCACCATCTTCCAATGAAAGGTCTACCGATGACATCCGCAGCCGCATCCCCTAGCACACGCAATCGATTCAAAGAACGCCTCCTGAAAGGTGAGGTCCTTTACGGCGGATGGGCAGTCACGGGTTCGCTGGTGGTAACCGAGGTATTGGGCCATAGCGGTTTTGATTGGGTGTTGATCGATGGCGAACACGGTGCCAACGACTACAGCACCGCAGTGCACCAGTTAGTCTCGCTAAACAACACGCCAGCCGCCGCATTTATCCGACCCGAAGCTAACAATCCGGTTGTTCTCAAGCGGTGGTTGGATTTCGGTTTTTATAACTTCTTGATACCGATGGTTGAGTCCGCAGAGCAAGCCAAAGCCGCAGTCCAAGCCACGCGTTATCCCCCGCAGGGCATACGCGGCGTATCGGTAAGCCAGCGCAGTAACCGATTTGGAACCCAAGTAGACTATTTCACCGAGATCAACCAATGCATCACGGTAATCGCGCAAATCGAGTCCATAGGAGCCGTTCGCAACATAGAGGCTATTGCTAACGAACCCGGTATCGACTGCTTATTCATTGGGCCCCAAGACTTGGCCGCATCGATGGGGTTTTTGGCGCAACCATCGGCACCCGCCGTGCAGTCAGAAATGAAGTCGCTCACGCAGCGGATTCTGGCCCTGAACAAGGCTGTGGGCATCTTGGCCGCAGACGAAAACGAGGCACAACGCTACCGCGATTGGGGTGTGACTTTCGTTGGCGTGGGGTCTGACCAGGGTTTTATTAAGCGCGCATCCGCCCAGGTCTTGAAAGCATTGCGCGCTTGATACGCGCAGAGGGCTTGGAGCTCAGGCGTTTTCCACGGGCCGGTGGATGGGGCTGCGGCTGCGCCACAGAACCACCCAACCGATCAGCGCCACCGTCAGCACAGTACCGGGGAACACCCGCGCAGGCGACCAATCCAGCAAAGCCCCGGCGGATGACGACGCGACCAAGGCACCCAAGGTATAGGT
>Ga0187843_10001942_pt1 | contig 12813 bp, 10 predicted proteins | sample SpaLakP09_SKY_43_FD_134516 | JGI IMG/M metagenome (GOLD analysis project Ga0187843, IMG submission 134516) | Oligotrophic lake water microbial communities from Sparkling Lake, Wisconsin, USA - SP09_SKY_43 | ecosystem: Environmental > Aquatic > Freshwater > Lake | place: USA: Sparkling Lake... | reverse complement strand
GTGTACGTGCTTGGAGAGGTAAACAAAACAAAGACGCATCAGCGCTGCCTTTTCCTCAGCAGTCGCCATTGCAGGCTGCCAACCTGTTGTGGCGCGCTTGGTCCAGGCTTCACCTCCTGGCATCAGTAGCTTCACCGACGCGGCTAGCTTGTCTTTTTTGTCAGCTAATTGCGTTGGCGTAAGCGATACGGCAAGTGTGTCCAACCAGCGATTCAGACCTGGCACCGGCGACAGCGTACAAAAGGTCTTGACGCTGGGAATTTCTTGCAAAATTTTCTCAGCAACGCGCTTGATCAAGAAGTTGCCTAAATTGACGCCTTTCAGACCTGGCTGGCAGTTACTGATGGAGTAAAAAATAGCAGTCTTGAACCTCTTCGCTTCCAAGGCCTCCGACTTCTTGTCCAGCAAAGGACCTACTTCTTTGGCGATCCCTGTAACCAATGCCACTTCCACAAAAATCAACGGTTCACCGAGCAATTGCGGATGAAAGAATGCGTAACACCGCCTGTCGGGCTGTAGCCTGCGGCGAAGGTCATCCCAGCCGTCGATCGCGTGCACTGATTCATGGTGAATGATCTTTTCCAGTAATTGCGCAGGGGAAGACCAGGTGATTTCGTGTAGTTCCAAAAATCCCGGATTGAACCAAGAACCCAACAGATGCTGCATGTCCGCATCCACAGCCCTCAGTCCTGGTTTGGTTTTCACATGGTCTAACAATCGCTCACGCATTCGCACTATTGTTTGCGTACCGTCTGGCGCCCGGTTTAGCCGCCGCAGCAGTTCTTGGCGGGGCGGCTCAACTGTTTTGAAGAGATGGATCAGGCTGTCGTCATCAGGTGATTCTGCGTAGCGCTTTGCTGCGGTAAGCACAGCATCTGGATCTGGACTGAACTGTTTGGCTAAAAATTCAAAAAACTTAAGCTGCTCTGACTTGTCCAGAAGCTTGAATTGGCTCACCAACTTGCCAGCTACGCCGCGCGCATTTGCCTCACCCCGCTCGGATATGAGACTTGTGGCTGTCTTCTGTGCTGATTCCAGCGCACTAGGTTTGGTAAAGCGTTCGAACACATTGGACCTCAGTTGGGTTATTTAGACGAATCTCGCGTTTAAGTAGGTAATTTAATAGATTAGCGACAGATAAGCCTTGAGCATGTGGTTCAAATTAATAATGGCGAATACAAGTACTGTTATAAATTTTAATAATTTTTACAAAGATTAAGTTCTTAAAATTACTTAATAATATTTTTATGAAAATCGGAGAGATGTTTTCCGGCCCATTTCCCTAGTGCTTGTAATATTGGACGAAGTGCAGCCCCGCTCTTTGTTACGCGATAGGCATTGTTGCGGGTAACTTGAGGAGCAGTTCGCTCAATAAGCTTGAGGTGGGTAAGCAGATTTAACCTAGATGCCAAAATATTGGTAGAGATATGCTCTGGTGATAAAAGAAAATCTGAATACGTTCGCGGGCCATGGATAATCAAATCTCGAATGATTAGCAAGGACCACTTGTCACCTAGAACGTCCAGTGCAGAGCTTATCGGGCAATCCGACCGCCAATCAAAAGTCGTATCGTTATTAATCAAACTTTCTTTACTAGTCATATACACTCCAAAAGCGCAAAGGTTAAAAAATCATTTCAGACTGGGATTTTATAATCTTTGTTCGCCGAGTTTGAAATGTTTACATTCCTTCAATCAAGAGAATTTGCCCACTCTCAGTCAGCTCCTTGATTCTCATTTCCTTCAATGGCTGATATTCGGGTGAGTTATACCAAGTTTGTGCCATCTCCATGCTGGGGAATTTCAAGATGGCGACCCAACTGCCATCCCATTGTCCCTCCAAAACAGTTGGCGTTGGCGTACCTGCAATCATTTGGCCACCAAGTTTCATGAGGCTTTCGATGGCTGCCCGCGCATAGCGGATGGACAGTTCTTCTAAGCTTTTTGCTTTAACTTGAACCATGAAGTAGGCTGGCTTTGAGGTTCCAAGATTGGACATTTCTGACTCCTGTTGTTAGTAAAGTTTGAGCTCTGGTTTGGCAAGTCGCCGTTATTTCGCAATGGAAGCCGCCATCTCTATGAATGAGGTGGCCATTGGTGTTGGCTTCCATTTCAAAATGTCAAACGTGGCGCTGTTTTCATAGGACGCTTTTCTGCCAATGAAAGGAAGCATGCCTTTGGCCTCGGGGTCAAACTTGCCGATGAACTTAAGCATGAAAGTGGGTGCTTTGATAGAGGGGACCTTTTTGTAGCCAGCCTCTCTTAACACTTGGGCAACAGTCGTCATTTCCACAGGTTTTGCAGTGCAGGCAATGAAGCGCTTGCCGGCAGCACCTTCAGCAGTCATTGCTGCGACATGAAGCTTGGCGACATCTCGAACATCAACCATGCCCATCGCCATGTCGGGGAGCATGGGCATTTTTCCAGCTATCATTTTGGTCATCATCGTCACACTTTGACCGTCTAATTCAGCGCCTAATGAAGGCCCAAATACTGCGCCAGGATTGATGACGGTGAGCTCCATGGTGCCAAGCCTGGCTGCCTCCCATGCAGCCCGCTCTGCCAAAGTCTTACTCTTTGCATAAGCGCCGATGTTCGCGTTGGTGTCTGACCAGTCGCTGGGACTGTATGTCCCCGTCTCTTTCCCGGCAATGATGGCGAAGGTTGATGAAGTCAGTACAAGTCTCTTAACTCCTGCGAGTTGCGCTGCAGCAATGACCCTGTGGGTACCCTCTACCGCCGGAGCAATCAAATCATTCTCGTCTTCTGGCTCTGCTAGGACAAACGGTGACGCAATATGCAGCACAAACGTACAGCCGGATACCGCTTCCGTCCATCCTTTATCCGACCGCAGGTCAGCGACAGCAAAGCTCAGCTTATTGATCGGTGCTACTTTAGAAATGTCACTTTTTGTAGCTTGTCCTTTTGAGCGAGAGCGAATTGTGCCAACGACCTCATATCCTTGACGCAATAGCTCTGCAGCGCAGTGCTGCCCGATATAGCCGGTGATACCGGTTACCAATACTTTTTCCATCCTGACGCCTCCAAGTAGGCAAGTCCAATTGACTTGCATCTTGCAAGTTTAACCTATAACTTGTGAAATGCAAGTTTAAATTTCGTGGAAAATTTCCGCTTCTAGAAGCAAAGAAAGCAAAAAAATTTCGGTCTGCAGCACTGCATGGCGTGCGCATTCGTCCCTGGTTGGAATCGACAGCTAGGTAGGGCTTTTGCGGCCAGCGAGCGCGGTAGACCCCAGTGCTACGACTGTTGTTACAGCAGAACAAATCAGTCTGAAGCTGTCAGGTGTTGAATTCAACGTTGACGCGATAGCGCGAAATAAAGTCTTCATCCAAAATGACACCTAGACCGGGTTCATTGCTTACGATGACACGTCCGTCGATAAGCTGGATTGGATTTGCAACGAGGCCACTGGCCAGAGGACTCGTACTTTGTGAATACTCAATCAGATCGCCATTCGGAACACTGGCTAGGAAGTGCGTTGTTGCCGAAAGCAAGATCCCGGTGCTGAAGCCATGTGGTACGAACCGAGAGCTGTGGCACATTGCGAGCTCATAGATTCGCCGCATTTCTGTAAAGCCTCCGCAACGTGTAATATCTGGCTGCACAATGGCGGGCCTTGTATTTCGAATGAACTCGTCAAACTCAGCATGAGTTGCAAGACACTCTCCACCCGAGACTTCAATTTTTATCGACTCTGATAACTGACGCAGACCAACGTGATCATCTGCGGGTATGGGTTCTTCAATCCAGGCTAAGTCGAATCCGTATAGTCTTTCAGCCTGTTTTTTCGCATTGGAAAAATTTTTCCATCTGTAGAGCAAATCAACAGCGATTTCGACATCGGCCCCGACACTTGAGCGCACATTTTCGAGGATGTTGCGGTAACTTTGTGCATCAATCCCGAAATTGCCTCCGCCTAGCTTTATTCTTTTGAAGCCGGAATCGACCAACTGTGCACCCAATTTTCCGTTTTCCTTGGGCGCCTATACGGGAATGAACGTTCCATAGGCTTCAATTTCGTCACGCAGCTTGCCCCCAAGCAATTGATGAATCGGAACCCCATAGTGCTGTCCTGCGATATCCCATAAGGCAATGTCGATCGCACTGATAGCGTGGATTACCGCTCCACGACGGCCCATATAAGATGACTCATCGAACATCTTGTGCCAAAGCCGCTGGATTCCAAGTGGGTTTTCGCCTATTAAAACTTCACGCAGTCCTTTGCAGGTCGCATGCGATGACGGCGTTTCAACTATTGCTTTAAGTACAGTTGGAGAACTGTCGGATTCCCCGACGCCGATTAGTCCAGAGTCGGTGTGAATACGTATGACAAATGCGTCGTCGCCCCATTCTGCGGAGTTCTGAAATGTAGGTACCCGCAACCAAATCGCTTCAACATCGATGATTTTCATTTTTCGGCTAGACAACTGCCCGGCTTTTTAGGGATAAAAAGTTGGGTTGAAGTAGATGAAAAAGACGGACCACCCTATCGCTGTACGGTCTCAAAATTTGGATTCTTCCAAATTTGCTTATCTATCGGTGACATTGGCGCAAGCCCAAGAATCGAGTCACTCAACTTTTCCGCGATCATGATGGTCGGAGCATTGGTATTTCCATTGGTTACAAAAGGCATGATTGATGCGTCCACAACCCGCAGTTGTGAGACTCCGTATACGCGTCCAACATGATCAACAACTGCCTCAGGATCGGTTTCGCTTCCCATGCGTGAGGTCCCGGAAAGATGCCATTGAGAAGCGGTATGGGTAGTTAAAAAGTTGTCGAGTACTTCATCTGACAGCGCTTGTGGACCCGGAAAAATTTCGTCTCCACACAACTGTGAAAAGGCAGGTTGTGCGACAAGTTCCCGCACAAGATGTACTCCTTTTCTAAGCAACTCGCGATCACGAGGATCCTGCAGATAGTTGACTTGTATGCGCGGAGGAGATGCTGGGTTCGCATCGCGTAATTCAATCCAGCCTCTACTGTGGGCGCGCATCAGTCCAACATGGATTTGAAATGCATGCTTTTGAAGGGGAGCCCATGTTTCAAAATCAACTGCGACCGGCGTCAATGTGAATTGAAGATCAGGATATCGAACGCCGGAATTTGAGCGGACACATGCAATGACATCAAAATGATTTGTTGAACATATTCCACTTCGATTTATGAACCATTGAATGCCTGCCAGCACACTGGCTAATGGGCGTGTTTTAGGCCAAATTGAAACGGGCTTGAGACATTCATATTTCAATACGAAGTCGGGATGATCGTTGAGGTTTTGTCCAACGCCTTGGCGATCGCAAAGAACGGGAATACCTATGGCCTCTAAATGATTTCGCGGGCCTATTCCAGATAGCATTAAAAGTTGAGGGCTACCTACTGCTCCCGCCGCCAGAATTACTTCCTTCTTAGCGGAAACGGAGATCATCTCGCCTTTACGATTACGAAATACCACACCTATGGCCGCGCCTTCGTGTATCAGTACACGGTGAACATGAGAATGCGTTTGGATTTTCAAATTCGGTCTAGTACGAATTGGATCTAAATATCCCCGTGCAGTGCTCCAACGCTCCCCTTTGTGGACTGTTCTATCAAACAAGCCAAATCCTTCTTGGCAGTAGCCATTAAGGTCATCTGACTTCGGATAACCTGCCTCACCCCCCGCTTTCAGAAAGGCCAGGTCAAGAGGATTAACGGGTGCCGGACGAGATACGTTCATGGGGCCAGAGCGACCGCGAAATTCGGCATCACCGCTCTGATAACTTTCCATTCGCTTGAAATATGGCAATACATCGGAATAACTCCAGCCATCACATCCAGCCTCAAACCACCCATCAAAATCCAGCGCGTGGCCCCTGATGTAAACCATGCCATTGATAGATGAAGAACCACCAAGTACTTTTCCCCTGTCATGCCGCATTTGTCTTAGATTCAACTGCGGTTCAGGTTCGCCTTGAAAAGACCAGTTCACGCTGGTTTTCTCAAGATTCATAAGCATGGCCGCTGGCATCTTTAAGGACCAGGCCTCATCAGCGGGCCCAGCCTCAATTAGTAGCACACGGTTCTCGGGATCACGACTCAATCGGTTAGCCAAAACACATCCGCTTGAGCCTGCGCCAACGATAATGTAGTCAAATTTGAGTGGCTCCATTTCTTATCCCTGATAACGCCTCCCCAAATACTGGGGAGGCGTATAGTTTGATCAACTACGCAGAAAAAAATGTTCTACCGCTGCGATCTATTCGTTCTTCAATGCTGCTGGGTTAGCTTGAATACCTGTTGATAGAGGCAGGGTAAAACCGCCACTCAGATCAGGCAAACCATCCCTTTTCTGCGATACGAAGATCAGCCAAGTCATACCTGCCTGAAACTGTCAAACCTTTCAATTTAGTAGACGCACCATCCAAATAGTCCGCTACCGCAAAGCAAATCAGGCCTGACTCTTGTCTAACAATCGATTGGCACTCGGCATACATTTGCGTACGCCTTTTCTCGTCCATTTCGACGCGCGCCGCAGCTATAAGCTTGTTGAACTGGGAGTTATCAAATCGAGTTTCATTCCATGAATTCGCCGCTCCATTTGCGAAAGCTCGAGATAATTGAATATCTACTGTGGGCAGGTTATTCCAGTAGGTTGCACAAAATGGCGCCTTCATCCATACGTTATCCCAATATCCATCACCAGAAACACGCTTTAAGTCCAACTTGATGCCCGCTTTAGCTAATGACTCCTGAAAAATCTGGCCACAATCGGCTGATTCATTGAACGCCCCGTCAGACACCATTAATTCAATCGGCGAAGTGACGCCCGACTTTTTAAAGTGAAAGGCTGCCTTATCCGGATCAAATGAAGTGAGAGTCTGAGCTTTGTCATAAAACTTCATCTTGGCACCAACGGTGTGATCATTTCCCACTGACGCATATCCTGAAAACACGTTGTCGACTATTTTTTTGCGATCAATACCAAATTTCAAAGACATCATCAGGTCTTTGTTTGCGTAAATACCTTTATCGGTTTGGGCTGCAAAACCATACCGATTACCCGTTCCAGCAGAGCGCGAGATCGTTACGTTTTTGTTGCCACCTAATAATTTCACCATTCTTGCTGGAACGCGGTTAATTGCGTCAACTTGGTTCGAAATTAGGGCGTTAACGCGGGCAGTTGGGTCATTCACGTAGGTTACCTCCACGCGGTCAAAATTGCCGCGATTTGATTTCCAGTAATCCCCAGCCTTTTTCTTGAATGTTGCTCGCACTCCTGGAGTGAATTCGTCTAAGGTAAATGCACCCGTGCCATTGGGATTTTTCCAATCTGTAAATCCATTTGGCACGATCAATATGTGAGGCGCACATAAGTTGAATGGCAAATCTAAATTCCCATTTTTCATCAGGATTTGAACCTGATTAGCTGATATTTTTTTAATTTCTGTCACATCCGCTAAGAGAACTTTCGCGCCAGATTTAGTGTCACCACGGTGTAGGTTAAGTGAATAAATGACATCGTCTGCATCAAGACTCTTACCGGATGAAAACGTGACACCTTTACGTAGTGTGAGTGTCCAATCAGCCGCACCTGGCCTCACTTCCCACGATTCCACTAACTCGCCATTAACGCTCCCGTCATCAGCAACTTCGAACAAGTTGTTGTAGAGCATGTAACCGATCATGAACGGCACCGCGTCCGCAGCAGCCAGAGGGTCTAGGCTGTCAGAAGCTGAGCCTCCTCCCATTCCAAGGCGCAATGTTCCTCCCTTTTTTGGCTTGTCTTGTGCAACGGCAGGGAACGACGTGAGCAAGCCGGTAACTCCCAGGGCTGAGGCGCCGGCGATCAGTTTGCGTCGATCTATAAGCATCGAGGTTTGCAATTTTTTTTCGAGTTTGTCCATTTTTGTCTCCAAGGCATTTAATGAGTTAAACAACGTTCGCAGAGCTGATCTAACTTGCGAAACACAAGTTTAGATCAGATAAGTTGCAAAATGCAAGTCAAGGAGCTTTTATTTTTTTGAACACGCTCAGAAGCTAAAGTCATCTGTAAATGGCGTGCGCATGGCAAAAGTTTGCTACCAGTTGGGCCGATACAGCACGAAACTCCTCAAAATAGTAGTGCCTAGCACCTTTGAGCAGTTGCAGCTGAGCACCAGGTATGTTGTCCGCAAGAAGTACGCCGTTTGCTACAGGGTTTAGCTCATCCTCGCTGCCATGAAGTACCAATGTAGGAGCACTGATCATTGGTAAAAATTTCCAAGCATCATGCTGATGGCTAGCTTGATAGTGCAATTGCCTGACATCCGGGCGGAGAGGGCGATTCCAAAGCGTTGAAATTTCTTTGGACAGTGCGTCATTGGCCTCAATCCAACTTGGCGTGAAGGAAGTCAGTAGTAGCGCGCCCATATCGCCGCTGCTCAACGCTTTATCCACACTCGGTTTTCTCGCTACACCATGCATGTTTCCGGGTGAAGTGGCACCCAGCACCAATGCCCCTATTCGGTGTCCATGGTCTATTGCGAGCCACTGCGCAACCCGTCCACCCATCGAGAAACCATACACATGGGCCCGAGGATGCCCGCACGTATCCAATATGGCTGCCGCATCGGACGCAAACCCTCTTGTGCTGTATGGCAGTGATATAGGCTTGTCTGATTTCCCAGTGCCACGGTAGTCCCAGGCGATGACCTCAAAATGATTGCCCAAATCGTGGGCTACCCGATCCCATTCTCGATGGTCACAAGCTTGTCCCGCTAGGAGCAATAACGGCTCTCCCTTTCCTACCGATTTGTAGTAAAGCTTAACTCCGTCGTAGCTGATCGCGTAGCTCATGTGCAAGGTTGCGCGTTGTGATTCCTTTAACTTGCATTTTACAAGTTATAAGACTATAATGCGTTTGCGGAAAAAAATCATCATTCCGCAGGCGTCTTCCTTTCTGCATTTGAATTTTTAGAACAAATACCATGGATCATCATCAGCTGTTCTATATCAATGGCGCGTGGGTAAACCCATCTGTTCAAAAAAGCTTTGACGTTATCAATCCTGCAACGGAAGAGCCCTACACCCGGATTTCGTTGGGGAGCTCCGCAGACGTCGATAGAGCCGTATTTGCCGCTCGTGCTGCCTTTCCAGATTTTGCGAAAACGAATAAGGCCACACGCCTTGCGCTTTTGAAGCGCATTCTGGCCGTTTACAACGACCGTGCTGACGAAATTGCACAGGCTTTATCGGATGAGATGGGTGCGCCGCTTGCGTGGGCTCGTGATGCCCAAACCTGGGCCGGTCAAGTGCATTTGGAGGCGACTATTGCGTCGCTAGAGGGTTATGAATTTGAAATTCAACGTGGCAACACTCGGGTCATTAAAGAGGGTATTGGAGTAGTTGCCCTCATTACGCCTTGGAACTGGCCAATGAATCAAATTATGTGCAAAGTCGCTCCGGCATTAGCCTGTGGCTGTACTGTTGTACTAAAGCCCAGTGAATTGGCGCCTATCAGTGCCATCGTGTTCAGTGAAATTTTGCATGAGGCGGGTGTTCCACCTGGTGTGTACAACATGATCAACGGCGACGGACCTTCTGTGGGGCAATTTATGTCAGCCCACAAGGGTGTAGACATGGTGTCGTTTACTGGTTCGACTCACGCTGGCGTCATGGTTGCCAAAGCTGCTGCTGACACCGTTAAGCGAGTAGCGCAGGAGCTTGGTGGCAAGTCGCCAAATATCATTTTGGAGGACGCCGATCTAGAAATTGCTGTACGCAAAGGAGTAGAAAGCTGCATGAGTAATACCGGGCAGTCCTGTGACGCGCCAACCCGCATGTTGGTGCCGCGAGCATTGCACAGACGGATATTAGAAATTGCCGCTGATGCAGCAGAAGAGCAAGTAGTTGGTGATCCCCGGGACGAACGAACTACCATGGGTCCTCTAATCAGTGAGAGGCAATATTCAAAGGTTCAAAGGTTAATTGAGACCGGAATCGCTGAAGGTGCAATGTTGGTTGCAGGTGGTGTTGGAAAGCCAAAGGGCCTGCAACGCGGATATTTTGCCCGTCCCACTGTGTTTGGTAATGTGACTCGAAACATGACTATTGCCAGGGAAGAAATTTTTGGACCTGTACTGGCGATCATGCCCTATGACACCGAGGCAGAAGCAATTGAAATCGCTAACGAAAGCGAATTTGGTCTAGCAGCCTATGTACAGTCTGCTAACTTGCCACATGCACGAGCAGTGGCGCGCCAGCTGCGCGCCGGACAGGTCCATATCAATTACCCTGACTGGGATGTCTACGCCCCGTTTGGGGGCTACAAGCAATCAGGAAACGGACGCGAATACGCGGATTGGGGAATGCATGATTTTCTTGAAATCAAGGGGCTGCTAGGTTACGGCGCATAGCCTCACACCGATGAGAGTGGTTCGACCAAATATGGCCGTTCGGTACGATAGGTGGCTACAAAAATGGCAAAGGTGACAAAGTTGCTCCTTGAACTCCGTTCGGAGCATGCACCAAAAGCCTATCGCCCGCTTCCACAACAGTGCGCTGGATTTGTGCGATCCCGATGGTTCGCCCCATACGCGGTGAGTAAATGACGGCAGACATTGTTCCTACTACCTCACCATTTGCCGACACTGCTACGCGCTCAACCAAGGGCCATGCAGACGGGGCGGTACCGTCAAGTACAAGTCCAACGAGCAACCGTTGCGGTCCTTCTGCTGCAACGCGTTGAAGCGCGGCTTTACCGATGTAACTGACGGACGTATTGACGTCGACATATTTGCCCATGTTGGCTTCGAAGGGGTTGCTGTCGGGGGTGGTGTCACCACCCCAGGAAAGCAGTCCGCTTTCCACTCGCTCAATATGATTGGGAGAGCCAGGACCAATGCCATATTCCTGACCCTGCGACTTCACAAGTTCCCAAAGCGTATCCCCTTTGCTTCCGTCGCGCAGGAACAACTCAAAGCCCCCTTGCTTGCTCCATCCTGAGCGGCACAATACGAGCGGTATACCCTGCAAATTCGTTTCGATACATCCGAAATATTTAATGTCTCGGATGTGTTGGCCAAAAAGCTTTGCAACCAAGTCCTCGGCCTTAGGGCCTTGGATAGCCAACGGGGATACGTCAGGCTCGCAAACATTGACGTCAAAGTTTCCCTCTCCAGCAACCGCACGTACCCATAGCAGCATGTCGCTGTCCGCCAACGAAAACCAATAGCGATCCGATAACTTTAACAATACGGGGTCGTTTATCAACCTGCCTTGGTGATCACACATCGCAACGTATTTGCCTTGTCCCACGCGCATTTTTGAGAGGTCGCGAGCGCTCAAATGCTGCACCAGTCGGTCGGCGTCCGGACCACTTACCTCTACCTGCCGCTCAACAGCAACGTCCCACATTGCAACACCGGACATCAAGCGTTGGAGTTCAGCCTCCAAATTACCGAAGGACGTTGGCATCAGCATCTTGTTGTACACGGTGAAGTGCGATACCCCGTCACGCACCGTCGCTTCGTAAAACGGGGAACGACGGATACGTGGGCTCATCATCAAGGTTATTTGGCTAAGCGAAGCTGGGATAGTGTTGTGAGGTGTAGTCATGGCTGGTGTTGAGGAACGTAAAAATACTTAAGAATGTCGATTAATTAAATCGTTTGAAGTGATACCTTGGGCAATGATTTGTCAACGAAGGCCCCCAAACGCGACTGCACTTCATTTCCGGTTTGCACTACCGCGGCCATCAGTGATTCAGTAAATAAGCCTTCGGCTGAGGACATCTCAGCGATCCGGCTGATTGAAGTCACGATTGCGTAGTTGGACAGTGGTGCATTGCCAGCCACCTTTTTGGCCAAAGCTCGTGCTGCGTCAAGGCAAGCGCCGGCTTCTGTAATTTCGTGGACCAACCCAAGACTGACCCCTGCATGTACGTCCACTACTCGGCCTGTCAGCATCATTTCCACCATGCGACTAGGGGTAATGATGCGTGCCACCCGCACCGTGGCACCCCCACCCGTGAATATTCCCTTTTGGCCTTCAGGTAAGGCAAAGTAGGTATTGGGTTCGGCAATTCGAATGTGTGTGGCGGCCGCGAGCTCCATCCCACCGCCAACCACAGCACCATGCAGTGCCCCGACGACCGGGATGCCGCCATACTGGATCTTGTCAAAAACCCTGTGCCAAGCTTGACACATGTGCATGAACTCGGCAGCAGTACGGGCTTTTGAATGGTGCTCTCCCAGGTCCAGGCCCGCACAAAAATGGGGACCGTTGGCCGCCAACACTACGGCTCTCACTTCAGGGCCTAGCGAAGAAAATGCCTGGTCCAATTCATCCAGTACTTCGTCACTGATCGCATTACGCTTGGCCGGTCGGTTCAATGTGATGACGCGAATATCACCATCGGATTCAACATTTAGAAATTGATACGTCATAAGAGGATCCTCCGCAGTTGCGTTACGAGCCAGTACATAGGCCCCGGGGCGCCGCGCGCCATGGCGATAATAGGTAAGATCCTGCTGGCGTGAATTGCATTTCAAGACCAATTTATTGCATTTCCAGCCAGGTTAATCCTATGCAGCAATTTGTACCCAGCGATGCAAATCAGTAGCCTCACCATCCCGCTTTCCTTTGTGCACAACATGTTGGCGGGCGCAAAGCTGAAAATGAGTCCGCAGGAGATTGAGGCGCTGGTTGAGCAAGCAGGCATCTCCCTTTCGTTATTTGAACAACCAGCTGCACGCGTAACGCGCGAGCAGTTTGTCCGGTTGTACGAGCGGATTGCCGTTACCACTGGCGACGAGATGCTGGGGTTGTGGTC
>Ga0187843_10001940_pt1 | contig 12817 bp, 10 predicted proteins | sample SpaLakP09_SKY_43_FD_134516 | JGI IMG/M metagenome (GOLD analysis project Ga0187843, IMG submission 134516) | Oligotrophic lake water microbial communities from Sparkling Lake, Wisconsin, USA - SP09_SKY_43 | ecosystem: Environmental > Aquatic > Freshwater > Lake | place: USA: Sparkling Lake... | reverse complement strand
GTTGTTATCCCCTGCCGGCACCTTAAAAGCCATGCGCTTTGCCTTTGCTTATGGCGCTGATGCGGTGTACGCCGGCATGCCGCGTTATAGTTTGCGGGTGCGCAACAACGAGTTTGACTTGGCAAATCTGGCGATTGGCATCCAAGAAGCGCATGCGCTTGGTAAAAAGCTCTACTGCGTTTTAAATAGCGCGCCGCACAATGCCAAACTCAATACCTTGGTGGAAGATATCGCCGAAGTGGTGAAATTAGGCCCAGATGCACTGATTGTCAGCGACCCTGGAGTTATCTATCTGATGCGTCAGCATTTCCCAGAGATGGAGCTGCATCTGTCGGTGCAAGCCAATACCGTCAACTGGGCCGCGGTAAAATTTTGGCAAGAGATGGGCATCTCGCGGGTGATTTTATCGCGTGAGTTAGCGCTGGATGAAATTGAACAAATTCGCGAACAAGTTCCCGCCATGGAGCTGGAAGTGTTTGTGCATGGCGCTTTATGTATGGCGTACTCTGGCCGTTGTTTACTCTCGGGCTACATGGACAAACGCGATCCGAACCAAGGCACCTGCACCAATGCTTGTCGCTGGCCATACCAAGTGACTACCGCGACTGAAGATGCCGTCGGCCAGTTCGTGCCAGAACTGTTGGTAGCAGCGCAGCCAAATGCTTTAGATGCCAGCACGACAGATAGCAATACCACGGCCACCAGCAATGGCGAAAGTTTGCATGCCAGTAAACCCATTGATGACATTATTCTGCTCACCGATCCGCAAAAGCCGGGCGAACAAATGCCAGCCTTTGAAGATGAACATGGCACTTACATCATGAACTCGAAAGACCTGCGAGCGATTCAGCACGTAGACCGGCTGACCCGTGCCAAAGTGCATTCCTTAAAAATTGAAGGTCGCACCAAGTCGTTTTATTACGCGGCGCGCACCGCGCAAATTTATCGCCAAGCCATCGATGATGCCGTGGCTGGTCAACCGTTTAACCCAGAATTATTAAGCGAGTTGGACGGACTGGCATCGCGCGGCTACACCGAAGGCTTTTTGCGCCGTCACATCCCAATCAGTGAATTGCAAAACTATGAAAAAAGCGCATCTGGCAGCGATAAACAGCAATTTGTCGGCGAGTTTGGCGCTATTGATGAAAGCACTGGCCGTATTTGGCTCGAGGTGAAAAACCAATTTAATGTCGGTGACACCTTAATCATCATGGCCCCTGCGGGCAATCTTCGTTATCAGCTTGATGCGTTGTGGGATAAACACGGCAACGCCATCAGCCGCGCGCCAGGCGCTGGCCATCGCGTGCAACTCGAGCTACCGGAAGCGATGCAGCAAATGCTGGACAGCCGCTTTTTGCAAAAGCAGCAAAAACAGGACAGCCACTTTATGTTGCTTATTCGGGAGTTGCCGCAGGCTGAAAGCAATCAACTGATGAGTGGTTGCGCCTAATGGCATTGCAAATTTTGGATGATTGCATCAATTGCGATATGTGCGGGCCTGAGTGCCCGAACAGCGCGATTTCACTGCAAGTGATTGCGAGCGGCAAGAAGATTTATCAGATAGATCCAGCACTTTGCACTGAATGTGAAGGGTTTTATGATGAGCCCACTTGCGTGCAAGTGTGCCCGATTGATGTGGTGGTAAAACTCGAAAGCGCATAAAAACTAGCAAAAAAATGGCCCTGCTTAGGGCCAGTTTCGCTATCGTACTTATTTGCTAAAACGACAGTTATTTGCTTTACACGCCAGTTAATTACCGGCGATCTGCATCTGCGATAACAACACTGAACCAGTTAACACGCCACCACGAAGGTCCACATCACGGCCAACCGCAGCAATCCCCATCAGCATGTCTTTTAAATTGCCTGCGATAGTGATTTCTGACACCGGATATTGGATTTCGCCGTTTTGCACCCAAAAACCTGCTGCGCCGCGCGAATAATCGCCGGTGACGCCATTCACGCCCTGCCCCATTAATTCGGTAACCAATAAGCCGGTGCCCATATCACGTAACAGCTGGGCTAAATCGGCATCGGAATGGCTTACTAGCCAGTTATGAATCCCGCCAGCATGACCAGTACTTGGCATGCCCAGTTTGCGGCCAGAATAACTGGTGGTGAGATAGGTGTTTAACACACCGCCGGTGACAATTTCGCGCTCGTGTGCTTTCACACCTTCGCCATCAAATGGCGTTGAAGCGAGACCGCGCAACAAATGCGGCTGCTCTAAGATACTGATATTGCTCGGTAACACTTGGGTGCCGACTCTATCGAGTAAAAAACTCGATTTGCGATAGATACTGCCGCCACTGATGGCCGACACTAAGTGACCAAACAAGCTACTGGCAATATCCGCACGAAAAATCACTGGCACTTTTTGCGTATCGAGTTTGCGGCTATTTAAGCGGCTCACAGTTTCGATTGCGGCTTCACGGCCGATTTGCTCAGCAGCCGCTAAATCTTCAATACGACGCCCGACGGTGTAGCTGTAATCGCGTTGCATATCATCGCCAGCTTCGCCAATGACAGAGCAGCTGAGGCTATGACGACTACTTGGATAACCCACTAACTGGCCGTGGCTATTGCCATAAACTTTCAAACCTTGGTGCGATGAAAAAGACGCGCCATCAGAATTGGTAATACGCGCATCCACCGCAAAGGCGGCTTCTTCGGCGGCAACACAACGAGCGATGGCCTCTGCAGTGCTGACATCTGCCGGATGAAATAAATCTAAATCAGGTGGCGTGAATTCCAACCACTCGGCATCGGCAACACCAGCACAAGGATCTTCGGAAGTGTAACGGGCGATATCAATGGCCGCTTCCACGGTACGCTTCAGTGCGGCAGGGCTTAAATCCGCGGTGGATGCCGAACCTTTACGCTTGCCGACATAAACGCTAATGCCTAAGCCGCCGTCTTGATTGAATTCAACAGTTTCGACTTCACCATGACGGGTTTCCACACTTAAACCACGGGTGCGATTCATTGAAGCTTCGGCGCTACTTGCACCCAATTGTTTGGCGTGTGCTAAAACCTGGCTGACCGCAGCTTTGACTTCTGCGATTTCTTGAAAAATGTCTGGAGATTGTTTGCTCATGGCAACGAAGATCCTAAAAACTCGATATTGGTTCAAGCTTACCACAGCTAGCGCGAAAGCGGAGCTGAGAGCTTTGGTTGCAGAATGTTAATTTTGTTGGAAGTGAGGAACAGGAAGCTCAACAGTCAATCAATTCACTGAGAGCTCGCTAGTTTTCAGGGCGTTTAGCCAGTAATTAAAAAATAAAGCCCGCGCTTATAGTCGAATTCAAGTTCAGTGTCTGCAACGCTAAACTTTGCCTTTTCAGCAAAAACATGCCGAAGCTTAAGCACTGAATTCGCTGGAATTTCAATTGTATTCCCAGGCAAATATTTCTCACAGCGGAACTGTTTACCGTCCGAAGGAAGAGCATTGATACACCAATCAAAAGACTTTTCCGCGGCAACGTTCACCGTAGTGCCAGCTGAGTAGTTGATCACTACAAACTCGGAGTAAGAAGGCGTCGATCCACCGCCCAACCCAAAAAACGGAATGACGGGTAACAAAGGCCCAGCGAGGTAAATGGATTCAGCACTATCGGTTTGCGCACAAACCAACACATCTAAAGCGTTTTGTTGTAGCTTAACGTTATTACCTGCACCCAGCAGCAAAAAATGACCGCCAGCCCGCGGTTCATGGAGTAAAGCGCCACAATCGATAAAGGTATCAGCAGCTGCAATAGTGTGTTGCTTATAACCACTAATAGCCGTGCATCCGCTCGCTATCATTACTACAGCTAAAATAACGAACAACTTTAAAGAATTTCCCAAAAATGTCATTCTGCTACTCCGTTAAATGGATTTAATACTCGCCTGCGCGGTGAACAACTACTTGCTACTCACTCTACCAGTGCTCTTAACAGCTGCCCGATAAAACTGAGACTGACCAGAAAAATAATAATTTGCTGTAAATCGAATGAATCCGAGAATTTTGTCGGATTCGATTTTGGCAGAAGCTCTTTGCGTACTACTGTGGCATGACCACGCAATCCTTCAACCGGATCGATTGCATCATCGCCATCCAGTTTATTGAATATATACAACTCGCCAGCACTATCGACATGCCCTTGCAGATAAGTGCGCTGACCTTGCCAGTTAAACAATTGGTCAAGAAAACTCAGGACTTCGTAGGGCACATATTGCGCGATTTTTCTCACGCGACGGCGTGTACTGCCAAGGCGTCTGCTTAGTGGTTTTTTGCCATAATTCACGATCCGCAGATAGATCTGCACACTTAAAGCATGATTAAACTCACTATCAAGTAACAGTGTGGTTTTCGCTAGAAAATGCCATTTATTTACCACAGCCAATCCATCAATATTCGCAAGTAATTCATCTACTTGCTTAAGCAATGTGGCAAATGTTTCCTGTCGAAGTTGCTCTTCTTGCAAGGCTCGTTGCGCTTGTTCTGCTTGCAGCACTAACTGTTCCTGCTGGCTTTGTTCAGCTAATTTCGCCAAACGCTCCTGCCGAGCTTGTTCTGCCTGCTTTGCCGCTTGAGCTTGCCGCTCTTGCTCTTCTTCCATGCCAAATCGGGCTTTGAGCGCTTCTGCCTGTTGCAGTTGCAATTCGTTATCAACTTGTGGGACTGGCTCTGCCGTATGAGCTGAGTCAGCTACCATCTCAACTGGATCCGGCGCAACTTCAAGGGGCTCTGCGCACTCAACCGCAGATGCATCGACTACCACCAATTGCTCAATGACCGCATTATTTAGCACAACAGTTGGCTGGTAAGCATCGAGCGTAGCTACATTGCTCAGTGGATGAGGTTGTGGCGAATTCGAGGTGCTTTGCGCAATGCCGACAGCCTGAGTTGCCGCATAACCTTGCGCTGAAGACTCGCGATCTGCTTGCTGCAACTGCCGAACACGAGCGCCAGCTAAAGCGCTCTTGTATGCCTGATGGACCTTTTGAAACATCTCAGGGTCAACATCGGGCCTATGCTGTTTGATTTTTATCGCGTAGGCCCGTTTTATCGCTTGAGTATCAGCATCACGCGCGATCCCAAGTAGCTGCCAGGGATTCATTAGAACCATTCCTCACGATCTAACGAGTCGAGCGTATTAGAAAACTCTATACGAGCGCGGTCGATTTCCTCTGGCCGTTGCCGGTCCAAAACTGCTTCAAATTGCGCAAGTACTTGACCAATAATATCGCGAAGATCACCTAAACTTGCTTCGTACATCCGCTCAGCTCGTGCCAATAGCATTTGATTGGCCTCCAACTCTCGTGGATGGAACTTGATTGCAGCTAAGCGATCGCGGCTTCTGGCAAGTTCTTGCTCAGACAGCATGCCAGGGCTTTGTTCTATCGTTGTGGAGTATGTTTTGTTTGTTGACACCACAGTAACGTCGACTTCCAATAGCCCGCTCATATCGTAGCTAAAACGGACTTTTGCCGCCTCTCGTCCCTTTGGCCCTCTGGGTACCGGTACCGTTAACTCGCCAAGGCAAATATTCCGATCGACTAAACGATGCTCGCCTTGATAGACCTTAATCAGCAATTTTGTTTGATTGTCGACTGCGGTGGAAATGTCCTTTTCAATACTAATAGGTACCGTGGTATTGCGCTCGATAATTGGTAAAAACACGTCTGAACCAGCTGGGTTGCCATGATTAATAACGCCCGTACCCAAGGTGTATGGACAGACATCTGTCAGCACAATATCTTCCAGCGCCTCATTACGCTCGATTAAACCCGCTTGTATTGCCGCGCCCATTGCGACCACCAAATCTGGGTCTAAATGACAGGACGGGATCACGCCAAACATGCGGCCAATCGCGTTTCGAAACACGCCCATACGCGTGGCTCCGCCGACTAGCACGACATCATCAAGTTCACTGGGTGTTTGATCGGCGTCCCGAAGGGCGCGTTCCACCGGAACTTTCACCCGCAATAATAATGGATTCACAACTTCTTGGAACCAGACCGGCGTCACATTAAATTCGCACTGCGCGGAGCCAAAGTCTAAGGCTAGTATTTGGCTTTGTTCGCTGCTGACCCTGCGTTTAGCCGTTTCTAATTGCATCAAAATACGTTGTTCAAGGTGTGCTGGCACCGCTGCTTTATCAATGTTCAGATCTTTGACGATGGCTTCATACATCGCATCAACAAAATCTTCGCCGCCTAAGAAGTTATCGCCCGCACTGGCGTGCACTTGCATCACACCGTCAAAAAATTCCAAGATCGACACGTCAAAAGTTCCACCACCCATATCCAAAATCATATAGGTGCCTTGTTGCTTATCGTTAAGGCCGTAGGCGATTGCTGCCGCGGTAGGCTCATTGATTAAGCGCATAACTTTTAACCCAGCAATTTCAGCCGCTTGTTTAGTTGCTTGACGCTGGTTATCGCTAAAATAAGCGGGAACAGAGATGACGGCCTCGCTGACTGGCTCGCCTAAATAGGTTTCAGCATCTTCTTTTAGCGACCGTAAAACAAAAGAAGAGAGCTCTGTTGCCGTGAACAATTGTTTGCCAATTTTGATTTGGTGCCGAGAGCCCATCATCCGTTTGAAGGCTCCCACTGTCCGATCACTGTGTTGGATCAGTCGCTCTTTAGCCAAACGACCAACCACAAGATGGCCACTATCATCAAGCCCAACCACTGAAGGAGTTAACAAATCGCCCAAACGGTTTGGAATCAACTTAACGCCATCGTTCGAGAACACCCCACAGGCGCTATTCGTAGTGCCCAAATCAATGCCAATTATGGCCATAACACACTTCCCCTTGTTTATTCTGTGCAGCTTTATCATCCAGCGCTGTCTAGGTTTTATTTTGACATTAACCTTTTCGAAACCAAAGTGAAAAATCTGCTTCGTCCCAAATTTACTGCGACAACAGCTAGCATCACAGCCATTGTCGTCATCACGCTTTACGCATTAAATGCTAGTTTTGCGTTGCGCTAAAACATTTATCGTTTTTGACCACGACATACTGGCTTATGTATTAAAAAATGCCATGAGAGCCAGCAAAACGGACAGTTTGGCGCTTTTTTGATATACTTGCGCAATTAGATAGCAAATGTAGTGTGTATATGGCAGATATTACCGATTTTACCCATGGCGACGATTGGGATCGCGAAGAAGGCAAAAGTAAAACCCAGATCAAAAAAGAGATGTTGGCGTTGCAAACTTTAGGCGAAGAACTTGTGGCATTAAGTCCCGCAGCTCGGGCGAAAATCCCGCTGCCAATGGAATTAGCCGATGCGTTAGAACTGGCTGACAAGTTAACGAAAAAGCACGAAGCATTGCGTCGGCACATCCAATTTATCGGCCGCGTAATGCGAACTGTCGATTTAGAGCCAATCGAGCGCGCACTGGCTGTGGTTCGTAACACCAACCAAGCGGCGACTCGTAAATTCCATTTAGTGGAAGATTGGCGCGATAAGCTCATCGCCAATAACGACGCGCTTACTGAGTTTATTGAAAAATATCCGCAGGTCGACATCCAACAACTGCGCACGTTGATCCGTAACGCCAAACGCGAGCAGGAAAAAAACCAGCCGCCAAAAGCCTTCCGCGAATTATTTCAGCTGATTAAACCAGCCATTTTGGAAGAGTAAGCGCTGGCAACGGCTGAGTGCATTGAGTCTTCGACTCAAGCTCAAACCTGAAGGAGCTTGCACTAAACAACACGCGATCCAAGGCGGCAATAAACGGCGACTCACCACCGCCGTTTTTTTATGTTTCAACATCAACGAATGACCAGATGCCTTCTCGAGCAATATTCAGACCGAATCTTTGCTATCGGCAGCTTGCTCCCTGATTTGCTTGATGGTGGCAATCGCGAAACCCGCAGCCATGCCCACGGCAACCCAAATACCGGAACGATCGAAGACTAAATTAACAATCACCCCCAGCACACCACCGAGCACTACAAAGCGCCGACGTTCAGCATTGCGCAGCCATATTTTTTCATTCAGCTGTTTTTTCTTGGCTTTTTCGGCCAATTCAACTGTCTTTGGCGTCAACAACGCATCCGCGATGGCTTTGGCTTGTTTTTCATCCATCTTAAGCTCCTGCTGGAATAAAAATTTGCCCTTGTAAATACAGCCTAGCTTGGCCACTCACTTGTACCCGTTGGTTCGACAGCGCTAAACGTAATACGCCACCGCGTGTTGATGCTTGATAAGCCAGTAACTCAGTTTTCGCCAGTCGCTCACCCCAATAGGGCGCGAGCCCGGCGTGAATAGAACCTGTTACTGGATCTTCATCACCCCCGTTTGCTGGCCAAAAATAGCGACTAACAAAATCATATTGGCCTTGCGCAAAACCAGCTCCAGGCGCGGTCACAACCACATCATAAGGCCCAAGCTGTTTCAATAGTGCAAGATCTGGCTGCAGCGTCACCACATCCTGCGCATTGGCAAATACCACAAACCATGCTTGCTCACTGCGCAAAACCTCAACTGGCGTGGCAGGCAACGCTGCGAACAGCACCGCAGGCACTTCTGTCATCGGCCTCGGTAACCGCTCAGGAAAATCCATCAGATGCCAACCATCCGGGCCTTTTTGCACCGTTAAATCGCCCACTTTTTGCGTGCTGACCCGTAAAGTCTCTAGCTCTGGCTGTAAGCGAAACCAAACTTCGGCGGACGCTAAAGTGGCGTGGCCACAAAAATCAATTTCAGTCAGTGGCGAAAACCAGCGGATTTCGACATGACCTTGCGCAACCTCACGAACAAAAGCCGTTTCCGAGAGGTTATTTTCTGCGGCGATTTGCAGCATCAATTCATCAGATAACCACTGCGCCACAGGCACCACGGCCGCTGCATTGCCAGCAAATAACTGATCGGTAAAAGCGTCAACTTGATAGATTGCGAGCGTTTTCGTCATAACATTCCCTTCGGTTGCGCAAGTTGATTTCAAAAAAAGCGACTAATCTGATGGCTGTGCCACAGCGCGATAACTGATTCAACAAACAGCCGCGTAAGATGCAAAACGCCGGTGTCCACCGGCGTTTTGCAGTTACTGAACCCCACGAACACGATGCTAAGAGCCACTCGTGCGCTAAGGAATTAAATCAATCGCTTCAGCACTAAATCAGCACCAACACCTTTGATGCGTCCGAGCAGTTTTTTTACTGCTGCTGGGTAATCCCGCATCATTTCAATTTGGCTGAAGTGAGTAATTTGTGTGGTATTGACGAACAGCTGTTGTTGTTCGTGCTGCAATTGAGCCGCAAGTTGGCCGAGTTGATCTTCAACCAAAATACCGTTCTCAAAGTCGAGCGCAAAGGCCCGTGGATTCAGATTGTGGCCGGTAAACAAATGTTTGATGCCATCAACGCTGATGCCTTTGAGGTGGAAGCTATTGTCTTCGTGTTTCCAAAGCCTGACATCTAATAAACCTTCATCGATAAAGCTTTGATTCGCTTTGACGAACTTGCGCAAAATCGTTTCATACAGATATGGCAAACCGCCAATGCGGCTGAACCGTTGTGTTGGCGGAATATAAAAATCGTTGGCGGTTTTATCACCGACCACAATAGTTACTTTAACGCCGCGTTTGATGCACGCTTTCAAGGCTTTGGCCAAGGCTGGAGGCGGGTTAAAGTATGGGGTGTAAATCAATACATCCTGCTTTGCTAACGCCAAAGTTGCCAAAATCACTTTATTCAGTGGGTTATTCAAACGCCCCATACCCATTAATAAACTGGCATTAAGCGCTTCGGGTTGCCGCTCGTCTTTTTGTGGATAACGGGCACTGCGTGCTTGTTTTAACCAGCCACGATGCGCATTTTTATAGGCTTGGGCAATCTGTTCATCCGGTGCCAACAAACTTTGCACGACGTCGGTTTGACCGAGGATCTGTTCATGGCCTGCGACAAAAGCATCCGCCAGTGCTGAATTGGTCAACAGCAGATAACGGTCAGCACGATAACGACCGGTTTGACCTAAGTACACGTTATTCAGCGAAGCACCGCTGTATAACAGTGTGTCATCAAACACAAAACCTTTTAAATGCAACACACCAAACAGTTCGCGCTTTTTGACCGGCACGCCAAGAATTTCAATAGGCAAAGCGTAATCTGCGGCGATTTCTTGATAAAACTGTGCATTAGTTCGCGCATTCTCTTGGCCAATTAAGCCACGGCGCGCACGATGGAAGTCGACATAGACTTTGATATCCAAACTTGGATTTTGTTGCTTGGCGGCAAATAACGCCCGTAGCACTTCTTCACCCGCTTCGTCTGCTTGCAAATAAAGCGCAGTCAGCACAATTCGCCGGCGCGCCGTTTGGATCAGTTGCAACAGTCGTTGTTTGTATTCGCTGGCATGACAAAGGACTTCAACCGCCGCAGCGTCAATGGAGGTTTGCGGTAACGATGCCAGTCGCCGTTTGTTCAGCAGGTTTTGCAGCATAAATCAGTCTGTTCTCATTATTCTGGCGCGCACGGCAAACGCATTGGCCGCGGCGCTGGTCAACCTTGTAGGAGCGTTAGTATGATCGAAACCCTGCTGTTAGGCAAAACACACCATGCATCAAAGTTGTAACTTGTTGTATCTTAAGCAAGTTGACGTTAAGCGGTACCGCCTACTGTCATCGCATCTAACTTCAGTGTTGGCTGGCCAACACCCACTGGCACACTTTGGCCTTGTTTACCACAAACACCGACACCTGCGTCTAAGGCTAAATCGTTACCGACCATCGACACTTGTTGCATCGCTTCGGGGCCATTGCCGATTAATGTCGCACCTTTGATTGGTGTAGTGATTTTGCCATCCTCAATCAAATAAGCTTCGCTTGCGGAAAACACAAACTTGCCCGAGGTGATATCCACTTGACCACCGCCAAAGTTGGGTGCATAAATCCCTCGTTTCACTGAGGCAATGATTTCATCCGGCTCATACTCGCCAGCCAACATATAAGTGTTGGTCATCCGTGGCATCGGTAGATGGGCAAAGGATTCGCGACGACCGTTGCCAGTTGGCGCGACACCCATTAATAACGCATTATGCTTGTCTTGGATGTAACCTTTTAAAATACCTTTTTCAATCAACACATTGTGCTGACTTAACGTGCCTTCGTCATCGATATTTAGCGAACCGCGACGATGCAACAAAGTACCGTCATCGACAATAGTGCAATGACGTGACGCCACTTGCTCGCCAACACGACCAGAGAATGTTGACGCACCTTTGCGGTTGAAATCACCTTCGAGACCATGACCAACCGCTTCATGCAACAGCACGCCTGGCCACCCAGAACCTAACACTACCGGCATGGTGCCTGCAGGCGCATCAACCGCGATTAAGTTGACCTGCGCTTGACGCACCGCTTCGCGAGCATAACTCATCCAACGCGCTTCGCCTTGATGCATTTCATTGAAATAACTGTAATTCGTCCGACCGCCACCGCCAGCACCACCGCGCTCGCGTCGACCGTTGTCGTTTAATAATACCGAGCAGTTTAACCGCACTAGTGGCCGAATATCCGCAGCATAGGTGCCGTCGCTCGCCGCCACTAGCACTTCTTCATAGACACCCGATAAGCTCACCATCACTTGCTCTGCGCGGCTGTCTAAACTGCGAATAAAAGCTTCGATTTGATGCAGCATCGCCACTTTTTCGGTGTTGGTTAAACTTTGCAGTGGCTCACATGGCAAATAAATCATGCTGTTGCCAGTTTTGCTGAATGCTTTAACCTGACCCTGTTGCCCTTGCGCCGCAATACCGCGCGCTGCGCTTGCTGCTTGTTGCAGCGCAGCTGTGGAAATAGCATCGGCATAAGCAAAGCCGGTTTTTTCACCGCTAATCGCGCGCACACCAACACCACGTTCAATGTTGAATGAGCCGTCTTTGACTAAACCGTCTTCCAACACCCAAGATTCATGCACACTCGATTGGAAATACAGATCGGCATAATCCAGCTGATGTTGAAACAAATAACTTAAGCTATTTGATAAATCCGCGCTGGTTAAGTCGCTGGCAGCAATTAGGTTTTTTTCAACAGTGGCCATTAAGGCGGCATTATTCATAAGTACTCACTTGTAAATCGATTATGGCGTTGCACAGGCATTTTAGCGCGTAATGCGCTCACTTCGGTCAAGTCGACCGCGACGGAAATTAAGCCTGGCGTTTCCCCGGCGTCGGCTAACACCGTACCCCAGGGATCAATAATTAAACTATGACCGTAGGTCTGCCGCCCTTGTTGGTGGCAGCCGGTTTGGGCCGGCGCTATAACAAAACTTTGTGTTTCAATAGCTCTCGCTCTGAGCAGTGTATGCCAATGTGCCGCGCCCGTCACTGTGGTAAACGCCGATGGTAAGGCTAGCACCGTCATCCCCAGCGGCAACATTGCTTGAAACAGCCAAGGAAAGCGCATGTCGTAACAAACGGCCATGCCGAGTTTTAAGCCTGGGAGTTCAGCGACAGTCACTTTTTGCCCCGCAGCCGTGCGGTTAGATTCGCGATAACTGGCGGTACCATCAGCCACATCGGCATCAAATAGATGAATTTTTTGATAATCAGCAATTAAATTACCCTCTGGTGCAAACAACAAACTACTGGCCGCAAACTTATTAGCATCGGCAGTTTGTGTCGGGAATGTGCCAACTAATAAATAAATACTGAATTCACTGGCAAGTGCCGCCAACTGCTCTTGCCACTTACCAGCACCAAGCGGTTCTTGTAACCGCTGATTTGCATCCACCGGCCCATCAAAGCACATGACGCCCTCTGGCAACACCACTAACTGCGGTCTTGCCGTTGGGATTTGCGTTAACAGATCGCGGATT
>Ga0187843_10001935_pt1 | contig 12845 bp, 8 predicted proteins | sample SpaLakP09_SKY_43_FD_134516 | JGI IMG/M metagenome (GOLD analysis project Ga0187843, IMG submission 134516) | Oligotrophic lake water microbial communities from Sparkling Lake, Wisconsin, USA - SP09_SKY_43 | ecosystem: Environmental > Aquatic > Freshwater > Lake | place: USA: Sparkling Lake... | reverse complement strand
TTGGCGCGACGTGCGTTCAGAACAGCGCGGCCACCGCGGGTTGCCATACGTGCGCGGAAACCGTGGGTGCGCTTGCGGCGAACGACGGAAGGTTGGTAAGTACGTTTCATGTTGGTCTCGCTAATTGAGCAATAAAAAAAATCGGAATTACGGATAAAGGCTGTCTTGGGTGCGACTTCGGCTTGCACATTTTCGTCAGGCCTTTCGCCTTTACTGCCCCAAAACCGCTGCTCATGGTGTTGCGCATCAATCCATCAAAAAACCGATAATTAAAGCCGCACCAATAAAAGAGGGGTAGGGAACCCTGAATTAGACACCATTTTTGCTTTGCGTGTCAATCACTTAGCGCAAAAATTAATCAATCAGGGTACAAGCATTGGTGCAATGCAAAGAATAAATTTAAACCCAAACCTGTGGATAACTCGGTCAAGCGGGGTTAAAATAGCGGATTAGCGCGGCACCGTTTTATGTCTTCCAGACAACTCACCCAGCGATAGAGGCGCAAACCTCACAGTAATCTTTACTAAATATCGCACAGGTAGAATTTAATTCGGCACCGCGCATTTGCATTTAATAATTAAAGTCATACATGGAAAATTTCTGGCAGGCCTGTTCTTCCCAACTTGAGCAAGAGCTTCCACCACAGCAATATAGCGCCTGGATCAAACCGCTAGTACCGCTTGACTATGAAAACGGCAAGCTGCGCATTGCGGCGCCCAACCGTTTCAAACTGGATTGGGTCAAAGCCCAGTTCGCCAGCCGCATCACCGACCTGGCGAACCAGTTCTGGGATGAGGATGTCGAAGTACAGTTTGTGCTTGATCCGCGTGGCAACAGAAAGCCGGCTCCCCCAGCGGCGGCTGCGCCACGTTCGCAAGGTTTGAATGCTGACCTCGATGCCCAGGGCAGCGTGCCAGAAATGATGTCCGAACCGGCGCAACCAGAAGTATCACCGCGCCGCGAACAAAGCCGTATTAATTCCGACCTCACCTTTGACAGCTTCGTCACCGGTAAGGCCAACCAGTTGGCCCGCGCTGCAGCTATCCAGGTGGCGAATAACCCTGGCGTGTCGTACAACCCATTATTCTTATATGGCGGCGTTGGCCTGGGTAAGACGCATTTGATCCACGCCATCGGCAACCAGATTCTGGTCGATAACCCGTATGCCAAGATACGCTACATCCACGCAGAACAATATGTGCGCGACGTAGTGACTGCTTACCAGCGCAAGGGTTTTGACGAGTTCAAACGCTATTACCACTCGCTGGATTTGCTGCTGATCGATGATATTCAATTCTTTGGCGGCAAGAGCCGTACACAAGAAGAATTCTTTTACGCCTTTGAAGCCCTGATTGCGGCCAAGAAACAGATCATCATCACCAGTGATACTTACCCAAAAGAAATCACCGGCATGGATGACCGCCTGATTTCGCGCTTTGACTCCGGCCTGACAGTCGCGATTGAACCACCAGAGCTGGAAATGCGTGTAGCGATTTTGCTCAAAAAAGCACATTCAGAAGGCGTGAATATTTCTGACGATGTTGCCTTCTTCGTCGCCAAGCATTTGCGCTCGAATGTGCGTGAGCTTGAAGGCGCATTGCGCAAGATTTTGGCTTACTCCCGCTTCCATGGCAAAGAAATCACCATCGATGTGGTGAAAGAAGCCCTGAAGGATTTGCTGTCGGTACAAAACCGCCAGATTTCCGTAGAGAATATACAGAAGACAGTCGCTGACTTTTTCAACATCAAAGTCGCCGACATGTATTCGAAAAAACGTCCGGCCAATATCGCCAGACCACGCCAGATTGCGATGTATCTGGCCAAGGAACTCACACAAAAGAGCCTGCCAGAAATCGGCGAACTCTTCGGCGGCCGCGACCACACCACGGTCTTGCACGCCGTACGCAAGATCACCGCAGACCGCACCAAAAACCCCGAATGCAACCACGAGCTGCATGTATTAGAGCAAACGCTCAAGGGTTGATGGGCTGGATGTTGTAGGATGTGCAAGTTGCGATGGTTTTGGTAGTAATTTTTATGCAGTTTTGTAGGGTTGGCAAGGGTTTTGCTCTGGAATTAGCGATACGCGAAATCGTATTGACGTCATCCCAGCGAAGGCTGGGATCCATCTGCGCAAGATCCGTTTGCACAGAGCGACATAGAAATTTGGCAATATGATGTGACTCCCTCCCCCTGAAAGGGAGGGAATGAAAAATTTGAAAGGTGCCCCATGCGCATCAAAGTAACAAGCAATACCGCAGTAAATATGTGAAGCAGTTTATAAAAAACAGTAAGAGATAATTTAAGTTCCTTGTCACCATAATTTAGTGAGGATATTCAAATGCAATTGGTTAAAACCCACCGGGACACCCTGCTCCGGCCTTTGCAAATTGTGAGTGGTATTGTCGAGCGTCGGCATACATTGCCGATTCTGGCCAATATCCTCATTCGCAAAGACGGTGAACAAGTGTCGTTCCTGTCGACAGACATCGAAGTGCAGATCACGACCAAGGCGGCCATAGGCTCAGGTGGCGACAGCATTGCCACGACGGTAGCAGCCCGCAAATTGCTGGATATTTTGCGCGCCCTGCCAGATGACAATGATGTTGTCCTCAAGCTTGAAAACAAGAAGATGACCGTGCAGTCAGGCAAATCACGCTTCTCCTTGCAAACCCTGGCGGCGGAAGAATTCCCTACCGTGGCCCAGGCCGAGCATTTCAATGCCAGCGTCAACCTGCCACAAAAGACCCTGAAGCACCTGTTCAACATGGTGCATTTCTCGATGGCGCAACAAGACATTCGTTATTACCTGAATGGCTTGCTGCTGGTCGTTGATGGCAAGAACGTCATCGCCGTGGCGACTGATGGTCACCGCCTGGCGTTTTGCCAGGTCGAAGTTGAGCAAGAGTTCCCGCGTCATGAAGTCATCATCCCGCGCAAGACCATCATCGAGATGCAGCGTCTGCTGGAAGACAAAGAAGACCCGGTACAAATCGACATCGCCAACAACCAGGTCAAACTGACTTTTGCCGATATCGAACTGATTTCCAAACTGGTCGAAGGCAAGTTCCCTGACTTTAACCGCGTCATCCCAAAAGGCTATAAAAACAGCTTCACTTTGGGCCGCGAGCAATTGCTGCGTTCATTACAGCGTGCCGCGATCATGACCTCAGACAAGTTCAAGGGCGTGCGTTGCGTCATCACCCCTGGCCTCATGCAGATACTATCGACCAATGCCGACCAGGAAGAAGCGATAGAAGAAATCGAAATCGACTACGGTGGCGACAGCGTAGACATCGGCTTCAACGTCAGCTATCTGCTCGATGTATTGAATAACCTCAAATGCGACCAGATATCGGTGTCTTTGGGCGACTCCAATTCATCCGCACTGATCACTATCCCCGACAACACCGACTTTAAATATGTCGTCATGCCGATGCGGATATAGTTTTTTATGTGCTGAATTGCCGTGAAAGCTGTACGCAAAATTCACGGCAATCTCATTACCGTCATTCCCGCGCAGGCGGGAATCCAGCGTCGTTCGTCGTTATGCCCTGATGCATCAACACCCAAGACACTGAATCCAACCTGTACCAGAATGACAAAGCAGTCCCTGAATATGTTTCACATTGGGCGATTGACACAATTGTCCAAAACAGTTCGTTTTTTTAGAAGGTAGCCATGTCCGATAACACCCAAGACAACACTCCAGCCCAGCCCAATCAATACGGCGCGTCCTCAATCCAGATTCTGGAAGGCCTGGAAGCCGTGCGGAAACGCCCCGGCATGTACATCGGTGACACCTCGGACGGCACCGGTCTGCATCACCTGGTCTTTGAAGTGCTGGATAACTCGATTGATGAATCCCTGGCAGGTCACTGTACCGAGATCAATGTCACCATCCATAGCGACAACTCCATCTCCATCACCGACAATGGCCGCGGCATCCCGACCGGCATCAAATGGGATGACAAGCACGACCCTAAGCGCAGCGCCGCAGAAATCGTCATGACCGAGCTGCATGCTGGTGGCAAGTTCGATCAAAACTCCTACAAAGTATCTGGCGGTTTGCATGGCGTGGGTGTGTCCTGCGTGAATGGCCTGTCCAAGTTGCTCAAGCTGACCATCCGCCGCGATGGCAAAATGTATGCGATGGAATTTGTCCGTGGCGTACCGCAAAACCGCGAACTTGAAACCGTTGATGGCATCGTTACCTCCCCCATCAAAGTTTTGGGTGACACAGACAAACGCGGCACTGAAGTCCACTTCTGGGCCGATGAAGAAATCTTTACCCATGTAGAATTCCATTATGAAATCCTGGCCAAGCGCATACGCGAATTGTCCTTCCTGAATAATGGCGTACGCATCAAGCTCAACGACCACCGCACCGGCAAAGAAGAATTGTTTGCCTTTGAAGGCGGCACACGTGGCTTTGTTGAATATATCAACAAAAACAAAAGCATACTCAACCCGACGATTTTCCAGGCCACTGGCGAACGCCTGTCTGACCAGGGCACCAACATCACTGTTGATGTCTCCATGCAATGGAATGACGCCTACAATGAACAGGTATTGTGCTTCACCAATAACATCCCGCAGCGCGACGGTGGCACCCACCTGACCGGCCTGCGTGCCGCGATGACCCGCGTCATCAACAAGTATATTGAAGAACACGAATACGCCAAGAAAGCCAAGGTAGAAGTCACCGGCGACGACATGCGCGAAGGCCTGACCTGCGTCTTGTCCGTCAAAGTACCAGAACCAAAGTTCAGCTCGCAGACCAAAGACAAACTCGTCTCCAGCGAAGTGCGCGGCCCGGTAGAAGAAATCGTCGCCAAGACCCTGTCTGACTTTTTGCAAGAACGACCAAACGACGCCAAAATCATTTGCGGCAAAATCGTCGAAGCATCCCGCGCCCGCGAAGCAGCCCGCAAAGCCCGCGAACTGACACGCCGCAAAGGCGTCATGGACGGCCTGGGCCTGTCATCCAAACTGGCAGATTGCCAGGAAAAAGACCCCGCCCTGTGCGAACTGTACATCGTCGAAGGTGACTCTGCGGGTGGATCAGCCAAGCAAGGCCGCGACCGCAAGTTCCAGGCCATCTTGCCACTGCGCGGTAAAGTCCTCAACGTAGAAAAAGCCCGCTTTGAAAAAATGCTGTCCAGTGAGCAGATCACCACCCTGATCGCCACCCTGGGCACCAGCATAGGCCCGGACGAATTCAATGCCGACAAACTGCGCTACCACCGCATCATCATCATGACTGATGCTGACGTCGACGGTGCCCACATCCGCACCCTGCTGCTGACCCTGTTCTATCGCCAGATGCCACAACTGGTAGAACGCGGCCACATCTACATCGCCCAGCCACCACTCTACAAAGTCAAGGCTGGCCGTGATGAACGCTACCTCAAGGATGATGCAGAAGAAGCCACCTACATGATGACCGTGGCCCTGACCGGCGCATCCCTCACGCCAGGCACAGGCGCAGCCCCCATCACCGGCGAAGCCCTGGGAGAACTGGTACGCCAGTACAACCTGGCCAACGCCATCATGATGCGCCTGACCCGCGTCATCGACCGCGCTGCCCTCACCGCCATCATGACCGGCGTGACGCTGAAACTGGATAACGCAGAAAACGCAGAAGCATCCGCCATCGCCCTGACCGCCGCCATCGGCGACAATGCGGTAAAAGCAGTAGTACGCAGCGACGAACTCTCAGGCGCATTCAGCCTGCGCATAGAACGCCTGTACCATGGCAACATCAAAGTCAGCAGCATTGATGCCGACTTTGTGGACGGTGCCGATTACCAGGTACTGGAAAACGCCGCCACCACCTTCAAGGGCCTGCTCACAGAAGGCGCATTCATCCGCCGTGGCGAAGGCGAAAAAGCCAAGGAAATCGCCGTCCACGACTTCCACCAAGCCATGCTCTGGCTGCGCGACGAAGCCGAACGCGGCGTCAGCAAACAACGCTACAAAGGTCTGGGCGAAATGAACCCTAGCCAACTCTGGGAAACCACCATGGACCCCACAGTCCGCCGCCTGCTCAAAGTACAGATCGAAGACGCCATTGCCGCCGACCAGATCTTTACGACACTGATGGGCGACGACGTGGAACCACGCCGGGCGTTTATTGAATCGAATGCGTTGCGGGCGGGGAATATTGACGTTTGATGTAACCAAGTTTTCGACATAAAGCAAAAAGGTCAACCAGAAATGGTTGGCCTTTTTTGCATTTTTATCCATTATTTTTTTGTCACGTAACAGAATAGGTTGTACTATTGACACCAATATTCAAGTTTTCAATTACCTAATATAAGTACCAACCTTGGAATAGTCATATGAGAATCAAACAGATCCAAATAAGAAATTTTCGGTTACTAAGAAATTTTTCTCTGGATATAGAGAACGATCTGTCTATTGTCCTTGGAAAAAACAATTCAGGAAAAACATCCCTGCTAACCGCTTTAGACAAGTTTATAAATGCAAATGAAGCCAACAAAATAAATTATGATGATTTTAATATTCAACTAAAAAACGAATTAGTAACTCTTTTGGAAGGAGCAAAAGAGAATCTCGACCAATCCACTTATCAGGCGATTGGCCTCGAATTAAGAATATATATTGAATATGACGACGCTGACGACCTATCGAGCGTCAATCAACTAATCATGAATCTTGACCCTGAAGACAATCATATTGTCTTAGGTTTCGATTACAAAATTACTCATATGCGGCTAACGGATATGATTAACGAATACAAAGTAACAAAAATAAAATACGGTTCGAACCCAAATGTTTTCCTTCGTGAAAAGCATACAGATTTTTTTAACGCGATAGAAAGAACAAGCATTTCATTTAAAAACCCAGAAATACTTCTGGATCTAAAGAAAGAGAAAATACGGCTATCAGATGTGATTTCATTTAAGTATATCAGCGCGAAAAGAAGTGTCACAAATAAAGAAAATGATAAAACGCTCTCAACACAAACTTCTAGCATTTACAAAAGGCGATCTGAAAGCCAAGAGCAAGAAAGCGCTATTGAAGAATTTAAAAACAAACTTCGCACCACTGACAAAGATCTGAGTGCCATTTACACGACAATGTTTACAGGCTTGATCGAAAAAGTATCAAGTTTTGGGGGACTAAAAAAAGGAGATACGCAAATACAGATAGCATCAACTCTTCAACATAGAGAGATACTTAGTGACAACACTACAGTTCTGTATACACAAGACAATCATGCGCTCCCTGAACACTATAATGGACTAGGGTACATGAATTTAATTAGCATGATTTTCGAAATTGAGATGCTTATGAGCTCATTTAAAAAATCAGCGAAAGAAAAACCTGCATCAATAAATCTTCTCTTTATTGAAGAACCTGAAGCACATACGCATCCTCAAATGCAGTATGTTTTCATCAAGAATATTAAATCCCTTCTCAAGGAAAGCTTAAACCGTGAAGATGGATTAAGCATAAACCTTCAAACTATAATCAGTACCCATTCATCGCATATAGTTGCTGAGTGCGATTTTGATGACATCAAATACTTGATAAGATCCGGCGACGAGACTGGTGTTATAGCAAAAAATTTGAAGTATTTAGCACGAGAATATTCATCCGATGATAAAAATGAAGATACTGACCTTAAACAAAGATTCAAATTTCTAAAACAGTACCTGACATTAAATAGAGCAGAATTATTCTTTGCGGACAAAGCGATATTAGTCGAAGGGGATACCGAGAGAATTCTTTTGCCAGCGATGATGAAAAAGCTTGATCAGGAAAATCCTGACGAAAATTTTTCTCCAATAATTTCGCAAAATATCTCTATTGTTGAAGTCGGCGCATATTCTCAAATATTCGAGAAATTTATTCACTTTCTTGAAATAAAATGCCTAGTCATTACAGACATTGATAGTGGATCGACTCAAATCTGTTTTGAAAAAGATGGAGTTACACCTCAAAAATACAAAAATGGAGAAATTAAATTTGGGGTCAAAAAGTGTGTTCCAAATGCTCCGACTGCTAATCATACATCCAACACAGCACTAATTTTCTTCCATGAAAAGACCGCAAAAGATCTTGCCTATTTCATCACCTTATCTTTCAAAGAAAAGGTTCTTTCAAAAAAAGATGGTAAATGGAATGTAAGTGACGATGGACAGTTACTATTGGTTTTCCAAACAGAGGAAGATGGTTATCACGCAAGAAGTTTTGAAGACGCCTTCTTCCACACAAACAAAGATTTATTAGAGAACAATCCGGAAAAGTTCCCCTCGCTTTCACAAAAGTGGCTTACGCAGTACCTGACTGGCGATTGTGATGTATTCGAATTTTCCGAGCATGCTGTTAGTAGCAAACCTTCTCTTGCGATTGAGATATTGCTAAATAGCGTTCCATACGAAAATTCAGATTTTTCAAATTGGAAAATACCCAAATACATTTACGAAGGTTTGAAATGGTTACGCCAACAATGAAATCTAAAAAATTAAGTTCAGAAGCAGAGCAAGTGTTGAATGTAATCGCAAATAATAAAAATTTTTTGCTTAGTGGGGGCGCTGGTAGCGGGAAAACATACTCACTTGTTGAGGTAATTCATGCTCTTCTTGAAAAATATCCATTAGCAAAAATTGTCTGCATTACCTATACAAATGCGGCAGTTAAAGAAATCGAGGAAAGAATAGATCATGAGAACCTTCGAGTGTCTACCATTCATGACTTTCTCTGGGGCACTATTAAACATTTTCAAAATGAGTTAAGAGAATTGTTAGCTGAGTTGATCAATGATGAAACGATGGTTTATTTCAAGATCCTAGATGCTGACGGCACGATAGCGAAAATTGACAAAATTGAAGAAGAAATTCAGTACAAAGAATATGTCAAATTAAAAGAAGGAATTATTTCACATGACGAGCTAATAATCCTGGCCGAAAAAATGTTTTCTCGCCACGAAAAACTTTGCAGAATTGTTCAAAATTGCTATCAGTACATATTGGTTGATGAGTATCAAGATACCGATAGAAATGTGATCGAAATTTTGCTGCATCACCTCAACAGATCAAACAAGAAAAATATTCTAGGATTTTTTGGCGATTCAATGCAATCAATCTTCGAAGATGGTGTAGGGGATCTCGACTCATATCTCACGGATGACTCAAGCAACATCATAGAAATCCAAAAAACACAAAATCGTCGAAATCCAAAACTTATTATTGACTTAGCAAATAAGCTTCGAACAGATAAACTAAAGCAACTGCATTCAGACGATATCAGCGCACCCAACATGGGTTCCGATGGAATTGTCAAAACTGGTGATTTAAAATTTTTATATTCAACATCGGAAAACATAGCAATTGCTAAATCATATTTGAAATGGGATTTCGATGATCCGTTAACTTGCAAGGAATTGAATCTCACGCACAATCTTATCGCTACAAAGGCTGGTTTTAGTAATTTAATGAGAATTTACGATGGCGACAAAGTTCTTGATTATGTAAGAAGAATAAAAAACTATATCAAAGATTATGCGCCTGACACTACAATTGCAGGCAAAGATTTTGGCACCATTATTGCAGAACTTAAAGTTAGAAAGAGCCGCGACGAATTGAAGCGAATTGAACCAACTGAAGGAATGAAAACATATATATCTGCAAACATGGATATATATATCTTAGCGTTACATACCTTATTCTCGGATTTGTCATCTCTTTACATCGACAAGAGTCAATTGCTTGACGATAAAAAAAATGATGCCGTTAATGAGGGAAAGGCGGGAAGTAATCGGGATGATTTAATCAAACATCTATTCAGAATACAAAAAAATGTACATCTTTATCTTAATGGAAATTACAATGAATTTGTACGAGTTACAGACTTCAAAATTCATACAAAAAAAGATAAAGAAAATTTAAAAAATAGAATTGAATCGCTTGTTAATGTTGATAAAAAAAATGTAAAACAAATTATCGACGAAGCAAATGCAAGTGGGATAGTAAGAATAGACGATCGGCTTCTTAAATTTCAGCAGAAGAAGAAATATATCTACGATCAAGTAGCTAATCTACCATTTTCCGAATTCCAGAGTTTATTTGATTATATGGAAGGCTATACACCATTCACTACGCAACACAAAACTAAGGGAACTGAGTTTCCAAATGTCCTTGTTGTTCTTGATAACGGAGGTTGGAACAACTATAACTTTGAATATCTGTTTGCTGATGTAGCTGGCAAAGAAAGTGTCGTTTCAAGAACACGGAAAATATTCTATGTTTGTTGTACTCGTGCCAAAGAAAATCTTGCAGTTTTTTATCATAAACCCTCCGAGAACGTTTTGAAGAAAGCAAAAGAATGGTTTGGCGCTTCTAATGTTGTAAATTTAGATACCCAACCGTAACGATATAAACTCTCTAAGTTAAACGTCGCCACTACTCGGGCCGTCGTGCAAGCAGAAGGGACAGGCGTTGAAGACCCGCCTGTAAGCGAAGGGGAGTCCTCAACGATGCGTACATTGCAGCGCTTCGCGATGCTGGCGAGCTACTTGCGCCGGTGTTCTGGCATGGTGATGGCGGTCGGGTTTTGTAATGTCGGATTGAGATAGACCAGCCCAGGCTTGTGCTGGCCGCCGCCTGCAAGGCATCTGCAATTTGCAAGAACCGTGGCCCGCCGTTCATGGCTAATCGCGGCAATCAGGTTGGTAGATTTTTGCCTTGTGTGTTTTTCAACTGGGACATTTTGTCCTCATGTATGGGAATTGCTTTCAGGTAGTATGCATGAGGATGTGGAGCAACACTATCCTTGCAGGGCAGTCGTTGAGGCGTTCACCGCTCTGATCTGCATGCGGCAGCTTGTTTTGCTGGATGCCTGTGGGGATGGTTTGAACAAGAAACGTAGTTGCTGAAGCAAGGTTTTAGTTAGTGGGCTTCACGATAGATAGTGGTCAGTAATAGCCAGGAAATACTCAAAATGATGGATTGGATACCTGTAGTCTTGGTGACGTTCAAGGTGCTCGTGCTTGCCGTGGGCATGTTTTTCGCCATCAAGTGGCATTATGATCAAGGGAAGAAGGAGCAGGACAACGGGCTGGAGCAGCGCGCGGTGTTACGCGCGAGTGGCAAGGTGGCCGCTATCTTCATGCTGTCGCTCCTGGGCCTGGGGCTTTTCACCTTCGTGCTTGCCAGTACGTTTGGTTTGGACTTGAGCATGCCATGATGGCTAAAAGTAGTTGGCTGATATGCAGTGATATGGCAGGCTGCACGACCATCAGGGTTGTTGCCGCTTAAAAAAGTCCCAGATCATTTCCGGCCCATTCGGTGCCATTGGCGATGGGCCTAGCAAACGGGCGCGGCGGTAGTAGGGTTGCGGTAGGCCATGTCCACCGCCGTGGATGGTGACGAGTTCGACTTCGGTTCTGGGGTCTTGCTTCCAGCTTACTTGTTCTACATCGACACCTGATATTGCGGTCGTCTGTGCTGTGGGTGTGCTGGTGATCTTGTACAGGTCAGCGAAATATTGTGCCGATGCGCGTGTATTGAGTACGTCGCCGCATTTGTAGAACAGGCCTAGCAGGTTCACTTCGCCGCCGTTGAATGGCACTAGCGGGTCTTTGGTGCCGTTCATGATCATGACGGATGTTGTGCCGGTGCCTGCGGGTTTGCAGCGGAAGTTTTGCGGCACTTGCACGCTGGCGGATACTGCCGCCACTGCGCGGAAGCGGGTTGGGGATTCCAGTGCCAGGCGTAGTGACATGAAGCCGCCTGCGGAGACGCCGGTGGCGAATACGCGGGTCTTGTCTGTGCCCAGGTCATTGACAAGTTTGTCGGTCAGGTCATTGAGGAAGCCGATATCGTCGATGTCGCGGCCATTGACCTGGTAGTCCCCGATTTTGCCGCAATCGTTCCAGTCAAAGCTGTAGGAATTGGGGTAGACGATGGCAAAGCCATGCTGGTCGGCAAGGCGTTCGAAGCCATAGCCGGTTTCTACGCGTATGTCTGCTGCGCTTTGGCCTGAGCCGTGCATGACCAGCACCAGGGGTGCGCCCTTGGGCAGGTCGCGTGGCACATAGCTGATGTAGGTGCGCTTGATGCCGCCTGCTTGTATGCTGCCTTTTTGCACAGCGCCAGACAAGGCTGGGCGCACAGGTGTTGGGGAGTAAATGAAGTAGGCGAACAGCGCGCCGCACAATGCGATGAGGGCAAGCAGCCCCAGCAGGGTCCAGGCAAACCAGCGTAGCACTCGTTTCATCTTGCGCCTCCATTGGCTGCACACGTTAATGTAAGCAAGACAGCGATAAACGAGTAAAGCGGCCTGAGCGCATTTAGGTGAAACGATGATACCTGCTTCATTTGCTTAACTCCTGATGGCCGCTAGGGGGCGTAGGTAAATCAATGTGAGACTGCACCCTGATTTGATGCTGCTGATTGTGCGATTACTCAACTATTCGACTTCGCGCAGAATTTTTTCTACTGTCACGAGCCTGCCATGCATTTCTGCCAGCGCTGCCTGGCTTGCAAGCGCACGATAAGCTTCGTCCTGCCCGAGGCGCACCCTTGCCTGCACAACCTCGGATAGGTATTTCATGAAGAAGACGATGACGGCAGCAGCAGCGGGGAAGAAGAACGCAGCAAATAACATTTTAAGACATGTTAACCCCTATGATTCTGGTTTGTTGTGCAGAGAAAACACCGCCGCAGCGATACCGCTTACTTCAAAATAATTAGAACTCATTTCATAAATAGGATGAGTGCGAACAAGACGATTTGGGATGCAGTGCAAGACGTGACGCGCAGCTAAGGCGTCCGCCTTTGCAAGCGACACAACGCTGCAATGCGCCCAAATCG
>Ga0187843_10001934_pt1 | contig 12852 bp, 19 predicted proteins | sample SpaLakP09_SKY_43_FD_134516 | JGI IMG/M metagenome (GOLD analysis project Ga0187843, IMG submission 134516) | Oligotrophic lake water microbial communities from Sparkling Lake, Wisconsin, USA - SP09_SKY_43 | ecosystem: Environmental > Aquatic > Freshwater > Lake | place: USA: Sparkling Lake... | reverse complement strand
GGAGGAGACTGAGCTCGCTAAACGGAGGGGTGCGCTGCCAGGACCAGCTACCTCTATGGGGTCGCCTCTCACATCTAATACCACGATCGATCAGCGCAAGGCCTATTTAATTGGGAAGATGCGAGAGGATGGATATAGCGACGCACAGATTGCTGGCACGATCGGTAGTTTGATGCAAGAAAGTAACCTTGATCCAACTGCGGTTAATTCAAGCTCAGGAGCGGCCGGCATCTCGCAATGGCTAGGCCCTCGCAGGCAAGAATTTGAGCGCCAATATGGGAAGCGTGTACAGGATTCGTCGTTCGAAGAGCAGGTGAACTATATGCTTTGGGAGCTTCGTAATACTGAAAAGCGCTCTGGAGGGCTGCTTCGTCGCGCGGATACGGCTGAGAAGGCGGCTCAAATTCATGCGTGGGAATATGAGCGGCCTGGGGTCGCCGAGGCCAACATTGAGCGTCGGCAGGCTAATGCGGCGGCAGTGTTGGCAGCTATGGGTGGGCTGGGTCAATCGGCTCCTATCGCGTCGTCTGGCGTGTCTGGGTCGGCATCATCGGTTGCGAGCAACGCGGGCGCGACAGCTGTCGGTGGTCCTGCCCAAGCTAGCATGGTAGTTGAATTCAAGGGTGCGCCCAAGGGGACAGCAGTATCGGTCAGCTCCACCGGAATGGCGGTATCGGTAAAGGGTGATGAGATCGTGAGGAGCCAGCTGTGAGTACATTCCAAAACGGCACGGTGATTGGTTCGATTGGCGGCGTTGCTCGTGCGGCAAGTGATTTGGCCGATGGCGTTCTCGGCGTGCTTGGAGCAACTGACGGATCGTGGGCTCGCTCGTTGCAGCAGGCATCGTATGGAAAAGTAAATTTTGGAGTTGATACTGGATCGACGGCCGCTGGGCGGAAGATGATCGTTCACGAATATGCGTTTCGTGACGATGTCTGGGTCGAGGATCTGGGGAAAAAAGCGCGACGTTTTGCCGTTACAGGCTTTTTGCTAGAAGATGATTTGGTCTACAAGGGTGGACCGGTAATTGCGCAACGAGATGCGTTGCTCAAGGTCATCGAGACGCAGCTGGATGATACTAATCCTGGCTTTACTTTGGTACATCCCACGTTTGGTCGTATTGATAATGTCTGCTGTGTTAGTTTTGAATGCACCGAGCGCACTGATCATGGTCGGTATTTTGAGATCCGACTGGATTTAGTCCGCTCAGCTGTGCGGCGATCCCCTAATTCTGGCGTTGTAGCTAGCGATTTGCTCGGAGCGGCTCAAGAAGTGAAAGAGGCATCTCTTCTCGATTACCTTGCGAAGGCGGCACAGGCAGTAAAGAAGGGGGCGGCAGTTGTAAAACAGGCTATCAGCACAGTGGTTGGGTGGTACACGAAAGCTCTTGGCCTGGTTAACGATGTGCGTCGAGTCTTTCGATCAATTTCCACGCTTAGCGGGAACCTCGGGAATTTGTTCGGGGGCGCAAACAACGGTTTCAACGGCTCGAATAACAAGGCTGCTAGTGGAACGACTACTGCTCAACTGCTAGCCCAGGACACGGCGAAGCGTGCTGCATTCATACAAGCAGGCGTGGCGCTTCAAGCGGCTGCAGCAGCTCCAGCTGATGCAGCCGCGTTCGGGGCTGCCGCTGGTAACCTGTCACAGGCTCTGTTGGCGACTGCCAGTGATCCGGCGGATGGCGTTCGGCTGCTTTCGCAGCTTTCTCAGTATTCCCCGGCTGAGCCAACCACTTCATCCCAAACGGGACAGGCGATGGCAACGATGCAGTCAGCAGTAGGTGCGTTGCTTCGGCGTACCGCTCTTGCGGATTTGGCCGTGGCCACAAGCACATATCAGCCAGCATCGTCCGAGGATGCAATTGCGGTTCGTAACCAAGTGGTCAGCTTGATTGCCAATGAAATCCAGGTAGCAGGGGACTCTGGTGACGATGAGAGCTATGTGGCTCTTATCGGTCTCCGCGCCGCGGTGATCAATGACTTGAATACCCGAGGCGCTCAACTGGCCTCGATGCAGGATTTCTCATTCAATGGATCAATGAATGCGCTAGCGCTGGCGCAGCGTATGTACCGCGATCCAGGGCGGGCGAACGAATTGATTCTCCAAACCGGGGCAATTCACCCTGCATTCATGCCGCAGGATTTCACGGCATTATCGAAATGACGCCCCGGCGGAATGATATTGGAGACGTCGCTCACGCGGCATCAGCGAATGGTTGTACTTCTTCGGCGATACGTCCAGCAAGCTCGGTTTCAGCGATCTTGAGATCGTAAGCCATTTGCAAATTTAGCCAGGACTGTGCATCTCCGCCAAAGAAACGAGCCAAGCGCAACGCTGTATCAATAGTGACGGCGCGCTCCTCGCGCAGGATCGCAGAAATGCGAGGCGCGTCGACGTGGAGCGCCTTGGCTAGCGCGTTGCCACTCATGTTCAATTCGGCTAGGTATTCTTCCCGCAGTATTTCGCCCGGATGGATGGGGCGCATTCCGTTGACTGGTGCATTCATGATGTTTCCCTCTCAGTGGTAATCAACAATCTCCACGTTTGCGGCGCCGACGGCCCCTTGGTCATGCCAGACGAAGCAAATGCGGTATTGGCTGTTGATTCGGATACTGTGCTGGCCGGCGCGGTTACCGGAGAGCGCTTCTAGTCGATTTCCTGGGGGCGAGCGCAAGTAGTCCAGCGTTGCCGCCGAAGCAAGCATCTGGAGCTTGCGTTCTGCGACTCTGCGGAAGTTCGAAAACCTTGCGACGGCGCGCCCATGAAACAGCGCCTCGGTGTCTGGGCATCGGAAGCTAAGTATCATGGTGATACCGTATAACGCCGTACGTTATACGTCAAGCGTTACATGCGTTAGGTGTGGCCGTGTTCAAAAAGTTTCGCAGAGGATGGAGATAGCAGCTATCGCTGGAGAGCCGTTTTGATAGGTTTGTTTAATTGCATCTCCAAATTTTTTATCGGGATCTCTAAATAACCGCAAAACAGGGGGCTTGGCGACCATTTTGCTGGTTGCTTACCCGATAGAGTGGCTGGACTTACTGAGTGGCGCAGGCGCATTGCATACACCAGATCATCATTCTAGGTGTATGAAGATGCGGCGAAGATTCCTGAGCGGAGAGTGCTGGAGAGGATGCAGAATGGCGCTGTGTCAACCACAGGGATTTCAAAATCTCGGTGGTTGATCTATTTCACGGGGAGGGTAGTCTGGCGTTGGACGGCGGCGACAGTGGGAGTGAAGAGGCCGGGTATGGTCAACTCGACCATACCTATTTGTGCGGTGTTGTGCGGATGGCTTAGCGCGGGCCGAATAGGTAAATAACGATCCCAAGTAACTTGGGGGCGCCAGGACCTTGCAGGGGCGTTCTCTCATATTTTGGAAGTGCTGTGACGGCATCGAATCCTTCTTTGGTCTGTTCGATATCTTGGATGAATTTCATTCCTTTGGATTCGAAGAGCCCTTTGGCTTTATCTTTCAAGCCTAATGCCGTATTGATCAAGACGATGTCCCCCGCAAAAAACAAGAAGTCTTTCGGGCTGCCTTTGTGAACGTAGTAGGCGAGGGATTCCGAAGAGAAGGCGTTCGCGCCCAGAAGTTGCTTCGATACAGCAATCGGCGGATTGCCGGGGCTTTCAAGATGTCTGATATGGACTATGTCATCCGATGCATCAGGAGTTCTGGGTGGCGTCGCGAATGATTCCTGCAGTCGAGATATCAGCTCTGCATTCACGGAGCGCTGGCTCTCCTCTGATGCCTGCTTCAGTTGCTCATACAGGCTGTAGGGAAGGCGGAATTGTGATCTGTAGATTTCGTTCATAAAATGATTTGACACTACCGTGTCACTTTCGTATAGTGACTAAGTAGTGACTGAATAGTGACGGAGATACGCATGGAAGACGTTGTGAGGTCCCAGTATCGCCTGCCACCAGAAGTTGATGCGTGGCTAAAAGAAGCGGCTCAAGAAGAGATGCGCTCTAAAAATTCGATGTTGGTCAAGGTTTTGCGCGAAAAAATGAGTGCGCAAATAGAAAACGCCCGACTGGTTGCAGCCAGTCAGGCGTCTGTGTAGCAGTGAAACCCTATCCAAAGGAAACACATGAAGCGAACTATAGCGACCACCCCGGTCGGGGTCAAGTGCGGCCTCAAATTTACGTTTGGGGTTTGCGACATTCGTTTGTCTGTCGCGCGGTACCGAGTCGTATCCGAAATCCATGGCGGAAATGCTTGGGCGGATTTCGTGAGCCAAATCAGCGCTGCCTTCAAAAGCGCTATCAGCAGCGCCCTGAAGGTTTCATGCCGCCCGGCCGCAGCGTCGCAAGCCTATCTGATCATTTCGGATGGCGATGACCGCCGCTGCAAGCTGGATTTCGACAATGCCGGCGCCATCCTGGCGGATGTCGAGGGCTATGCCCGGCGCCTGGTCGATTGGATCAAGGATCTGATGTTCGGCCCGATCGAGGTAGCAGCATGAGTAGCGGCATCACTCTAGGCTTATCTGCCTTAACGATGGGCTCCCGCGAAATTGCCGACTTGACGGGAAAACGGCATGACAACGTGTTGCGAGACGGCCGCGCCATGTTGATTGAACTTCACGGAGAATCCAATCTCCTCAAATTTGAGGGGATCTATCGGGATGAGCGAAACCGTACTTACGATGAGCTGCGCCTTCCGAAGCGCGAGACTTTGATTCTCGTCTCAGGGTACAGCCTCCAGATGCGCGCAAAGATTATTGATCGCTGGCAAGAGCTAGAGGAGAAAATAATCGTTCCGCAACCGGTGACCATCGCCAACGATGTTCAGGTTCGCCATGAACTGGTCCGCGACTATTGCTCTCGCTTCCCGAATATCGGTACGGCGGCACAGCAGGTTCTCTATGCCAAGATCCTTAACCCAGTGTTGGGTGGCGATGTTTTGCCTTTGCCTATTTTGGAGCAAAAACATCTTTCTGCTACGGAGGTTGGTGAAAAACTAGGCGTAAGCGGAAACGCCATAGGTCGCGCAGCAGCAAAACATGGTTTGAAAACGAAAGAGCACGGCATTTGGGTGCTTGACAAATCGGCGAGCTCAAATAAGCAGGTTGAGGTATTCAAGTACAACGAAGCAGGAATACAAAAACTTGAGTCGATTCTTCATCCGCCCGTCAGAGCACCTGGTGAAGCACAGCCGGATTTGCTTGGAGGGGTTTAATGGATTACTCCGCTTTGGAGGCAATCGTTTGTGAAAACGCCGAGCGCCTGGTCTTCGAAGAAGGTGTTACTTCATCGGAAGTCGAAGGCTTGATCGAGATGCTGGTGTCTAACTTTCTTCTTTCATGCTGGGAAGATCCCGCAATGCCACCTCGGGTTTTTGCTGTGTTGCTCGCCGTTTTGAGCTTTGAAAAGGTGCGCAGTCGCGAAAATCGCCCCGCATTTCCTCACTGATTATTTACGGAAATAAAATGAATACACAGAAAATTTTGCAGTTGGTTGGTCTGGGGGAGTTGGCGATCGAATTGGTCGATGTTGAGCGCGCTGCGGGCAATGCAAGGGAGCGTTACCACCTGAAGATTCAAGAATATGAGCGGAAGTATGGTGGTATTCCAGGGCATCGCATTGATCCGGACCTTCCTGCTCATGCGCCAGCCCTCCGATACACCGCAGCCGCATACGAAAAGTACCAAGAGGCCCAGCGCAAGAAATATCAGGCAAGAGCAAAACTGAAACGCGCCGTGGATAAAGCGAAAAGGATCTAGTCATTCAATCGATCGGCGTCGTGAAAGATTTCATGACGCCATCCACGCAGCGGCTGGTGACCATATAGCGCCGAAGGAAGAGTTGGCCATTTTGTCCTCGTTCCAAGCGGTTGATTTGACCGCCGACGGGAGCAGAGCACCCTTCAGGTATTTTGGCCAGTTCGGCCTTACGGGCGGCTAGAACGGCTTCTGGATCTTGAGGTTGGGTCATAGGGCCGCTTATGTATTGAGCTTCCTCTACGGCTGGTTCGCCAATCACCTCAACCCTGAAATAAAAAACGTCTTTTTCTTTGATCTCCTGAAGGACGCGAAACTTGGAGCCTTCTGGGAGAACGCGGCATTCGCCACGCTTCACCATATCCATTGCGGAAAATGCCTCTGTGTTGTTTCGGCCCCATGCTTCATAGGCAACAGGCCCAGTCCTACAAACAAATGGGCGCGTTTGAAATGACTGTTGATATGGATCTGCGAAAGCTGATACCGAAGCTCCAGCTGCGATTAAAAACATCAGTATTTTTTTCATGAGAGCTATATTGTGAGGAAAGATGAAATTTCACTTCGTGTAGGCAATAAGGCCGTCAGTGGGTGGACAGAGGTAAATGTAACTCATAGCATTCAGCAAATTCCTAACGTCTGGCAAGCTTCCTTCACCGAGGTAAGCCCCGATGAAGTCCGATTGTTGCAGCTGAGTCCGGGAGACTATGCCGAATTGTACTGTGGCAGTACATTGATGGTCGCCGGCTACGTTGATATTGTCCAAAATGAGGTGTCTGCCGGCGCTCACGCTGTTCGCATGATGGGGCGTGGTAAGTGCATGGACTTGATCGATGCCTCGGCGGAGTGGCCGAATGGCCAGTTCGCAAATTGCACGGTCCTGGATCTGGCAAAAAATCTCGTTAAGCCCTTTGGCACGAATACGGATACCGGGGAAAGCCACCCGATCCTGGTTCATTGCGATATCACCGATTTGGTTCGGGTGCCGCAGTTGAACTTGATCTTGTCGGAATCCACGCATGACATTTTGGACAGGGTGGCGCGATATTCTGGCGTCATGCTTTACGAGGATCGGTTCGGGGATCTTGTGATTGGGCGCGCCGGCAATACCAAAATGGCGACACCTTTAATGCAGGGAATAAACATCCAGAGTGCTCGGGTGCGTCGATCTGCCGACCAGCGGTTCGGAAAATACAGCGCGTACATCAGCTCAATTTGGCCTGCATTGGACGGCGGGGATGGCGGAAATCTGATCGGCGGCACATATGACGTGGGGGTCAAGCGTCATCGTCCGCGCCATATCATCGCAGAGGCTGTCACTGGATTCAAAGACATCGCGATGCGTAGGGCGATATGGGAAATGAATCGTCGTATCGGCATGTCGGAGGTTGTGAGTCTGACTGTGGATACTTGGTTTGATGAAGCAGGCGTGATCTGGACTACCAATTCTTTGGTGGACATCTTGATCCCTTCGCTGGGCATTCGAACGGTAAAGACGCTTCTGATTGTGTCGGTTACCTTTGTCAAAAATGCGGAGCGTGGAACAGTGGCTGATATAACTTTGATGGATGCTAGCGCCTACAGCATTCAACCAGTCGCGTTGTACGCAAGTCGGTTAATCGACACTTCAAGCATTGCGAATTGACTATGGATCAAAGTCTATTTGAAAGAATTTCCAGCAGGCTCCGACATCTCATATCCAGAGGCCGAATCCGCGCAATTAGTGACGATGATGTCGCTCAACGGGCTCAGGTGAAATTTAGCGATATAGAACTGGTCGATGGAATTGTCCGGCTGGAAGAATTCGGATTCACGTCAAATCCACCGTTTAATTCGGATGCGTTGGTGGTGTGCTTGACCGGTGATCGTAGCAATGGCGCCGTTATTGCGACCAATCATCAGGCCAGTCGGCCACGCGGGTTGGAGCCTGGTGAGTCAGCCGTCTTTAACCAGGTCGGGATCAAGATTTACCTTGCGAATGGCGGTCTCGTAATTGAGGCTGCAGGATTGCCAGTCTCACTGAACAACGCACCTACCGTGACCATCAATGCCAGTACCAAGGTGGCGCTGAATACGCCTGAGCTGGACGTAAGTGGAAAGATCACCGCCGGCGGAGACATCACTGATAACGCCAGTACAGGCGGTAAGTCGATGGCGAACATGCGCTCCACCTATGATGGTCATGACCACCAGGTCGAGGGGATCCAGACAGGTCTGGGAGCTGTCACGAGCAAGAAACCTAATCAGCAAGTCTGATGAGGATAGAACTAAATAGAACCCGCTTCGGCGGGTTTTTTTATGGGCGAATGATGGCTGATATTGCGGTTTATTGGGACTCCGCCGGAAGCCGGGGAGATTGGAAGGTCATCGGAAGTGGGCTTGTCACAGGGAGCCCGATCGTCACACAGATTTTGATCAGCGCCTTCACCGATCGTGTGGCCGCACCAGATGACGAGATCCCGGATGGGACGAACAATCCCCGCGGCTGGTGGGGCGATGCGGGCGAGGATCATCCAATCGGTTCTCGCCTATGGCTGCTGCGGCGGGCGAAGCAGACGGATGAAACGCTGCAGCGTGCCTATGACTACCTAGCTGAGGCCTTCCAGTGGATGATCGATGACAAGGTGGTCCTTCGGTTTGATATCGCGGTCCAGTGGGTGCGTCGCGGCTTCCTCGGATCGAAGATCGTGGCATACCTCCCGGATGGCAGCTCTGTGCAGCAAGAGCTTGGTTGGAAAATTGAGGTGACTGGGTAATGGCATATACGAGACCGACATTGAGTGACCTGCAGGAGCAGGTCAAGGCTGACATCGAGGCCGCCCAACCGGGAACTGACGCACTTTTGCGGTTCTCTCCGCTGCGGATCCTCGGGCGTGTGCTGGCGGCCCTGATCAACCTGGTTTATGGCTACCTCGATTACATCGCCAAACAGGCCGTCCCATGGACTGCTACTGATGAATATTTGGCAGGGTGGGGCGCACTGAAGAAGGTATATCAGAAAGCTGCTACCAAATCGGTTAGCCCGACCGTCACATTCCAAGCGACCTCGGGGACTATCAGCGCAGGGACGCAGTTAGTACGGGGGGATGGGGTGGCATATGTCACCACTACCTCCGGAACATCGAGCGGCGCGACGATTGTTGTGGCGGCGGAAGCCGTGGAGGCCGGTGCTGCTGGGAATTGCGATGCTGGCACCAAGCTGACCCTTGCGACAGCAATAGATGGTGTGCAGTCCACTGGTGTGGCGACTGTTGCTTTTGTTGGTGGCGCTGACGTAGAAAGCCAAGACGACTTCTCGGGCCGGGTGATGGCCGGATATCAATCGTCTCCCCAGGGCGGTTCAGTAGATGACTATCCGACTTGGGCGACGGCGCAGGCAGGCGTAACCCGTGCATGGGCCAATCCCGTGGGATTTGGAGCCGGCACTGTCGTTGTCTATTTCATGATGGATGACGTTGAATCGGCGCACGCGGGCTTCCCGCAAGGGACAAATGGTGTGGCCACCGCCGAAAAGCGCAATGCGACCAAGGCGACCGGTGATCAATTGCTTCTGGCGAATGCACTCTATTCGCTAAGGCCGGCAACAGCTTTGGTCTACGCGTGCTCTCCAGAAAAGCACATCCTCAATTTCAAAGTCAGCGGTCTCTCATCGGCCAGTGCAGCGACGCGCGCGGCCATCAATTCGGCTCTGGCTGATGTGCTATATCGAAATGGAACCCCACTGGAGGGTACCGTAGATCGGACAGAGATCGAAGGAGCGTTGAGCAGCATTGCGGCAGCTGCGGGAGGCGTCATCGATGAGATTGATGGCGTCATTGACTCAACTATGACGGTCATCCCAGGTAATGTCGCCAGTCCCCTCGGCTACTTGCCTACGCTGGGCACTGTCGCTTACTTGTGAGGTTGGTATGCGAATCCCAACCTACAGCAAACAGGATTTTCTTAATGCCCTACAGGGGCTTCTGCCATCGGGGCTGGTCTGGCCGCGTGAGCAAGGTAGTGTGCAAGCCGATACGTTGTCCGGACTGGCGCCTACATTTATGCGGCATGCAGCCAGGGCAGCGAACCTTCTAATCGATGCAAATCCGGCGACCACTATCGAATTGCTTCCAGAGTGGGAGGCGACCTTGGGTCTTCCTGATCCGTGCGCAGGCGAATCGCCGACTTTGCAGCAGCGCCGACAGCAGGTGGTCGCCCGTTTCGCAAATAGTGGTGGCCAGTCCATCCCGTACTTCATTAATTTTGCCTCTGATCTTGGGTACACGGTCCAGACGAAGGAGTTCGCTCCCTTCCGATGCGGCCAAAGCTGCGCTGGCGATCCAGTTGGAGGCGAAGACTGGTCATACACCTGGGCCATCGTGGCGCCGCTGGTCTCGCCTGTGTATTTCAGCGCGGGCCAATCAACAGCGGGAGAGCCGCTCGCCGCTTGGCAAAACACAGTGCTTGAGTGCGAGATGAAACGGGTAAAGCCCGCTCATACCCATCTGCAGTTCATTTACCAGTGAGGTAATTAATGTATCAAATCGATAATCCGACAGCGTCGGCGACGCTGCCGGCATCCACTTCTGCGGGTTCCGCTGGATACTTCACCGATGGCAATCCGGCGACAGGATTGGCTCCTACGGTGGTTCCTGCTGAGTTCCTCAACATGTTGATGATGGAGTTGATCAATGTGGCTCAGGGTGCGGGTATTGCCCCGGACAAGAGCAAAAATTCTCAGGTTCTGCAAGCAATTCGCCGGCTGATCCAGAAGACCACAGTTCTCGCGGATACTGGAAGTGCAAACGTTTATGCAGCAGCAAATATTCCGGCTTTAGCGAGCGGCGATCTTGTTACCGGAATCAGGCAGCAACTCCTTCTTTCCAATACCAACACCGGACCATCAACCTTCGCGCCCGATGGCCTTTCCGCCAAGCCCATTTGGGGTATGGGATTGGTGCCGCTGCAGGGCGGGGAGTTGATCGCCGGTGGTCTGGCGACATTGGTCTATTCCGCTGCAGCCAATGGAAACGCAGGAGCATGGATTCTGGAGCGTTGTTCGGGTGGCGCGCAACAGGGTGTGGTGGCCACTCAAAGCAATCAGCTCATGACACTCGGCCAAGCCGGTGCGCTGGCTGGCACCACCGGGATGCTGGGGCTGTTCCCTTTCAATTCTGCGCCCTCTGGCTGGTTGAAAGTGAACGGCGCGGCCATTCCCATTGCGGGATACAGCACGCTGGCCGGACTCCTGTATTGCGGCGATGCCAACAACGCCACAGCGGCATGGGGTTATCGCTGCACGAACCCGGCAAATCCCTCCGGAAGCCGTAGCACGGTCGGTGCATACATCGTGCTGCCGGATGCGCGCGGCGAATTCCTGCGAGGCTTCGATGATGGTCGAGGCATTGACGTGTCGCGAGTACTGTGGTCTCTCCAGGCAGGCGCGCTGCTCAGTCACACTCACTCCGTTTCGGATCCGGGACATACTCACTCCATCGCAGATCCCGGACACTCGCACACCGTGAGTCCTGGTGGGGTAGTCGTTGCAGGCAGCGGAAGTACGGGTCTCGGATCTGTCGGCGCATATACCGCAAACCTTACGGCTAATGCTCAGCAAACCGGTATCGTCATTTATGGTGCGCCCACCAATATCTCTGTTGGCGCTACGGGTGGAACCGAAAACTTGGTTCGTAACCTGGCCGCGCTTATCTGTATCAAATACTGAGGATGACAATGAACGCACCCGAATTTTGGAACTTTCACCCGACCTCTCGCGCGCTGATCCGAACTGCCGAGCCCTGCTATGCAGACCCGGATCCGCTCGTCGAGGGCAACTGGCTGTTCCCAGGAAATACGACCGACGCGAAGCCTGGCCCCGATATCGAGGGTAAGTATCAGGTGATTGACCTGGACACCCAGGAATGGAGCTACGTCGATCTGCCGACGGGCAGCGTTGAGTCGGCGCCAGCGGTCGGTGATTCCTCGCCGGCTGAACTTGCGGCCGCCGCTGAGTTCAAGCGGGATATGCTGCTGCAGGTAGCTGGCTTGCGAATCGCGCCTCTGCAGGATGCCGTCGACCTCGGCATGGCGACCGAATCGGAACAGGCACTGCTGGTGCGGTGGAAGCAGTATCGCGTCACCCTGAGCCGCATCACTACTCAGGAAAGCTATCCCAAGACCGTGGCCTGGCCGGATACGCCCGACCCGCTGCCGACTGCAGTATCGGCGCCACCGTATTCTGCACAGGACGAGCCAGCAGGGGCCACCGAATAGGTGGCCCTAATAGTTTCTACGGTCAGTAAAAAAGCATAGACCGGCGAATTTGGTGTTTTTAATCTTTCTCAGGGGAATCAATGCCAGAACCCACAACCAGCGCGGCGGCAGGGTATGCCGTCTCAATCGGCACAGTGACTCTGACGGGTGCTTTTCTAGGCCTGCAGTATGACCTGCTGCTGGCCGGCATCTTTGGGGGCTGCGTGGCGCTCTCGTTCACACGGCAGACGCCGCTGCTGCGCATGGCCATCACGCTGATCACCAGCGCCCTGGTGGCGGCATACGGCGGCCCGGTGGCCACGGCCTGGGCGGCGCAGTCGTCCTATTTCGAATGGACGGCCAAGATTCCAGAACAGATGCGCTTCTTCAGCGCCTTCGCCATCGGGGTGTGCTCGCAGACCTTGGTGCCGCTGGCCCTGCAGCAGCTGCAAAGTCGATTCGGAGGGGGTAATCCGCAACCAGGAGCCTCCCAATGAACCACTACTTGCTGATCATCAACCTCGTGGCCGCCGGCCTGATCCTGCTGCGCGCGCTTTGCGCCCTCAACGAGATGACGCCTGGCGCCGAGCACCACCTTGACCGTCTGTTTTGCTCAGTCCTGGCCACCGGTGCCGTGGCGGTGCTGCTGGGCCCGCTGTATGGATACACCTCGCCGCAGACCGGCGAAGTGGCCATGAATGCCGGGTTCGCCGGCCTCTACGCTATTCCCTGGCTGTACGTCGCCACGCGCGACCGATTGAAAGGACGAATTCCATGGACCTCACGATAGACCAGCTGCGCCAGATCATGCCCGCCTCGATGCGGGCATCGTCTTTTCTGGGGCCGCTGAACGCCGCGATGCGCGAGTTCGGCATCGATACCGCCCAGCGCCAGG
>Ga0187843_10001933_pt1 | contig 12862 bp, 11 predicted proteins | sample SpaLakP09_SKY_43_FD_134516 | JGI IMG/M metagenome (GOLD analysis project Ga0187843, IMG submission 134516) | Oligotrophic lake water microbial communities from Sparkling Lake, Wisconsin, USA - SP09_SKY_43 | ecosystem: Environmental > Aquatic > Freshwater > Lake | place: USA: Sparkling Lake... | reverse complement strand
CTGGTGGAGCGCCAACTGGAGAAGCTGCCCGCCGGCAACGCCATGCTGCGCAGCACGGGCGTGGCCACGGTGTTCCGCGCCGGTGAGCGCGACAACGTCCTGCCCGGGGTGGCCCAGGCCAGCATCAACTTCCGGCTGCTGCCCGGTGACCGCAGTGCCGATGTGCTGGCCCATGTGCGCCGCGTGCTGGCCGATCTGCCCGTCACGGCGGAAGTCAGCCGGGAATTCAACGAGCCCTCGCCGGTGTCGCCGCGCGAAGGCCAAGGCCTGCAATGGGTGTCGCGCGCGCTGCGCGAGCTGCAGCCTGGGGTGGTGGTAGCGCCGGGTTTGCTGATTGGCGGCACCGACTCGCGCCACTTCACCGACATCGCCGACGAGGTGCTGCGGTTTTCGCCCATCCACGCCACCTCGCCCGACATGGCGCGCCTCCACGGCAGCAACGAGCGCATCAGCGTGGCCAACCACGTGGAGATGATCCAGTTCTACGAACGCCTGCTGCGGCTGGCGTCCGCCCAGCCCTGAGCCACCGGGCAAGCGCCTAAAATGCGGCCATGACCACCGCTCCCCTCGCGCCGCGCCCCGTGCGCAGCCAGTACGAAGATTTCATGCGCCACGTGCACACCACGGGCGTGCTCAAGACAGACCGCACCGGCACCGGCACGAAGAGCGTGTTCGGCCACCAGATGCGCTTTGATTTGTCCGAAGGCTTTCCGCTGGTCACGACCAAGAAGGTGCACCTCAAATCCATCATCGTGGAATTGCTGTGGTTCCTGCGCGGCGACGACAACGTCAAATACCTCCACGACCATGGCGTCACGATCTGGGACGAGTGGGCGCGCGAAGATGGCTCGCTGGGCCCGGTCTATGGCGTGCAGTGGCGCAACTGGCCCAAGCCGGATGGCGGCCACGTTGACCAGATCAGCGAGGTCGTCAAGCAGCTCCAACAGACGCCGGACTCGCGCCGCATCATCGTCAGCGCCTGGAACCCCGGCCTGATCGACCAGATGGCCCTGCCCCCCTGCCACGCCTTCTTCCAGTTCTACGTGGCGCCCCCCACGAGCGAAGGCGGCAAGGGCCGCTTGAGCTGTCAGCTCTACCAGCGCAGCGCCGACATTTTCCTGGGCGTGCCCTTCAACATCGCGTCCTACGCCCTGCTGACCCACATGCTGGCGCAGCAGTGCGATCTGGACGTGGGCGACTTCGTCTGGACCGGCGGCGACTGCCACATCTACAGCAACCACACCGAGCAGGTCGAGTTGCAACTCAGCCGCACGCCCCACCCCTATCCGCTGCTGCACATCAAGCGCAAGCCGGACTCCATCTTCGACTACGCCTTCGAGGATTTCGAAGTGCTCGACTACCAGCACCACCCGGCCATCAAGGCGCCGGTGGCCGTCTGATGCCGACACCGATGAAGAAACCCGCCTGCCTGAGCCTGATCGCTGCCGTGGCTCGCCGCGGTGCCATCGGCCGTGACAACGACTTGCTGTGGCACGACAGCCGCGACCAGAAGCACTTCCGCGCCGCCACCATGGGCTGCCCGGTGGTGATGGGCCGGCGCACCTGGGACTCTCTGCCCGAGCGCTTCCGCCCCCTGCCCGGCCGGCGCAACATCGTCGTCACGCGCAACATCGCCTGGCAAGCGCCTGGTGCCGAGGTCGCGCATTCGCTGGACGAGGCCCTGGCACTGGTGGCAGAGGCCCCCAAGGCCTTCGTCATGGGCGGGGGTCAGCTCTATGCCGAGGCCTTGCCCCATGCCGATGAGCTCGTGCTGACCGAGGTCGATGCCGATTTCGAGGCCGACACTTTCTTCCCCGACTGGGACCGTACGGCCTTCACCGAGGTGCAGCGCGAGGCCCACACCGCGCAGGCGCCAGGTGATTTGCCCTTTGCCTTCGTCACTTACCGTCGCCCTTGACCGCACGGTCAGGTCGCACCAAACACGCCATCACGCGTTGAGGAGACCTCCATGTCCGACCACGGCTTCCACGTCCACGGCCCACACGACCATGCGCTGGAGCACCAGGCACACGCCGAACCCGAAGGCATGGCCGGTCAACTGGCCGTGATCACCGCGGTGCTGGCCACGGTCGGGGCGCTGTTTTCCTACATGGGCGGCGCCACGCAGGCCAACGCCGGCCTGTTCAAAAACGACGCGGCCATCAAAAAGACCGAAGCGGCCAACCAGTGGAACCATTACCAAGCCAAGAGCAGCAAGCAAAGCCTGTCTGAGCTGGCCATGGTGCTCGCGCCCGAGGCCAAGCACGATTTCTACGCCAAGGAGGCCGAACGCTACAAGGCCGAGAAAGCCGAGATCCAGAAAGAAGCCCAAAAGCTCGAAGAGGAGTCCAAGGCCTTCGACGAGAAAAGCGAGGCCCAGATGCACGAGCACCACCGCTGGGCCCAGGCCACGACGGTGTTGCAGGTGTCCATCGCGCTGGCGGCCATCGCCTTGTTGACCCGGCGCCGTTGGCTGGCGTGGGGCACGCTGGCCTTGGGTGGCGTGGGGACGGCTCTGGGGGCAGTGGCCTGGTTCCACCTCTGAGGCACCCGCGGGCAGACGCACCTCAGACACCACCGCTCGTTCGCGCGCATGTACGCAAGCCAGACCGGGGCGGATGCAGGCGCCGTGCATGCGGCGCAGCACCGCAAGGTCTTGGCTTTGCAAGCACGCACGCGCTGCCTACCATGCTTGCCACCGTCCGTTTTTTTGAGGATCCTGGCATGAAGAAGTACATTGCGCTCGGCTTGGCAGCCCCCCTGTTGGCGGCACTGGCAGGCACAGCGGCAGCCGAAAGCTACGTCGGTCTGGGCGCAGGCCCATCCAACTTCCGTGTGGACTGCTCTGGTTTGAACCGTTGCGACAAGTCCGATGTGGGCGTCAAGTTTTTTGGCGGCTACCGCTACACACCGATGATCTCGGCCGAACTGGCCTACATCGACTTCGGCAAAAGCACGTCGACGGCCACACAGGATGGCTTCCAGCTGGAAGGCACTTTGAAGTCACACGCGCTGGTGGCCGACGTGGCACTGCGCATGCCCTTGGCCACCGCGGTGAGCGGCATCGCCCGCGTGGGCGTGGCCCGTGTGCGCAGCGCGCTGGACCAGCGCGCCGATGGCAACATCATCGCGTCGAACGCCCGCACGTCGCTCCAGCCCTACCTGGGCGTGGGCCTGCAGTACGTCGTTCAGAAGAACATCTCGGTTGAAGTTGGACTCGACATGACGCGGGCCAAGCTGAGCAACAACACTGGCGGCTCGTCGACCAGCACGCTGCGGCTGGCCAATGCCGGTGTCACCTACGGTTTCTGAACCGGGACTGGGCTGAACCGGTCGAGGGCGAAGGGCGGCGACACTCAGCCGCCCCAGCCCAGGATGACGCGGTCGGTGGCGCGTTCAACGAACCACACCAAAGCCAAGGCCGCGATCACGGCCGAACCTGGCAAGACCACGGCCATGCGGTAGAACGCCGTCCGGCGCAGCCAGAAGCTCAGTGGCAGCACGCAGGCCACCAGCAACAGCTGGCCCAGCTCGACGCCCAGGTTGAAGCCCAATAGCGGCCACGCCAAGTCCTGAGACGACAAACCCAGGTCCTGCATGGCACCGGCGAAGCCAAAGCCATGCACGAGCCCGAAGCCAAACACCACGGCCCAGCGTGGTGCGCGCAAGATGGGCCACAGGTTGTCAAGGGCTGCCACCAGCACGCTGAGCGCGATCAGGGACTCGACCCAGCGCGAAGGCGGCGACAGCACGCCAAACGCCGCCAAAGCCAGGGTCAGGGAGTGCGCCACCGTGAAGGCGGTGACCAGCCGGAGCACCTCGCCCACCGCACCGAGCCAGCGCGTTCTGGGCAGCCAGTCGGCCATCGGCCTTGGCGTCATCGCCGACGCGCGCGGGCGCTGCCACACCGACACCAGCAAGAGCGACACCAGGAAGAGGATGTGGTCCGTCCCCGCTGCGATGTGATCGACGCCCTCGCGCACGGTGCGCAACACCTGTGTGAGCGGTGAGGGCCGGCCATCGCGTGAGGCAGCAGCAGAAGCGGCGCTCGGTGCCATCGCAACCGCTGCACTGGCGGCATGTGTCAGTGCTGTGCGATCGACAGGCTGCGCAGGGCCTGACTCGGTGAACTCGCCCCAGGTCTGGGTGTGGGACGGGCGCCCTGCCCCCACAACCACCACACCCAGCTCGGTGGGCATGGCGCCCTCCGCCTGACGGCGCCAGCGCACGATGCCCCGGTGAGTGGGGTCGGTCAGTGCGAAGAGGCTGTAGGCCATGCCGACGCCCTGCCAAGCTGGGCCCGGACGCTGTTCGCAAAGCTGCGACCAAGCGAACACCGCGTACTGTCCATCGGTGTGCGCGATGAGCGCGGGCGGCGCGGCGCTCTCATCGACCGTGGCACACACCGCTCCGTCGCGGCTCAAGCGCAAGTGCGGGCGCACAAACCGCAGCATGTCGCCCCAACGGTTGCGCACTTCGCCCCAGGTGAGGCGTCCGTCGTCGTTGGCATCCAGGGACAACTCGCCGTCGAGGTCACGCAGGGCCACATGCCAGACCACGTCCACAACCGCGCCCGGACGTGCCGTCAGGGTCAGGTAGCTGTCGCTGGGCTTGTGGGCATGGGCGCACAGGGGGGCGAGCAGCCACAGCACGCATGTCACGAGGAAATGCACCGTCTTCACAGCAAGCCTTCCAGTCGCTGGTCGCGCCAGCCCCATCGTTGCATGAAGTCGCGCACCTCTTGCGTGACCTGCGCGGCCCCGGCCGCACGGGCGGCCTCGAGCAGGATGCGCGCATCGGCCGGCTCCTTCTGGACAGCCCAATTGCGCTGCGCCAGCTTGAGCGCCTGCGCAGGCTGCTGGAGCAAGCGCAGGGTGAAGCGGGCCTCTTCACGGCGGTGGACGCTGTCACCGCGCTCACGCGCCGCGGCAAAGCGGGCACGCAAGGCCGAGACGCGCCCGTCGTTGGCCGGGTCGTTGACCGCGGCACCCGCTTCGGCCAAGCGCAACAACAGGGCGTCGTTGCGCTCTCGGCCTTTGAGGAGGGTCAGCACCTCCGCAGGCTTGCCCTGGTCCAGGAGGAGGTCTGCATAGGCACCCTCGGTGTAGGCATCGGCCTGCCGCATCAGCAAGGTCTGGTAGAGCGCTGCGGCCTCGCGACCCTGCCCTTGCCGCTCGGCCAGTTCCGCGCGCATCAGCTGGACGAGGCCCAGCACCTCACGGGGGGCTTGCGCCGCGAGCTGACGCAAGCCGAGCTGGGCGGCATCGGCCTCACCGCGGTAGCTGCGCAACTCCAGGCTGCACGCCTGTGCGTGCCACGAAGCCTGCACCTGGACGAGCGCATCACACGCGCGCTGGGCTTCGTCGTATTGCCCTGTGACCAGCAACACCGACGCGAGGGTCAGCCATGCCTGCACGCGCTGCGCAGGCAGCACGCGCGCCGTTGCTGGCAGTTGCACCAGGGCGCGCAGGTCACGCAAGGCGGCATCGAAATCGTGGGTGCTTTGCAAAATGGTGGCGCGCAGCAGGCGCACCTCGGGCGGTGGAGACGGCTGCGTCCACCAATGGCCGAGCGCGGCCTGGGCCTGCCCCAGCAAGCGTGGGTCGCCATCCTGGCGGGCCCACTGGATGGCCTGCGATGCCACCGCGACAGCCAGTGCCACGTCGCCTGGCTTGGCACGTGCATCGGCGCGCAGCGTGCGCCAGGCCTTCTCCTGAGCGCTCAAAGGGCGCTCGCGCAACACTTCGACGACCTCGCTGTCTCGCGCAGGGACCCACGCGGCAGCGGCGTGTGCCGTGCCACCCAGCAGCATGCAGCCCGTGACCCATGCCAGCGTCAAGGATCGCCACGGGGCTGGACGCACATTCAACAAGCATCGGTGCATGGGCATCGTCCGTTCGCCTTGGAAAAAAAGCCCCTTGCGGGGCACTTGGGGGCCAGGGGGTCGCCCCACCTGGCCCAAGTCAGTGGATCAGGTCGGCTCGGCCGTGTCGTCGGTTGCCAACATGTCAGGCACAGCCACGGGCTCCAGGACATCCGTCGTGGTCGAGGGCTGGCTCGACAAGGCCGTGACGTAGGCGGTGGCCGCAGCGGCCTCGGTGGCTGCGGCAGCAGGCACCTGGGTCGTCACATCCACGGTCGCCGTCACGGGCTTGACGTTGTCACCGCCACCACCGCAAGCGCTGAGCAAGCCCAGGGCGAGCGCAGGCAGCCAGGTGGTCGTGCGACGGAACACTTCAATGCGCATCATGGTCATCACCTCACTGCTGGGGGGTCGAGCCGGAGTTCGGCGTGTTCAGGTACGGAAAGCGCGTCAGGAAGGGCACCACGGCCTGGTCGGCGCCGTCGTGGACGTTGGCGGCGTTGGGCAGCATGTTGACGCCGTGGTTGCCGAAGTTCGTGCCCTTGGCCAGAGCGCTCAGCGAGGCGATCGTGCAGGTCGAGGTCAGCGTGCCCACCTTGGGAACAACCACCGAGCTCAGGCCCAGGCCATTTTTGTTCGTCGCGTCGATGACTTCGTTGATCGCGCACAGGCCGCCGATGGTGGCCACCAGGGCGATGTCCACCACGTCGTCCTTGGGACGGCGACCGTTGGGGAAGCCGGCCAGGTCGGTGGCAGCGCCCACGGAGCCTGCAGCCAGGATGGAGCCGGCGGCGCCCAGGCGATTCTGATCGCCCACAGCGACAGCAGGCACCGCCGTGTTCAGGCGCAACTGCTCCGAAGGTGCGGTCAAGTTGGCCGGGCGGTTCAGGCCGGTGATGCCAGTCAGGAATGTGGCGACCAGGTCTGTGCGCGGGAAGTTCGTGGGCGCCAGTGCGGTAGCGTCGCCCGCCAGGACCAGGCCCAGCAATGCCGGCAGCGTCGGGTTCGTCACATAGGTGGCGAACTGCAGGTCGTCCTTGGGCTTGGATGTGTTGAACTTGTCCTTGTCGCGCAGGCCGATCACGACCTCGTTGACCAGGGGGTTGCCCAGGCGCGAGACCTGCACCCAGGCGCCGCCGTTCTTGTCCGAGGTTTGGTGACCGGCTGCAGGGGCAGCGGCCATCAGACGTGCCTGGCGCACGCTCGCCGTGGTCCAGCCGCCCACCACGGGGTCGGAGCCAGCCGTCAGGCAGGACTTGTGGACTTCCAGAGCCATCGTCGTGACGTTCTTGTCCTGGATGGAGTTCCCTGCGAAGGCGTTGATGTTGGCCGGGTTCAGGATCTGTGCGCGTGTGGCGTTGACCAGGTCGAAGATCGGGCCCAGGTTGACGGCAAAGCCTTCCTGGCGCTGACCCACAAAGACCTTGGCCGGCATGGCACAGCCAGGGATGTTGACCGTGTGCACGTGTTGTGCGGCGTAGGCCTCGTAAGCAGCAGCGTTGCCCAGCGTCTTGTCACCGATGTAATCCACTGGCTTTTCCAGCGTGGCGGACCCGCCCATGGCCTTGGTCAGCACGGCGCGGCTGCCCTTGCGGCGATCGCCGCGCACCACGGTCACCCCGTAGGTCTCTGCGACGTTGAGGTTGGCGTCCGACACAGACGACACCCCGCCCTTCTGGGTCAGCGGAATGGCCACCATCGAACCACCGATGTTCAGCTCCACACCCTTGCCCGCGTTGGACAGTGTGTTGTTGAAACGGAATTGGAAGGTCAGGTCTTCCACCGCATCGCCGTTGTTGTCGATGTGGATTTCATACAGCGCGTTCGGGTCGAGCTTGAAATAGTTGGGGCCGCCGTACGCGTCTTGCAGAGGCTGGTAGTTGGCGATCAGCGTGACGTAGTCGGTGCGGCCCGACTCGTAGCTCATGAACATGTAGAAGTCCGTGCCATCGACCTTGGGGCTGGTGGTGATGAACGGCGCCTCGCGGTGGCTGGAGGCCCAGGCGGGCGACAGCGCCGCGCAGGAGGCGACGGCTGCCGCGGCAAGGGCGGTGCGGGTGGCAAAACGGGTCATCGTCGACATGGTGAGTCCTTTGACTTTGGGTGGAGGCTGAGGCAGCTGCAACACAGCAGCACTTGCAACCCGTACGCAGCCCAAGCCGCGCCGGATGCGTGTCCGGATGGCCTTGCTCACCAAAGGGTTGTACGCCGCCCCCCCCGGGCGACAGGTGACGTGGAAAAACCCCGGCGGGAGTGTGACAATCACCGCATGTGGACAAACAGGACCCCCGTCGCGTGACCTGCGACCGGGCGGACAGAGCGCGGCACATGAATCGACGAGACCTGTTGCTGGGCGCCGCTGGCGCCTCCTGCCGGTGGTTGACACCACTGGGCGGGCTGACCGCTTGCAGCGCACCTGCACCTGCGCTGCGCGTGGCCCTCAATGGCTGGATCGGGTATTCGCCGCTGTTCCTGGCGCAGGAGCTGGGTCATGTGCCAGAGTCCTCGGTGCGCTTGCTGGAGTTCCCCTCGAACACCGCCAGCATGATGGCGTTGGTCAACGGTGAGGTTGCCGCAGCAGCCCTCACCCTCGACGAGGTCCTCGTGGCCCGCGAAGGTGGGTTGGATGTGCACGCCGCGCTGGTGTTCGACGAGTCGGCCGGTGCCGACGTCCTGATGGCACGCCAAGGCATCGACGCGCTGGCCGACCTGCGTGGTCAGCGCATCGGGGTCGAAGCCACCGGCGTGGGGGCCTTGATGCTGTCGCGGGCGCTGGAGGTGGCAGGTTTGACCCCATCGGACGTGGTCAAGGTGCCACTGACCGCCGACCAGCACGTGCCGGCCTACATCGCGAAGCACGTCGACGCTGTCATCACTTTCGAGCCCATGGCCTCCCGCCTGCGCGCCATCGGTGCAAGACCCCTGTTGGACAGCAGCCGCTTTCCCGGCCTCATCGTCGATGTGTTGGCTGTTTCCCTGCAGATCGACCCGCGCCAGGGCGTGCAACTCCGCCAATTGCTCGACGGCCATTTCCAGGCTCTGCAACACCTGCGCAACAACCCCGCCAACGCTGCCCGCCTGCTCGCCCAGCACCAACAGATCGCTCCCGAGGCGGTGCTGACCGCATTTGGCGGCATCCGCATGGCCGATGCGGCGGCCAACCGAGGCTGGCTGAGCGGCCAGAGCCCCGCATTGAACGCTTCGGCACGCGCGATCGGCCAGCTCATGGTGCAAGCCAAGCTGTTGCAGCGCCTGCCCGACACGACCACCCTCTGTGACCCCCGTTACCTGCCCGAGTCCGCATGAACATCCGATCGCTGCGCGTGTTTTTGCCATTGGCCTTGCTGACACTCCTGCTGCTGACTGGCGTGCTTTCCGTGACCCTGAGCCTGCAGCATCAGCAACGTCGCCTCACCGAAGAGGCGCGCATGTCAGTGCTCACCGATGTCTCCAGGCTGGTTCGACTGACCAGCGAGGGCATGGGCTCCACCTCGGCGTTGGTGGCTGCGGAAGTGGCCCAAATCGCCAGCCGCCCCCAGGTGCACCGGGTGCTGCTGCTCGACGACCGGGGCATGGTGCTGAACGCCCACCGCACGGCCTGGCGAGGTCGCAGCCTCAAGGAAATCGCGCCGGAATTGGTGGGCACACGGCTGCAGCAGGCTGCGAGCATGCGCATGCCACTGTGGCAGATGCAGGCAGATGGCAGCCGCATGGAGGCCGCGCAGTCCTTTGAGCTGCCCCTGCAAAACGACGAGCTGCGCAGCTCAAGGCGTGGCCTGGTTTATGTCGATTACGACCTGCGTGAGCAAAGAGAGGCCGCCACCCGCAGCGAGGTGCAGGCCCGCTTGCCCGAACTCGCTGGCCTGCTGGTCGTGTTCGTGCTGATGGCATGGTGGCTGAGCCGCCATGTGACGCAACCTCTGGCCAAACTGGACGCCGCGGCCAACGCCTTGCGGGCGAGCGACCTGTCCGTGCCTGTGCCACGCGGCGGCTTCCTTGAAATCGACCAGCTCGCGGGGGGCTTGGAGGCATTGCGTCAGGAACTCTCGGCCACCTGGCAAGCCATCCCTGACCTGCTGTTCGAACTGGACGCCCGCGGGCGCTACCTGCGCGTGCTGACCGTGCGACAGGAGTTGGTCGTGCAGGCGCCGCAGTCGCTGCTGGGTCGCACCGTGCACGAGGTCATGCCCGCACATGCCGCGCAGGCGATCCAACAGGCCCTCGACGATGCGGCTGTCTCAGGGACCGTGTGGGGCCGAGAGTTCGCACTGCACGTTCCCGCCGGGCAGCGCTGGTTCGAGATCTCGGTGGCGCGCAAGACCGCGTTGAACCACGGCAGCGCGACATTCCTGCTGATCTCGCGGGACATCACCGAGCGCAAAGAAACCACGGCCAGCCTGCAGCAGCTCAACGAAGTCCTGGAACAGCGCGTCCAAAGCCGCACTTCGGAGCTGCTGGGCGCAAAAAATGAAGCCGAGCGGGCCAACGACAGCAAAAGCGAGTTCCTCTCGCGCATGAGCCACGAACTGCGCACACCGCTCAATGCCATCCTGGGCTTTGGCCAATTGCTGGAGCTCTCCGCGCAAGAGCCCAAGCAACAGCGGCAGGTTGCGCACATCCTGAGCGCAGGCAAGCACCTGCTGTCCCTGATCAACGAAATACTCGACCTCTCTCGCGTCGAGTCTGGTCAGATGACCTTGAGCCTTGAGCCTGTGCCCTTGGCCGAGCTCGTGGAAGAATCTCTGGGGTTGGTTCGCCCCCTGGCCGAGTCTCACGGCGTCCGCCTTGCGCCAGCGCCCATGGCCTCTCCAGGGTGCCGGGTGCGCGCAGACCGCACACGGCTGCGCCAAGTGCTGATCAACCTGCTGTCCAACGGCATCAAATACAACCGCCAGTCTGGCGACCTGAGCGTGCACATCGACGTGCGAAGCGACACCGTCCAACTGCGCGTGCAAGACCATGGCATGGGCCTGAGCGCCGAACAACAGGCACGCTTGTTCAAGCCCTTTGAACGGCTGGATGCCGATGAGCGTCAGATCGAGGGCACCGGCATCGGCCTGGCACTCTCCAAACGGCTGGTGGAGCTGATGGGCGGACAGATCGGGGTGGACAGCAAACCCGGCCACGGCAGCACGTTTTGGGTCCAGCTTCCCCGCTGTGAGGACGGCCCCTTGGCGTCTGGCAGGACGGTTGGCACGGCTGGCCACACCTTGGAACGCCCCGTCGCCGCCGCGGACAACCGCGTGCCTCTCCATGCCGCTCAGCGGCCAGCCTGCACCATCCTGTGTGTCGAGGACAACGCGTTGAATTTGCAACTCATTGACCACCTCTTGGGCCGCCAGGCCGGCGTGCACCTGTTGTGCGCCAGCGAGCCCCTGCAAGGCCTGCGCATGGCCCATGAGCTGCGCCCCCACATCATCCTGCTGGACATCAACCTGCCCGAGATGGACGGCTACGAAGTCATCGCACGCCTGCGCTCGGACCCGGCCACCGCCGCCATCCCGGTGCTGGCCGTGACCGCCAACGCCATGCCGGGCGACGCGGCACGGGCGCGGTCTGCCGGCTTTGCAGGCTACATCACCAAGCCCATCAACGTGGCCACCCTGCTGGCCGAGGTCGAACGCCTCAGACCGTCTGCACCGCCCACCGCGGGCCTATGATCCGCCGCCATACATCCCTTGAACCCACACAGCCAAACAGCAGGCCTCCCTTGAAACTCGCCACCTGGAACGTCAACTCCCTGTCCGTGCGCCTGCCGCAACTGCTCGACTGGCTGGCCGCCAATCCGATCGACGCGCTGGTGCTGCAAGAAACCAAGCTCACCGACGACAAGTTCCCACACGCCGAACTCGAAGCCGTCGGCTACCACGCCCAATGGTTTGGCCAGCGCACCTACAACGGTGTCGCCCTGCTCACGCGCGAAGCCGTCACTGACACCATGCGCAACATCCCCGGCTTCGAGGACGAGCAGGCCCGCGTGATCGCCGGCACCGTGCCGCACGCCACGCTGGGCAGCGTGCGCGTCATCGGTGGCTATTTCCCCAACGGCCAGGCGCCCGACAGCGACAAGTACGTCTACAAAATGGGCTGGCTGGAAGCGCTGCAGGTCTGGTTGAAAGACGAGCTGAGCCGACACCCGCACCTGGTGCTGATGGGCGACTTCAACATCGCCCCCACCGATGACGATGTCTTCGATCCGGTGGGCTGGCGTGACCAGATCCACTGCACCGTGCCCGAGCGCGAGCACTTCCAGCGCTTGCTGGAGCTGGGCCTGAGCGATGCCTTCCGCTTGTTCGAGCAGGCGCCAAAATCATGGAGCTGGTGGGATTACCGCAACCTGGCCTTCCGCAAGAACCAGGGGCTGCGCATCGACCACATCCTCGTGAGCGAGGCCCTCAGGCCACGCGTCAGCGCCTGCGTGATCGACAAGGAACCGCGCAAGGCCGAACGTCCCAGCGACCACGCCCCGGTCATCGTGACGCTGGGCTGAGCGCCCTTGAACGTGCTCAGGGCTGCAGCAGCTTGCGCACGGGAGCAGGCAGCCCCCAATCGACCAGATCGGCCACCGCGACCCAGCGCCCTTGCTGGGTGACGATCCTGCTGGCGGCACGCGTGCCTGCCGCGCTGTGACGCGCCTGCAAGGTCGGTGTCAGCACAACAGCCTGGGCCTCGTCCAGCACCAGGCGCCGCGGGTGCAGCCACCAGTCGAGGTGCGTGAGCACGTGCTTGAGGCGGGGCTGCAACTCCAAGGCATCGGCCAGCGGCTCGCCCAGCAACGCCGCCATCGATGCTTCGTCGTCCAGCAAAGGCAGGGTCCACAGGCCAGCCCACACGCCGGTGTCGGGCAACTGCTCCAGCCAGACTTGCTCGCCGCCAGGGGCCTGGCGCACCAGCCACAACCACCAGTGCTCGCGCGTGCTGCGCTTGAGCTTGCGCGTCTTCACGGGCAGGCGCTCGGGCTCGTCCGTCATGCGCGCGACGCACAGCTCGGCCCAGGGG
>Ga0187843_10001929_pt1 | contig 12881 bp, 13 predicted proteins | sample SpaLakP09_SKY_43_FD_134516 | JGI IMG/M metagenome (GOLD analysis project Ga0187843, IMG submission 134516) | Oligotrophic lake water microbial communities from Sparkling Lake, Wisconsin, USA - SP09_SKY_43 | ecosystem: Environmental > Aquatic > Freshwater > Lake | place: USA: Sparkling Lake... | reverse complement strand
TCATAACTCTGCGCTAATTCGGCCACGATGCGATCGACCAAGCCATCTACTTGTCCAGCAAAACCAAAGATTGTGCCTGATTGCAGCGCTTCAACAGTGTTCTTACCAATCACATTTTTTGGTCGAATTAATTCGACTTTGCGTAGTTGCGCAGCACGTGCCGCCAACGCATCAACTGAAATTTCAATTCCTGGTGCGAGTGCCCCACCTAAGAATTCACCTTTAGGCGAGACGACATCGAGGTTTGTGGATGTTCCAAAATCAACAACGATTGCTGGGCCACCGAATAAAGTGTGAGCAGCCAAAGTATTAACTATTCGATCTGCGCCAATTTCCTTTGGATTATCAACTAATAGTGGAACCCCTGTTTTTGTACCGGGCTCAACAATGGTAGTTGGGATATTAGAAAAATAAGTCGCGATCATAGTTCGCAATTCGCGCAACGTTGCTGGGACAGTGGAACAGATTGAAAGTCCAGTGACTTCGAATCCGGCAACAAGTGCGTGATATTGCAGCCATAGCTCGTCGGCAGTCGTGCGGGGATCCGTCTTAACGCGCCAAGACCGAATCAACTCATTACCTTCGAAAATTCCCAATACCGTATTGGTATTTCCCACATCTATTGTCAGCAACATAGCTACTCCGCTCTCAGATCTAGGCCGATATCAAAGATAGGAGCCGAATGTGTCAGCGCTCCGATTGCGATGTAATCAACTCCCGATTGTGCATAGGCACGAGCGTTGGCAATTGAAATTCCGCCTGATGCTTCAAGTTTGCACTTTCCATTAACCAGTGCGACCGCTTGTGCGCACATTTCTGGGCTCATATTATCGAGCAGGATTAAATCTGGGCTCAGCGGCAAGACTTCTTTAAGTTGCTCCAAAGTGTCTACTTCTATCTCAATTTCAGCTTCTGGATAAGCGATTCTAACTTTTGCAAAAGCGGAAACTACGCCACCTGCGGCGGCGATGTGATTATCTTTAATTAGCGCAGCATCGCTCAAACTCATGCGGTGGTTTACTCCCCCGCCCATACGCACGGCATATTTCTCTATAACGCGCATTCCAGGTGTTGTCTTTCGGGTATCGCGCACCTGACATTTAGTTCCTGATACTTCTTTGACCCACTTATTGGTTAGCGTTGCAACTCCACTTAGATGCCCAAAAAAGTTAAGCGCGGTGCGTTCGGCTAACAATATTGCTCGAGTATTTCCGCGCACGGTAATTAAAATATCGCCGGCCTTAACAGAGTCTCCGTCTTTCTTGAGTTGAGTTACATCCGTGATGCCAACTTCTGCCAAGACGGCATGGGCAATATTTGAACCAGCAATAACTCCATCCATACGTGCTACAAAATCCGCAGAAGAATTGGCATCAGCAGAAATAGTCGCTTCAGAAGTTATATCGGCGCCACCAGCTAGATCCTCGGTCAGCGCTGCTTTGATCAAATCTCTTTCATTCATTGTCCGTCAACCTCCTGATATGAAGTAAGCCAGTTACCTCGGCTATCCAATTGCTGAACAATTCGTTTGCGCCAATTGCTCTCAGTTTTAGGAAAATCTTCACGCCAATGTGACCCACGTGTCTCTTGACGAATTAACGCTGCTTTCAAAATCGCCTGCGCCAATTGAAAAAGATTAGTTGTCTCCCACGCTTCGACGCATGGATTGGTACTAGTTCGATCTTGGATGCGCGTTAAGTCAGCGCTGGTCTGCAGAAGTGAATCAGAAGATCGCAATACACCTGCACCACGGCTCATACTCAACTGTAATTCACGGCGAGTAAGCGGGTCCAACAAAACAGAACGTGAATCATCAGCTACTGGTTCGGATTGCTTCGGTAAATTTGCGGCAATATGCGCAGCGATTCGGGCGCTAAAGACCAAGCCTTCTAAAAGAGAATTTGATGCCAGACGATTGGCCCCGTGCACGCCAGAGCATGCAGTTTCTCCACATGCATAAAGTCCATTAACGCTTGTGCGGCCATTTAAATCAACACGGACGCCACCGGATGCGTAATGAGATGCTGGTGCGACTGGAATTAGATCTTTTGCAGGATTAATACCGTGAGCAATGCACGATGAATAAATTGTTGGAAAACGATTTTCGAATCCCGAAAGATGGCGAACATCTAGCCACACATGATGTGCACCAGATTTATTCATGTGGCGCATCGAAGCGATTGCAACAACATCACGTGGTGCCAGCTCTGCCAATTGATGTTCAGAGACCATAAAGCGCGTGCCTTCATCGTCAACTAAATATGCACCTTCACCGCGTACTGCCTCACTAATTAAAGGTTGTTGCCCCTGTGTGTTTTCACCTAACCATAAAACTGTTGGATGGAATTGAATGAATTCAACATCTGCCACTTTTGCACCAGCGCGCAACGCAAGTGCAACGCCATCACCTGTAGAAACAGAAGGATTTGTAGTCTGTGCAAATACTTGACCTAAACCACCGGTTGCTAAAACAACTGCCTTACCCAAAGCTCGACCCACTCCATCACGGCTACCAGCACCGATTACGTGCAAAGTAACTCCACATACAGCGCCATTTATATCTTTAATCGCATCTAAGACAAGAGCGTCTTCAACAACTTCAATTTCGGGATCATCATGTACCGCAGCTAAAAGCGCACGCGAGACTTCGGCGCCAGTTGCATCTCCGCCTGCGTGCAAAATTCTGTTACGTAAGTGCCCGCCTTCGCGCGTTAAAGAAATTTCACCAGTCTCTTCGGTATCAAAAATCGCTCCGCGTTCTATTAATTTACGAACCGCAGCTGGTCCCTCGGTTACAAGTACTCGAACCGCTTCAGAATCACATAAATCTGCGCCCGCAACCAAGGTATCTTTTAAATGCTGGTCCGGTGTATCGCCCGGACCAAGTGCAGCGGCGATTCCGCCCTGTGCCCATTTAGTAGAACCTTCATCGACTTTAGATTTAGTAACTATCAATACTGATAAGCCATAAGTTCGTGCTTGCAGCGCAGTTGTTAAGCCAGCAATTCCCGAACCAACCACAATTACATCTGCAGTTGCAGTCCAACCTGGAGCAGGTGCAAGCAGCTTCATCTCAAGCCACCTGTCCTCATCTGCATATTGTCGATCAAACGCACCCCATTAAGCCAACCAGCAATAATCGCGCGCGAATTGAGCGTGGAATCTGTAGCGATCGAGAAGTCTTTCTCATCTATAATTTCAGCATAATCTAATTTAAAGAGTGGCTGTGTGGCGCAGACCTTATGCATCTGACTTCGCGCCTCTTGCACAGTGAGAGAATCCTTTGCCGCAATTAGCCCTTGATAAATAATTAAGGCGGCGGCGCGACTCTCGGTATCTAACCGAACATTTCGCGATGACATGGCAAGGCCATCTGCATCACGCACGGTTGGGGCAGCAATTACTTTTACACCTTTTGCAATTGCTCTTATCAAAGTCAGCTGTTGAAAATCTTTCTCGCCAAAAATTGCAGCTTCTGGTTTCAACAAATCGAATAGCCGTGAAACCACAGTGACGACGCCATCAAAATGACCAGATCGATTTGCGCCTTCATATAGATTTCCTAATTCTCCAGCGCTAATTTTATGAACTACCGCTGGATAAATTTCATCTTCTTTAGGCATCCATAAGTGTGTGACTCCAGACTCTGCAGCGATTTCAATATCGCGATCTCGCGTGCGCGGATAGTTTGCAAGATCCTGCGCATCATCGAATTGCAGTGGATTTACAAAGATGCTCGCAACTACAAAGTTACTTTTTGTTTTTGCTAATTTGAATAGTGAGGCATGTCCAGCGTGAAGTGCGCCCATAGTTGGTACAAAAGTGCAGCCGTCATCGATTTCTGATGCGCTGGTAACAATCTTCATATCTGGCTCCAGTCCTTTCAGGTACCGGGCGGTGATGAATATAAGTTTAGAGCCTTAAAGCATTTGCTCCAAAAGCTCAGATATCTGGCCATGAGTGAGCAAAATTGCATCAGGATCTATGGAATGCCATGGCTCGATCACAAATCGGCGTTCATGTGCGCGTGGATGAGGCAGAGTTAATTCATCCGCCGAACTTAAAAGAGTTCCGTATTGAATCAAATCTAAATCAATTGTGCGCGGGCCCCATTTTTCATTGCGCTCTCGTCCCAAAGTTTTTTCAATCCCTTGCAAAAGTGCCAGCAGATCAAGTGCGGGCAGATCACTTTCCACGATACATACTGCATTTAAGTAATCAGGCTGAGGAATATCACTTACGGGCTTCGTGGAAAAATACTTTGAAACTGCTTTGAAATCAGTGGCTTCGCGCAGCATTGCTACAGCTAAATCCATCTGCTCTTTAGGGTTACCGATATTTGCACCGAGTGCGATTATCGCTCTCATCGATTTATAGTTACCGATATATCTTTGACTTGCGCGTTTACTGGTGCTTGCGGCTTATGAACTGTCACAGAAACGGTGGCAGCTTGCGGATAGGTAGCCTTGATTCGATCTGCAATTTTGCCGGCAAGTTTTTCAATTAATGAAACGCGATCGCCAGTAATTTCGGCAACAACTAAATCTGTGACTTCTGCATAATTAATTGTGTCGGAAACATCATCTGTGATACTGGCACGGGTCAGATCAACTTCCAGAACCACGTCAACATAGAAATCTTGGCCAGTTACTTTTTCACTTTCCAAGACGCCGTGGTATCCAAAAGATTTAATCCCTTTAATTTCAATTAAATCAGCCATTAGCAATTACCAATTTCTTATGTGGAGCCACGCTGTGAACTCTAACTGCCCAAATCTTTTTAGCAAGGAGTGAATTAGTCAATTCTATGGTTGCGGCTTCACGCTCGTCAGGGCTTTGACCGCCGAGAAAACGTTTGCGTGAGCCTCCGATTAGCACTGGGTATCCCAAATCAGTGATCTCTTCGATACGGCGCAATATCTCCCAGTTGTGTTCAGATTCTTTTGCAAAGCCCAAACCCGGATCAATTATCAAATTATTACGGGCAATTCCACTGCGCAGCGCGTTATCAATTTGAACTTGAATTTCTGCAATCACTTCCTGCACTACATCTTTGTATACGGCGCGTGAATTCATATCCGCTGAGTGGCCTCGCCAGTGCATCAAGATGTAAGGGCAGCCAAGTTCTGCAACTCTTTCGTGCATCTGCTCATCTGCTAATCCACCGCTAACGTCATTTACGATGCTGGCTCCAGCTGCAACTGCCTTATCTGCTGTCTCTGCACGCATTGTGTCTATGGTGATTGGAATTCCAGTTTGCGACAATTTCTCAATTACTGGAATAACGCGTGATTGTTCTTCTTCGGCACTTACTCGTTCGGCACCGGGGCGAGTAGATTCGCCACCAATATCGATTATGTCTACGCCTTCAGCAATCATTTCAAGGCCGCGAGCGACTGCTTTTTCATAGGTATCGTGTCGGCCACCATCTGCAAATGAATCTGGCGTGACATTTAGAATGCCCATTATTTTCATTGCAGAACCAGACAAGTTAATTAGCCCTTTGTAATAAGGCTAATAGCTTCGGCGCGAGTTGCCGGATCTCGCAATGCACCGCGAACCGCACTTGTAGTTGTTCTGGCACGTGATTTGCGCACACCACGCATTGACATACAAAGGTGTTCGCAATCAATAATTACGATCACGCCCATTGGATTAAGTATTTGCACCATGGCATCTGCGATTTGCGTGGTCAGGCGCTCTTGCACCTGTGGACGTCGTGCAAATAAATCTACTAAGCGAGCAACTTTAGATAGCCCGGTAATTTTTCCGCTTGGGATATACCCAACGTGCGCCACTCCGTGAAATGGAGTTAGGTGATGTTCGCAATGTGAAAAAACTTCGATATCGCGAATGATTACTAACTCTTCATGTCCAATATCAAATGTTGTTGTCAGAACATCTTCGGGTGAATTCCACAGCCCTTCAAAGTTCTCTTTGAAGGCACGTGCTACTCGAGCTGGAGTTTCTTTTAGCCCTTCACGGTCTGGATTTTCACCTAACGCCAATAACAATTCACGTACCGCAGCGGTCGCGCGCGCTTCATCGTATGGATGTAATGCGCGGCCATCTTCTGGTCCCATTGATACTGGCGTTACTTCACTCACTCTTCTGAGCCATCTTTCTTCGCACTTTTCTTAACGCGCGCTGGCTTTTTTGCAACTGCTGGTTCCACAACAATTCTTTCCGGAACTGCAACTGGTGGTTGCTGCGAAGGAATGCGAGTCGCCGAACCCGTCCATGCCGGACGCCTTGGCCAAGAACTTGCCTTGGTGAAGATTGCGGAAATTTCCTCTTTATTGAGAGTTTCTCTCTCAAGTAATTGCAGAACCATCGCATCGAGCGTTGTGCGATTTTCTACCAAAATATCGAACGCCTCTTGATGAGCATTTTCAATTAGATTGCGGATTTCCGCATCGACTTTTGCAGCAACGCTTTCAGAATAATCGCGCTGGTGTCCGTAATCGCGCCCCATAAATGGTTCTGAAGCATCAGTGCCCAACTTGATTGCACCAATTGCTTCAGTCATTCCATATTGCGTGACCATTGCTCGGGCAAGTGCGGTTGCCTTTTCAATATCATTTGAAGCACCAGTTGATGGATCGTGGAAGATTAGCTCCTCTGCAGCGCGACCACCCAGTGAATATGCAAGCTGATCAAGTAACTGATTGCGCGTTGTCGAATACTTGTCATCATCTGGCAGAACCATTGTGTAACCAAGTGCACGTCCGCGCGGCATAATCGTAATTTTATGAACTGGATCTGTATGTGGAAGTGCATGTGCAACAAGTGCGTGTCCAGCCTCGTGATAGGCGGTAACGCGACGTTCATCATCGGACATAATTCGAGATTTACGTTGTGGCCCAGCCATTACGCGATCGATTGCTTCATCAATTTGCAGATTAGAAATAACTTTTTTACCTTCACGAGCAGCGAGAAGAGCAGCTTCATTTAGGACATTTGCTAGATCGGCACCTGTAAATCCAGGTGTACGCCGCGCATATGTAAGCAGTTCAACTTCACTTGAAAGTGGTTTTGTTTTAGCGTGGACTTTTAAAATTTCTTCGCGACCCTTTAGATCAGGGCGATCTACTGCGATCTGACGATCAAAGCGACCCGGGCGCAAAAGTGCAGGATCTAAAACATCTGGTCGGTTGGTCGCAGCGATCAAAATAACTTGCCCGCCTGATTCGAAACCATCCATTTCCACAAGTAACTGATTAAGAGTTTGTTCGCGTTCGTCGTGTCCGCCGCCCATACCGGCGCCGCGTTGGCGACCAACGGCATCAATCTCATCTACGAAAACAATTGCTGGTGCATTGGCTTTTGCCTGAGCAAAGAGATCACGTACGCGAGCCGCACCGACGCCAACAAACATTTCGACAAAGTCAGAACCAGAGATTGAATAGAAAGGTACTTTCGCTTCACCAGCAACGGCGCGCGCTAATAAAGTTTTACCTGTTCCTGGCGGACCATAAAGCAGAACGCCCTTTGGAATCTTGGCACCGAGAAGTGCGTACTTAGGTGGATTGGCTAAGAAATCTTTGATCTCTTCAAGTTCGGCAATTGCTTCATCAGCGCCTGCGACATCAGCAAAAGTATTTTGAGGGACATCGTTATCTTGCAGTTTGGCACGAGATTTTCCAAAGGAAAAGACTTTGTTTCCGCCTTGTGCGTTGCTCATTAAGAAGAAGAATAAAAATCCAATTAACAGAATTGGTGCGATTGAGAGTAAGAAGGATACGAAAAGCGATTGCTTGGGAACATCAACGTTCCAACCCTTTACAGGTGGATTTCCTGTGAGTGCATCAACAATTGTTGGCTCTTGGCGAATTACATAAGATGCTTCAACTTTGCTAGAGCCGTTTATCAGGCTGCCTGGCTTAAGAATTAACTGCAATTTTTGTGATTTATCAATAAGCAGTGCTGATTCCACTTTTGATTGTGCAATTGCATCGAGAGCTTGAGAAGTGCCGATTTCGGTGTAACGATTTCCAGCACTTGTAATTTGTCCAAAGATGCTTACGCCAAGGATCGCGACAATTATCCAGAGAAGCGGTCCGCGCAAAATCCGTCCTGCGCGAGTTGTTGGCGCTTTCTTTGCAGGCTTCTTTGCGCCAGAATTCTTTACCGCTGGCTTTTTCTTAAAGAAATTATTTTTATCCATTTTATTCACCACACCCACTACGAATACATGTGCTTAGCAAGCACTCCGACGAAGGAAAGGTTGCGGTACTTTTCATTGAAATCCAGTCCATATCCGACCACAAAATCGGTTGGGATATCAAAGCCAACATATTTACATTCAACTTCAACCTTGGCCGCTTCTGGTTTGCGAAGAATTGCCAAAATCTCTACAGATGCCGCGCCACGTGACATCAAGTTTGCGCGAAGCCATGAAAGTGTTAAACCTGAGTCAACGATATCCTCGACGATCAAAATATTGCGTCCTGTGATGTCACGATCTAAATCTTTAAGGATGCGAACAACTCCGCTGGATTTTGTTCCGGAACCATAAGAGGAAACCGCCATCCAATCCATATCGATATGACGTTGCATAGCGCGCGTTAAATCAGCCATAGCCATGATTGCACCTTTAAGAACTCCAACTAAAAGAAGATCGCGATCTTTGTAATCAACATCAATGCGCGCTGCTAGTTCTGCAACCTTTGATCGCAATTGCTCTTCAGTAACAATCACGCGTTCTACATCTGTGCCGACAGCAGCTAGATCCACTTAGGGACTCCTTTTAATTTCAAATCTCGAGCGAGATTTAGGGACGGGCTAAGAGCGAAAGTCTGCCCGAAATTCGGGCTACCTTCACACCACCCGGCAGGCTCACCTCACCTTGACCGTGCCAAGAAGTGACCAGCGACTCAACGGCCGATAGGTGATCTGCGCTCAGCGAGCCACTGGGAGCGCCTGCGGCATAGATCGCAGCCCGCAAAATGCGAGATCGGATCGCTCGTGGAAGTTCAGCCAGGGCTGCGCAATCAAGGTCTTTTAGGTCAATACGTGAAATAACCGCTTGTGCCATCTCATCAAGGGCGTCGGCATCATCGCGCAAGATCGCAGCACTTCTTGCAAGTGCTGCTGCGATACCTGGACCGATCTCGGATTCCATGACCGGCAAAACAGAGTTTCTTACACGCACACGTGAGAATTTGGCGTTCTCATTGTGAGGATCGTTCCAAGGATTTAACTTCGCTTCTTGGCAAGCCTTAACAGCTTGTTCGCGAGTTAATTGCAAAAATGGACGTGCATATTTTCCATTTACAACGGCCATCCCTGAGAGCGAACGTGTTCCAGAACCGCGTGCCAGGCCTAACAGAACTGTCTCTGCTTGATCATCTCGTGTGTGTCCTAAGAAAATTTGAGTTGCGCCGTAAGCGTGTGCGACCGCATCGAGTGCGGCATATCTTGCAGTGCGCGCATCTGCTTCTAGCCCTGATTTTTCTTTGACGCTAACTTTTTCAATAATAACTTCTTGATATCCCATGGCCTTCAATTCATTTTGAACTTTCACCGCTTGATCTGCCGAGCCACTTTGTAGTTGATGATCAACGGTTACAGCAATTAAGGTAATCGCCAAATCTGGCGCTTCTTTAAGCAACACATAAGCCAGTGCTAATGAGTCAGCGCCTCCTGAAACGGCAACTAACGCACAATCTCCGGCAGTTAAATTCTCGAGAAAAGGGCGCACCGCATTACGAAGTTCGAGTACGGCCGATGACATGGGTTAACTCTAGACCCGACCACCAAATGGCATAAGCCCTTTAACGCTATAAATATTTGAATAGAGTAGGCCTTTACCTTTTGAATTTGCCTCCCACATCATCCCGTTTCCGGCATAAATTGTGATGTGGTGAATTGAAGAAATTGTTCCTTTGTATGAATAGAACAAAAGATCACCTGGAACAAGTTCGTTTAGGGAAACATGCTTTGTATAACCAGCATAAAGAGCAGAGTTTAGGCGATCCCAATCTGGCCAACCTAAGCCAGCCGACTTAAATGCTGCATATACAAGACCTGAACAATCAAATGAGTTTGGACCTTCAGAACCCCAAATATATGGTTTGCGCGCCAACACTTGTTTCTTAGCAAATGCAACAGCAACTGCACGTTGTGCTTCCGTGGTGCGAATTGTAGATCGGCCTTTAAAGCCAATATCTGGCCAAACTTTTTTCTGTCCGCCAGTATTAGCCGCCGTATTTGCCAGACTCTCTTCAAGCAAAGCTAAGGCGCGTTGTTGTTCAAGGGTGATTCTTACTTTCTTAGCGCTTGCTAATTCGCGCGCTAATTTATCTTGGATGGCTTGTAACTTGTTCACCTCTTTTTGTTGCAGAGTCCGTGCATCATCAGCGACTTTCTTTGCGGCCGCAACTTTTGCGGTTGCAGTCTCTTGCGCAATTTTTGCTTGATCTGCTTTTACTTTGGCAGCTCGCGCAATTACTTCGGCGGCCCGATAGCGTTCTAGGGCTACAGTGTTCTGCATCCCCAATTTATCTAAAGTCGAAATTTGATCAATTAGATCTTGCGGTCCATTTGCGCTTAATAAAGGTTCAATATCCGTTAAAGACCCGCCCATAATGTATGCATTGGCAGCAAGTTTGCCGATTACACGGTGTGCTTCGGCTACGGCTAATTGGGTCTGTCGCGCGTATTCGGCGGCAGCATTTGCAGCAGAAGTTGCGATAGCGAGTTCTTGTTTGGCTTTCGTATACAGCGCTTGTGCAGCGTTAGCCTTTGCGGTCAGCGTACGCAGCGTCTGATTAGCAGCGGCTAATTTCTTTGCCGCTTCATCTGCAATCTTCTTCTTTGCTGCTTCTGCTTTCTTAGCAGCTTCAATTTGTGCCAAAGTCGGTTTAGGCGTTGCCGCCATGGCAGGTGTAGTCGAAAGCGTTAGCCCAAAAATAACGGCTAAAGCCAGCGCTTTGCTGCGATGCGACACAAGACCCCCAAGAAGTTAGCACTCAGAATAAATGAGCAGGCTGAGTAACTTCGGAGATTGCGGTAAGTGTCGCTAGTTGGCTACATCTCGTCTTGTAAATAGGACTGTTGCAATTATCAAGGCGATGCCAACATATAGTCCTGAAAGGGAAAGTGCGTGCGTGTAGCTGATGGTTTCAGTTCCACCTACTGCAATCGTTCCCAATTGATTTCCAGGAAGCCATTGGAGGGTACTGGATTTAACGGCGCCAACAATATTCTCAACGATAAGCAGCCAGAGAACTCCCAAAGAAATTGAGCTAATTGGTGAACGCAAGAGAATACCGAGCACCATTCCAATAATTCCAAAGCCGAGTATTGATATGAAGACGTTAAGTAAAGTCTTAGCAATTTCAAGGCGGCCATCAGCGTTAAACCAGAGCGTGGTGTTTACATCTTTTCCACCGGCTAGTGCGTACGAAACACCTATGGAGATAACAGCGCTAACGAGTGTCATAAAGATTGCAAATACTTTCATTGAGGCGAGTTTTCCAACCAATAAGCGAATCCGACCTGGCTGGCGAACCAATAAATTGCGCAAGGTGCCAAGTGAATACTCTTGAGCAGTCTGGGCCGCGAAAACACAGAGCGCAATAATGCCAAGTAAATTACCAATGCTTGAAAAAGCTTGAGTTGCTCCACTTGGTAAGGAGAGCATTTCTCTTGTTATGCGAATTCCACGATCACCGTTGCCGTTTGGTGAATCAATCATTAAGAAAAGTAGAGATGAAACTAGAACGCTGAAAAAGGCAACTGCGCCAAGGGTTCCGAGCAGCAGAGTTGGTCTGCGCAATTTTCGCCATTCCGCAAAGAAGATACGTGCAATGCTGCGGATCATTTCTGTTCCCCTGTCATTTCAAAGAATGTCTCTTCAAGGTTTGGCAACTGTGGCGAAAGTTGTGTAAGCAGAATGCCAGCCTCGAATGCCAATTTATTTAAGGTACCCGCCCAATCAGGAGGACCTTCGATATGCGCTGCACCATCTCGAATATGTGCGTGATGACCTGCGCTTTGCGCAATCGCCATGATTTTTTCTAGATCGCCAATATTTTCAGTTTTTACAATCATGTAAGGCTGCTGTTGATCGAATAATTCTTGGATTGGTCCGGCAAATACAACCTCACCTTTACGTAACATAACGATATACTCGCTAATTAATTCGAGTTCGGATAGTAAATGTGAAGACACAAATACTGTTGTGCCTTTATCTGCAAGCGAACGAAGTAATTGACGTATCTCTTGAATTCCTTCTGGATCAAGTCCGTTGGTCGGTTCGTCAAGAATTAAAATCTTAGGATCTGGAAGAAGTGCTGCTGCTATACCTAAACGTTGCTTCATACCAAGTGAATAAGTCTTGTATTTAGATTTGCCACGATCGGCTAATCCAACTTGTTTCAGTAATTGATCAACACGTTCTTGTGGGAAACCACCCAAAGTTGCCAGCACTCGCAAATTTTCAGCACCCGAAAGCGCCGGATAAAAAGCTGGGCCTTCGATCATCGCACCGACTTGTGGCAAGTATTTTTCGGGAGATGTAATTGGCTCGCCCAAGATTTGACCAGTGCCTCCGGTAGGAGTGATCAGGCCGAGCAACATTCGAATAGTTGTTGTCTTGCCTGCCCCATTTGGGCCGACGAATCCGCAAATGGTCCCGAGCGGAACCTGGAAATTTGTATGTGAGACGGCAAGGGCCTCACCATATTTCTTGCTCAGATCATTTACTGAGATAGCGAGATTAGGCATGTATTGAATATAGCAATTGCGCCTTAAGATTATCTGTGTGAGCAACGAGACCTGGGGTTATCAACCACGTAAAAATCGCCCCACACCTGATTGGGATGTGAACCCACAGACTGATGCGGTACGCGCCGGGCTTGCTCGTTCTGGATTTGG
>Ga0187843_10001927_pt1 | contig 12891 bp, 8 predicted proteins | sample SpaLakP09_SKY_43_FD_134516 | JGI IMG/M metagenome (GOLD analysis project Ga0187843, IMG submission 134516) | Oligotrophic lake water microbial communities from Sparkling Lake, Wisconsin, USA - SP09_SKY_43 | ecosystem: Environmental > Aquatic > Freshwater > Lake | place: USA: Sparkling Lake... | reverse complement strand
GTATAAGCATTTGCAACCGATGAAAAATAATTAGGAAAGGTAATTGTGCTTGCGGTTGCTGAAACGGTATTATTGCTTTGCACAGCATTTTGTAAATTTGTAACGTATGCTTTATAATTATATGTGTTAGATGCTGTGTCAGAAGTGCTGCTATCATAGATTAAAGCACGAATATTTGCAGTAGCTACTACGGTTGCATTGTATGTTGCCGAGTTGGCCACAAAAATATTACTAGAGGTTACACAATGAAGATCGATTGTACCGTATGTGGTGGTATCAAAAAACGATGCATTAGCTGTGCCATTTACATTATCAACATAGAAATATGAACCAAAATCAATAAAAACTGGATTATTATTTTGTGTAACGGTTGTGCGAGCTCTATTAGAAGTTAGTTCAACATCAGATTGGCTTTCTAACCGATATCCGTGAACATAAGCAACACCTTTACCAATACTCATGATATATGTGCTATTTGCTACTGAAGCTGTATTTGCTTTAGGTGTTAATTTGAAATCGTTAACAACATAATCACCATTGGTTTCATAATCACGCTTGGCAAAGTAATCATCAATAACATTATATACAGAGCCTTCAACAATCTTAACAATCTTTCCAGCATCAATACGCAACAATTCAATAAAGGTATCATCGTCACCTAATGCTAAAGGACGAGTTTCTAATGTTAGTGTGATTTTGTATCTATCGGCGCCAGGCGCTTGATAGTTTGATGCACCAATTGCAGGATCCAATAAAGAAGAATCACCAGTAAAAGTTTGAATCGATTCTGTAATGTTTAGACCAACACGGCTCGAAGGAACATTACTGTATTTTGAAACAACAACAGTTTGTGGATCAACTTGAACAAAAGTTCCATTGGAAATTTCAATACCATCGGATCTTGTGTAGTTACTAGAAATGTAAAACACACCTTGTGCAATTGAAACAACAGAACTATCACCAGTTGGTGCCGTTGTACCAACAGCAGCAGTTAAGTTTGAACCTGCATCATATAGAAGATCACCAGCAGAAAAACGTGTTCCTGACTTATATGAAACAATTAATGTTGGAGGATCATCGGCATCATTTGTGCCGGTTGCTGCAATAGTAGCTAAAACCTGAGCAACAACTATTCCTGTTGCATCTTGAATAATTTTATTATTGAAGTTAGATACAGTAATTGCAACATTATTATAAGTTCTTTGTAGTTTAATGTATTGGCAATTAAGGTTCTCAGTAATCTGTCCACCGGTAACAGGAGAATTCTGTTTGAAAATGTTGTCCGCAAATTTAGTAACTTGGTCCTGTAAAATACTTTGGGATTGTGTTAATTCTCTGGCTTGAACTGCATATCCAGGCTTAAACAGAATACGATGATAATTTTTCGTAGGATCGAAATCATCATAATACGGGTCAACATTAAAATTTAACGACATTTTTTTCCCTTAGAAACCTAAAACGAATTTGAATTGTTCAATACCATCTGTGCTTCTCTGAACGGTTGTTCTATTTTGAAGATACGCCAAATAACCTGAATATGGAACAAAATCCGGATTACTGACACCTAACACAGTTCTTGCGGCCGCCGATACCGTACCATAAACAGCGGCATCCTGTGTTGGGGATCCTTTTATATTTATTAGCTTAATTATGTTGTTATTTGTATCATAACTGAGTACCGTTGCAGTAAAACTTGCATTAAAGATTGAATCTCCTTGATAAACAGTTTCGTCCGGTACATATGAGCCAAGTCCTGCAGCCACAATCAAATCTGTGGATATTTTATAAATGCTTCCGTTAGCTGGATTCGGTGCGGTACTCAAAGCGGTTGGATTAATTAAAATACCCACTTGCCTAAAATCAATGTCTGTTGGAACATATCCATTTTCACTTCCATTAAACTCAGCGGTCAACATAACATGAGAACATCCCAATTCTGATACGTTGTCAAAGCCATGGCCACCAATTGGAGAGGTTGGAACCTTAAAGGAGGCGCCCGAACCAATATCGCTGATGACGGATACGTTTGCATAAGAATAGTTTGTTCCTGTGGCGATTACTGTAACATCGGTAATAACACCACTGGTAATACTTAATGTTCCAGTAGCACCTGTACCATCACCCGTAACAACCATTGTAACAGTTCCATTAGCGAGATCATATCCTGTTCCTCCGTTTACCACATTAATAACAGGAATATTACCATATCCTGCGGCATTTTCAATTGGATTTGGTATGTTTGTTCCTACTGGTACCGGAATCCAACTGGAGTCCATAAATGTTTTCTTGGAACCGGCATCAATGGTATACATGTATTTCCATTTATATCCATCAGCATCTTGGAAAATATTATTTGTTCCGTAGTTGCCGGGTTTAAAGAAAGGCTCGTATGTAGAAACTCCGCCGTTATTATTCCAAAGGCATTTGAATACTTGGTCGAATTTATTTTTAACATAAAATCTACGAACCAAAAATCCATTTAAATCTTTTTCAAACATATCAACATCATCTTGGTAATAGTTATATGTTGAACCGGAAGCCCAATCGATTCTTTCTAATACTGGACTAATGTTATTTGTTAACACCCTCTTTGCAACAAACATATTTGCAAAAGTAGTTTTTATATATTGTTGTGTTTGTAATGGTGCTGGAGGATCCGATTCATCGTTCCAAGCTTCTACTTTGGATAAAAACACATAAGTTGAGTTAATTGGCAAACTCGTCAACGGCAACACCGCCGATGGAGCATAATAAGATTGCTCTACTTGAGCAACTTTAGAATTATATGTGAGTAATGATTTATTTGCCATAATTTATTTATTAAGCCTTGGTAATAGCTACAAAAGTGTTTTGTGTCGTGGTATCAATACACATATATCTAACCAAAATGGTCGAAGTCGATGGAATACCATATGTTGTGGCATTAACTGTTGAATTTAATGCGGAACAGCCATGGGTAAATGTTTGTGTTGTGTTAGCCGTATTGGTAATCCATGAAATAACTTCTTTTCCTGCCATCAAATTAGATAATGTTACTGTTAATCCTGTGGAAGTTTGAGCCCGAACCAAAGAATTATTTGACACATCAATTGTGATGGCCGTTTGAGCACCAGGATAAACGGTCGGACTGTATACAAATCCTTTTTGTGAATTAACTGTGCCAGTAAATAATACTGAGTCAGTATTAAATGTTGCAATTTTTTGAATTGTATTGGAACCCACCGGAGTATTCCAAAACTGAATCTGTGTACCCGTGTTGGTATTACTAAAATTTTCTGCTGCAACAAAATCAATTCTGGTGGGTGATGATTCTAAAAATCCTGTGCCTATGTATCCGTTACCTACAACACGCATCAACACATCGGTATTTTGAGTTGCGGTTGGTGCTGAAGCAGTACCTCGGCCGCTGCGACCAACTAAAATAGGACTAACATTTGCACCAAAACTATCTAATACCAATCTTGTTGACGAATTGGCTTTGCCTGTAATGTGTAACATATAATTGTTATTAGACGGGTTAGCTGTGGCCGCATTATCGCTACCAGTTATTTGAATAAATGCCACATTAGGATCAAATGTTGAATTATTAAAGGCAACAAGTGAGCCACGAACATCCAAATTACCAGTAAGTGTTACTGTATTTAATTGAATCACAGCAGTATTTTGAACTGATGTATTCGCTTTATTAAAAGCATTTTGAATTGTTGTATTTTGACTTGTATTAATTGTTTCAATACTATTCAATCTGGTGTTCTGAGTGGTTTCTGTGCCCGGATTATAAGCAACATTTTGAGTAGAACCATCAGCAAAAGTGATGTACGATTGTGTGTTTAATACCAATCCAGTAGATGTCATCCTTGCAACAATATTTACTGCTTGGCCTCCGCCAGCAATAAACTTTAATTGTCCGAATGTAGAAGTTGAACCTATAATCAAATTACCATAATTCTGACCAGATGTGCCTTGAGTATACAGATAACCATCGTTAGGTCGAACGGAGTTTCCAATATTATTAAATTCTAAACCCGGTTGATAGTTTTTATTTGCCCAACCCATATCAATAAAATTGGCCGCATCTGTACCACCTGATCCAGTATTTGCAGTTACAACGATATCAGCAGTACCACCATCATTTGTATTGACTAAGTTGGTCTGAATGTAAGACTCTCCGGATAATGCAAATTGAGCAATTGTATTAGGTAAATTTTGATGATTTGTGCCAACGGCTAAAATTTCATTCGAAAAAAGGCCTTGTGCTAAAGTATGTGCAGTAAACTTACCTGTGGTTCCTGTAGGAATATCAACACCCACAAACAAAGAATTTGCCGTGTTAGCATCTAACGATGATAATAATGGTAGTTGTGAAATTTTTACTGTTGACATTTGTTACCCTAAAAGAATTAATTGGTCATTTTCTGTTGTTATTGTGTTTCCAAACTCATCCGTTATCTCCGGATAGTATTGTGTACCTAGTGGTCCAAAAATTAAAACATTCGTTGTTGAAAAAGTTCTGTTTACCGACATCAAAGAAACGGCGTTATTTGAAAAGTTTGTATCAACCTGAACAACGCCTGTTGCATAATTTATAGAGGTTACTGTTTTTTCCGTGTTATTCGCAACTAAAACTTTATCACCAACATGAAGTATATCTGCTAACGGATTACTAGGAGTAGTATAATTTCCATTGTTTATGATATTATATGAATCCGTTAATGTCGTTATATTTATGACATTACCACCAGAATTAGCACTAACATAAGCAACATTTGCGTAAGACAACCAAACATTATCTTTTAATGTCACGGTATTGGCGTTACCGGCTACAACATTTGTTACTTCTGATTTAATTACATATCCATAACTTGTGGTCATTACCAAGGTACTGTTGGATAATACGATATCGGCTAAGTTTGCGGCCGCCAAAGAATTAAACTTAACGATATTATTACTGGTGTTGGTAAAATTGGCTTCCATGGTTACAGAAGAAGTCAAATTACCGGTATAATAACTTAGTGTATGTCCTTGATTTGTAACAGATTCTTCTGTAAATACATCATCATCTTTTGTGGACATAACAAATCGACCTAAAACTTTTGTTCCCGTTGGATGTAGTAGATTTAATAAAATATCTCTATATTTTGTTATTTCTTGTTCCAGCGTGATTTGATAGGTATAATTATTATAATTTTGGCTCTGTAAAACATTAAAAGAACTTAATTGTCCTCGGGTACCAACATATTGGCCTGTTCCAGAAACAAGACCATTAACAAAAATAGCATTGGCCTGTGCGGTACCGTCACCATAATTAATCACACCAGTTGAATCAAATCTACTATCAACATTATAGGTGTTGTATAAGTTTGTTAAATTGATGTGTATATTCTTATTTTCAACATTAAGTTGTTTAGTAATATCTGGAGTTGTGTTATTATTGAGCACCCGAACACGGTACATGGATTGTGCTGTGTTTGCTAAATTAAATAAAGGTGATATTGAATCTACTGTTGCAAAATATGTTGCCGTAGCAAAATTTGTTCCTTGAAAAATTCTATCTCCAGCTACTGGTAAATTACTGATGAATACGTTATTAACACACAAATCTTGAATTTTGAGAGAAATTGTAGGAACTTCAATATAATCAGCCCCGGCATCCGTCACAGCAATCGAAGATATTGCTCCTACACGATCAAAAGTAGAAGTAAATGTTGCACCATCACCTAATATTCCAGGTACAGTAAGTACCGCATTTGCAGCAGCCACATTGGATGAAATGATGCTGACATCTGGTACACTAGTGGATTGATAGTTTGTGCCACCCAATGGATAAAATTGAATAGCAAGGTTTGGATTTGCGTAAGTATAATCAACCGAAATGATTGAACCATTAGCATTAACCGATATGATGTTTGCGTGAGCACCAGCACCAGAACCACCGGTTAATACGATTATATCGTTTGCTCGATAATTTCTTCCAGCATTAATAATTTGTATTGGTGCTAAAATTCCTAAATTTTTAATATTTCCAATGATTGCCGCATTATCAGTAGGAAATAATGAAGATGCTAAGATTGTTGGAGATGCAGAAAGTCCAACGCCAGGATTATCCAATGTTACAGCAGAAATTGGAAAAGTTGTAAATGATAGAAAATTAAATGCGTTAGCTAATGAACAGGTTAAATTAGCTCCAACATTAGCCACAAAATTATAATTGTTTGCATTTAATTTTAGTGTTGATTGATTTTGAATTGTGTCGTTTGGAATCAATGTTACGTTTGCACTTTTTCTTGGATCGGGATTTAAACTAAAAACCGATGCAGCTGCACCAGAAGTACCAAATATTGAAATTAATGTATTTGGATTACTCCTATAACCAAAACCACCTGTTGCCACTCGGATATTTTGTAATGCTCCTTTAGTTGTAGAGTATACCACGGCACTTGCACCATGACCTAACGGTGAATTTAATCCTCCAGATATTCCAACGGGATCTCCTGGTCGATATAATAATCCTTTGTTTTCAGGATCAATATCAATACGATTAACTTGACCTACAATCTTTGCTCTTAGTGGTAACCCATTGACCAACACTACCTCATTGCTTGCGTCTAGAATACGAACATACTCACCAGAATTAAAATCTCGCTGTATATTTGAAATGAAAATTTGGGTTTTAATTCCGTCAAAAATTGAATTTTCAATAGCCGCAATTGCTTTTGATGTTTCACCAAAAACACTATAATTTTTAATATTTAAAAAGTTAGGATCATCTGTGGCCACGTTCAAGTTTTTTGAAATGAACCAAACACCATCAGAAGCTCGTAACACCGCATCTTTAGTAAAAAAGAATTCTACAGGAGAATCATAAAGAACTCTAAACAAAAATTCATATGACGCTGGTGTTCCTTTGGATCTGTATAACTCTTTAGCAATTTTTGTTACTTTTACTTTATCCGCTAAAATATCTTTTGGAAAATACGAAAGAAAATCATTATAGAAATAATCAACAAACTCATCAGGAGTTTTATCAATATTTTTATAGTTTAATAAGTTCTTTGTTCTGTCAGTAACATTATTATTTTGTTCCATCCATTCATAATATGCTTTTAGAAATAATCTAAAATTAGCATATGCTGGATCATCCCGAATATATTCAGGAAGCTGCGTTGAAACTAAAAGTGATGTTTTTTGATTATTGTCAATCATGAATTTTTGGCGGTTACATTAACAACAACTGCGGTTGTATCATAAGGATCAATTGTGATGATTCTATTGTAATCGGAAGAAATAATGGATGTTGTTGGCTTTACTGAAACCGAAAGTTCACCTAAAGTATTATTGACATCATAAGGTGAGAAAGAAACTAATGTAATGACTCCTTCTTGATAATCAATCGTGCCTGCATTTGAATTTAAAATGGTTTTAACATTTGTTGAATCGTTGTAATATGTTCGTAGTGTGCCATAACGACCTGCCAAATTAACAACAGCTGCGCCATTTGTTCCTGAAGTATCTCCTGGTTGAGCACTAATCACGGCAGTTGCACTAGTGTATCCCGTTCCAGCACTATCAACTATAATAGAAGCAATTGCGCCATTAATGATAACAGCGTGTGCTGCCGCTCCAATACCATCTCCTCGGATTGTAACAGCCGGCGCATATTGATAGTTGAATCCAGGATTTAACACAGAAATTGATTCAACTCCATGAGTTTCGGAAGGCACTTCTTCAATAAAAACTTCATCAATAACAGTTGTTAAATTGGCTTGATCTAAAAATTTTATTCCCGGTAAACTTGAAACACCACTGGTAAACATATTTTTTTCTAATGGAGAATTATAGTATAATTTATATGATGTTGTAGATGTTAAATTAGGAAGAAATTTCTTTTCCATCCGAAGATTAAATTCACTAGTAATTATGGATGGATTATAATTTTGTATTGTATTTAATAGATCGTAGGTATTAAATGTTGAGTTGAATGTATTTAATGTGTTTGTTGCAAAAGTTTGTATTGCTGCTTTTACGCCCGTTTGGATTTGTGAAGCTGTTGCTGAGGTCTTTTTAGGATCATATAAAACATCAACAACCAATTTTAAATAGGTGTAATCAGGATCAACAATTGTTGGAGCTACCGTGACAACACTAATGGGTTTAATAACTTCTTCAATAATTTGTGATTTTTGTGTATCGGTCAATCGATACCCACCGGCCGGTTTTAAACAAACAAACACTTGGCCATAAACTGGAGTAGAATTTTCTTCTCCACCCCACACGTTTACAGCATCAAATGATATACCCAAAGTATTTTGTTGTAATGCAACAATGTAATCATTTTTGTTTACTGCTCGATTTTGTGCAGAATATGTTTTTGGTGCTTGTAATTTGATAGAATCAATTGATTCTTTATCGCCACCTTGTGTTGCTGGTAAAATGGAATTAACTGCCGAAGGAGAATATCCTCCAATTGTATCCATTAGAATAAAACTGTTGGCACCCTCAGCTGCCGATCCTTCAGTAGAAAGATAAGCAATATTGACGATATTACCATCGACTAACTTTTTACCAATAACTCCGTCACCAAAATAAATTTCATAAGTTCCTTTTAACGATTCTTGTAAAAAGTAAACTTTTGATGTTCCATCTAAAGATAAAAGATTTGTGGCTAAATTGTAAACCTCATATGAAGAATTTGATGCTGCTTGTTGAACCAAAACACGAATTGTGGTGTTATCTACGGTTTCATCAGGAATTTCAAATGTTAATGATGGATTAACTGTATTATTAACTGTGTATGCGTAATTCGACCTTACACCTTGTTTGATTTTAACATTAGGGAACGTGGCCGTACCATTAACAACATTAACTGTGTATGAATCCGTATTAATAAAATTATAATTTATAGAATTAATTGTAGCTGATAAAAAAGGCGAATAAGCAGATAAAGTTAAAGAGGTATCTTCAGCTGCAACATCAGTTATCACAACTTGAACTTCGGCAGTAGGTGCAATTGCTGATTTTGGTGTGTAGTTTAACAGCTTGGCATGAGAAACAACTGAAGCTCTTTGGATCGATGAATCTAAGAACATTTCATTGGCCACTTGATTTAAATAGTAAGCGTTATATTGTGTGTTATAAGCCAAAATGTCAGTTAGAACCGATAAACCAGAACCTTCAAAGTTGTAATCTTTGAGTGTATCTTGGCTTCTCAAATAGGTAATAAAATTACTTTTGAGCGTATTGAAATCCAAACTAGTCAGTTGGATATTAGAATTTGCACCAGCCATTATCTGGACCTCGTTAATATTAAGTTAATTTGTGACGGTATTGTTATGTTACCAATCAGGACATATAATGAAACGTTGAATTGATTACTATCTGGTGCAGCAGTTACAAACAATTGACTGATGGTTGCTCTAGGTTCGTAGTTATTGATCATACGAACAATTTCATCCTCAATTAAGCTTGCAGTTAATTGTGTAATCGGTTCAAACAATAGTTTGTTTAAAGTGCTACCTATCGTAGGTTGAAACAATTTTTCATATAAATTAGTTGATAACAAATTTCGAATCGAGCGAATAACCGCCTGTTCGTCATATTTCATAGATACGTCACCCGTAGATGGTACCCTACGGAAAGTTAAATCTAAATCGGAATAGATGTGTTTATTGATTGCCATTGTTTATTTATTCAGGTGCCGTGGTGGTACCGGTGGTACTTCCACCACCTTGAACGCCTGTGTGAGCGTGTGTGTTGTAAATAGCACGATCTCCAGCCATTGACCGAACAGCGTCAGTAACGTATGTGAGAGATTGAATTGCGGTTGCCTTAGCAATACCAGTACCACCGTAAGCAGGTAAGGCATTCATTGCACCAAAGTTACCAAGTTTAGATTGCATATAAACAGTAGATATAATAGAACCAGGAACACCAATAGGCATCGGTAAACCAGCAGTAATACTACCAGAAGTTACAATTGTACCTGGAATTACACTCCAAGGCAACGGTGATCCAGCACTAATATATCCTGGCGTGACAAATCCAAGTTTTGCATAACCTTGTTTACCTGCCGTAACATTGTTTACAGCAGAAATTGAGGTTGTTGAGGTGATGCCTCCACGAACCGCCAAATCGGCATTAACATAAAGATTTTGAGCCGACATCGTAATATCACCTTTTGATGTTAAGTCCATATCATCTTTACAGGTTACCTTGACCGCACCATCGACAGTTTGAGTAACATCACCTTTAACATATTGTATTGAATCGCCTTGAACATTCATTACAGAATCGCCAACGATGTTGACCACACAAGCACCATCAATTGTAATATTACATTGACCTTTAATTTTTACATTCTTATCACCAAAAATAATTTCATATCCATTACCGTAGATTTTATGAACTTCATCGCCATTTGGTTGCATTTCCAAAAATGTTCCAGCCCGATGCTGAACACGAACCCTCTCCTTTTTAGGAGTATCGTCCATTTCAAAAGAATGACCACTTTTGGTTTGTGATATGTTGTTGTATGGATATTGGGGTTTATTGGTTGAATCAATAACAACCGGTTCCGTCCATGCGCTATTATTTGCCATATTTTTTAGGGTGTAGGTGTTTCATCTATCGAAGTGCTGATTGCATCACTAATCGCTTGCGCTTCTGCTTTAAGTGGATCTACCACAGCAGCAATAGTTTCTTTAACCGCATCGGTACCAATACTCTTAATTTCATTCACGGTGGCATTTAATGATGCTGTTGCTTCCGATAAACATCCTATAAAGAGTTTTTGTAAATCTGCTGGTAAATTCATAATATCTTGAATAAGTTGTTGCATCTCTTTAGCATATGCCTGTAATGCTTTAATTTGTTCTTGAATAGGTTCAATTTCTTTTTTAATTGCTTTTACTTGTGCCTTGATTGCTTTAATTTGTTGTTGTATATCTTCAAGAGCTGGATTTGTTGATGTTCCAGCAAAAAGTGCTTCAATCGACTTTCTAAGTCCACCAACAAACAACATCACCTCTGCTTTGGCTAGTGCAATATCTTTATTCATTCCAGCGCAGATATCACAATTATGTTCTCTGTTATCGGCTGCCAATTTCTGCATACCATCTTTAATAACACCTCTGGCCATTGCCGGCAAAGAAGGTTCACCTACACGAAAAGGAATGATTTGCGCAGGCGGCTTTGGTGGACTGGTTTCTGTAACACCATCAGCTGATACGGGAGCGGTATTGTTATCTATTTCTGCCATTTAAGCTTGAAGCATTCCCGGCATTACGCCGAACATTACGGGAAATTGAGCCGATTCGCCATCCATAAAGAACCCAACCACCCAATCACCAATTTCTGGTGCTGAAAACGATTTAGAATTGTTAATAGGATATACTGGATGAGCCCACGGTAAATCTTTAGTGGGTAATTGACTCTTGTTACTTGTGTGCCAACCAAAAATTCTAACTTGACACCGACCAATAGCCAAAGGATCAACACGACCCTCAATCACTCCAACCCACCACACGAATCCACCTAGACCAATAAAGCTATTTCTATTTTCCATTATACTTGATTACCATTAACAAGATTTTTCAAAGTAGCATTCGAATTATCAAATCCAGCGTATGCTGTAACATTGCTTTCTTTACACAATTCCATCACAGTTATATAGGAGTTGTTTCGGAGTATATGCCTTAGTGCCGAGATAACATATTTTCCCGAATATAAAGAATCCGGTATTCTATTTGATTTATTTTTTACCGTGGTGTAATCAGAAGGAGTTGCTGCATAAATTTCAAAATCAATTAGTTTACCAACAGCCAAATTTGGATCACCAGGTACCGTTATTTTAATCCGCATGTAATTGGCTAATGCAATTTGGGCCACTCGATTTGGCATAAAAGTTTCTACAAAAATATCATTACCTACTGAATTTGGTTTGCCGGCAATAAAAGGTTGCTTCTTTTGATTTGAGTTGGTGGTAACCATTCTTAATGTTCCTGCCTGTAAATCTTTAGGTGGAGCATCATACATGGTTTTATTAATACGGTTTTTATAATTATTTGTCAATGAAGCTTTGTTTAAATTTTTTGATTTACCAAAATAAGTATCGTAATTGAAATCGGTTTCTTTGCTTGTCCTTAGTAATGGATCAATTGAAATAACTCGATTACTGAAAGTTCCGTTGGAGATAGCACCTAAAGTATTGAATAAATCCAACACTTCAAAATTATATACGTTTGATATCTTTTGGTTTAAATCATCACTAATATTCTTCGGATCGTATTTAAAGGTTCGATATACGGTTTGTTTGTATAATTCTTGTAGAGATTTGAACCAGTATCCGTCAGCATTTTCAAAGAATAACATATCTGCACCTACACCTACACCAGGCAATGGCAATGCGTATGTTGACAACCAACTAATTGTATCAAAGATTTTTTTGTTTGGTAATACAAAATCGTATGTGCCTTGTGTTGCTGATATTGATATCTTTTTTGTATTTCCTGTACCAACTTTTAAATAATCTTTTAAAATACTGGTAATAATCTCAGATATTTTTTTACCTTTAAAAGCTTTAGATATTCGGTATTGCTCTGATAATAATAATTCTTCTGAACAAAAATTTAAAGTATACAACTCAGCATTGTTACTTTCGGTAGTAACTCGGTTTGTTATTTTATATACTCTAAAATTTCGAGAAAAAGAGAATTGGTCTTTTACTGTTTTCTTTAATTTGATTTGGATAAACTCGGTGCCACTTAATGAAAAATTTGAAATCAAACCCAAAGCATCATTCAACATAATTTGGCCAGATATAGAACTACCATAGATATCTTCAAATAAATTCAATTCAACCAAAAATCCCATAAGATTTACAGGTCCATCCTGTGT
>Ga0187843_10001925_pt1 | contig 12894 bp, 16 predicted proteins | sample SpaLakP09_SKY_43_FD_134516 | JGI IMG/M metagenome (GOLD analysis project Ga0187843, IMG submission 134516) | Oligotrophic lake water microbial communities from Sparkling Lake, Wisconsin, USA - SP09_SKY_43 | ecosystem: Environmental > Aquatic > Freshwater > Lake | place: USA: Sparkling Lake... | reverse complement strand
GGAGGAAGGGGAGCCCATTCCTATCCCTCTGATAGATTTTGAAGTCCCCATTACGATGGGCGTCAAAGACGTCAAAATTAAAGTTGAAGAAGAAACAGTCCGTGTTTATGGTTAGACTTCAAAGAACTTGCCACCATACTCATCCACCTATGGTGGATCCTACCATCAGGGGCATCCTGTTCCATTTAGCATACCGAGTTCGGAAAACGAGGCAGTTTGAAAAAAACCTCATGAAGCATGAGCGGCCAGCCGTCGACATTGCAGCAGCAACTGGTGCAAAAAGAGAAGCCCTCAACTCTTATATGACCGCAAAGCAATTTGCATTTAGCACGGTGTTGAATCAGCCAGAGAGCCGCGATTTTCCAGTTATTAATGCATTCCAGAGGCCTTCCCTACACGGCGGATAACAGATCAAGCAAGACCTTTTTTTTTCTAAGGCATATCCTCCTTTAATCTAGCAGGGATACTGTCATGATGATATTTATTATTGTTTTCATTTGCTTAATTACAGTCTTTGCTGTGATAGGAAATTCGGCTGAAAGTATCATACCCAATAAAATCAGTCCTTCCATTTATACGACGCCGTTCCAAGCGTTTTGCCGTTTTTATGACGACAGGCGCAATTGGAGCGTCACAATCGGCAACGGACATAGAGTTGACGATTGGGACGTGACGGAATGCCCTGATACTGGTGAGGATATGATGGTATTTAATTGGATTGATGAAAATGGCATTCACGTCAAAACAGAAGTCACGGCGGAATTTTTAAACCGTGGCGGATTTATGAAAAAAAATCTCGCTTGGGATTTCGTATGTTCATTAGAGATGAATGGGACATTAAAAATCTCATTCATTCCAAACTAAAACAAGTCTTTGACAGTACAAATTTTGTATTTGCGCGTTTTAGATTTACATACAAAAGCCACCATCACCGGTGGCTTTTTCTTTTCCTGAGAATGCTTTTTTTTTGAAGTCGCATGTCCTCTTTTCCTTAACTCAAATGAGGGTACATCATGGATTCTTCTATCCAACAAATCAATCAAGCTGCATTCGACCAATTTTCCCCGGCTATCAATGCAACGGCCCCAGCTCCAGTGCCACGTATCGAGCAAATCCGAAGTGCGTTAGAAGACATCATCCATTCCAATAATTTTGGGGTGCTCACACGCTATCCAAACGACATTGAAATCTGCCTGCGCCGTATTGCGGCCTATGACGAGGGTAGTTTCGCTATTTGTATCGGTGACTGCCATATTCATGAAGCAATCTTAGGAATTCATAAAGAACAAAATGACTTAGTTAACTGCCTGACCAACTTATCCAATACGGATCAGTTTTTTCAGTTGACCCTGAAAATGCAGAATCAATTTTCGTTAAAAAAGTTCACAGCAGTGGAATTTCGGAAACTCGATAAAACACATATTCCATACACTGCAGAGAAAGCAGGACCGTTGGATTTCAGGCTTTTGCTCAACAATAAACCTATTGTTAGCGTTCAGATCAGTTATCGCTCAGTGTCTGAGGGAGGGGGCAACTATAAAAAGGTATTCACTTGCCGATTTAGCCCATGCCAAGATGTTCGACTCCGAGATATTGACCGTCGTGCTGCCAGTTTTTGGGCGCATCGTGAAATTGCGTGTTTCCTGGGCAGTCTATTTTATACTGCCGATAATGACATCTGGTCCGATGCTTGGAACGGTTAAATTGAATCACATAAAGCCAGCGTTCTGCTGGCTTTTTTTGTACCTAAAGTTTTGCAATCCGATAATCGCAACAGTGCATATTATGTATTAAAATATGTGAGTATTGAATAGGCGATTTCATTAGGTGAGCATTTGGAATAGGTGCTGAAATGACTTTATGGAAAATTGAAAAAATAATCCTTCGAGTGATTATTGAACAGGGGTCCATTACTGGAACGTCTACCGTCGGGTTTGCAATCTGGCCAAATCGAAACATTCAGCCACAAGGTGCCGCCGCAGGGGCTGGCCGCTTTTTGCGTAGGCTTATCGATCGCGGATTTGTCATCACAACTCAAGATCATACGGCACTTCCATGCTACCGGGTTACTTCTATTGGTCACCAGGTCTGGAAGGATGAAACCATTGATTCACGACAAATGAGCTTACTGGAGTATTAAACACCAGGTCGCACCTCATTTCATAAGATAATTATGAAATGGAAAAACAGGACTCGCCAATTAGGATGACCCTGCAAACGCCATCATCTACAACAGGTCATATAAAAGGACACACCTAAGGTGTGAATCATAGGACTCCCTTCAAAAAGTCGCCTATTTTTAAGGAATCACCTACTAAGCAGGATAACCCTAAAATTAAGGCGCAAAGCGCCTTAAAGGTTTTTCCCGGCGCGTAGCGCCTTACACCGCGGCGAAGCCGCTTTACCACGCGCGCAGCGCGTTAATCCCGATAGGCCCTATAACCAGTCTCATCCTACACTGCAGGGCCGACCCAAGGGCGCGGCAAGGTCATCATAGCGAAGCGCTTAGTTTCTCATCCCCTTGACGCAACCGCGAATGAGCGCGAAGCGCGATAACAACGCGCAATCTCTGAATCAGTATTAAGTATCCACAACAAAGAATTGCGCATTACTCCCCCGTAGTATACGGAGGGGGGGTTCGGTAGTTGCTTGAAATGTGATATTTGCAACCGAATATAAAATATATATAATACAAATTTCATATTTTAGGAAGAAAATGCAATATCAAATCAGAACAAGTCAGCTGAACTCAAAAATTAATATTTCAGTTCCAAGCAAGTGGCTGGCCGTCATAATCGCCCGCTTAATAATGAAATACGTCAATGAAGGTTTTATTCGGAATAACAAAACAAATGCTGAATATGCATTTTGGAAAATCGAAAAAAACACCTTTTCAGATGGGAAACCATACCTCACGATTAATGGAATCAGCGAAGACCCTTCAGTAAGAAAAACACTCGAATATGAAAAAGCTATGAAAATTTTGCAGGAAAAAGGAATTTTGAAAAAAACAAATTAGGTAGGAGAAAACATGAATACCGAAAAACTACAAAGACAGTACAAAGAAGAATGTAGGCAGTATTGGGTAACTGAATTACCAATAGCGGCATTGGCCACAGCAATAATCGTATTCGGATTTCTCTTGTTCATGAAAAGATGCGTAGGCATACAGGCACCTCTTGGTCAATCATTTTCATGGATGGAGTCAGCTGTAATCATTTGGGTTATAACCGTGATTATTCCAGCAGCGCATATGTACCCACGAAACAAGACCTCCGGATAGTAGATCAATCACACGTACGCTAGAGCACTACGACCGCAACATAAAAAACCGGGTATTAATGAATTGCGCACCTTTTCATTTTAAGGAACGTTAGCAGTTGCTCAAATTTGACTAATTGTGGTACTATTTCCCTGTCGTCATCTGCAAGCGATAACTTGGAATGGTTAATAGCAACCACCAGGGTTTGTAAATGCAAAGCGTACCATCAAAGAGCTATCCCTAAAGGATGGCTCTTTGTCTTTCTACTAGCATCACGACTGCAGGGAAAAATACCTGCCGATAAGCTGCTGCTTGTGTTCCACAAGTACTGATTTGTGTGCTTGCAGTTTGAGCTTCATTCCCCATGATTTAGTAAGTGAGCCTAGTCTAATTGTCTCCACGTTGCCAATATTCCGGAAATGGTCAAACCCCTCCTTGGACAGCAACCAGTCAAGATTAAGATGATTTTCAGACTCCATGTAATCTTCCGCCCTTCTTTTGGACATCCAGGACAATAATTGCGTTGTTCGCGAATACACCAAACGCAGTCGAGCGATAGCTTGTTCTGGCGAAACTGGCGTAGAAGCGACGACCACAACCGGATAATTCGATCGCGGAATCCATTCGCTTTTTAATTCCCTAAACTTCCATACTGGTTCGAAATGAGCCACCCGATTGCGCAGATCGCCAATTAGATCCAAGCGCATGAACAGCTTGTCTTGTTCATGCTGGGACGCCCAATAGGTATTGCCATTTTTTGTATGATCGGGAAACATGGAAGGAATCATGGTATTCCATGGAATCATCACATGTGCAGGAGTCTTCTGTATTCGTAAAAGATTTGGCCAAAAGCCATAAGTCATTTGCGCCACCACGTGATGGCAAGGTGTTGTCGAAACTAATGATCCGCCAGTAGTACGTTTCTGAATTAACTTAGCTGCTTTCGTTCCAGGAGCGATGACGAACCGATACCAGTCATTTGCATCTTTGTCTCCGCTCGAAACTCCTCGCACAAATGCAAACCGGCTCAACTCGCGGTGAAAGCGATTTCTCAAAATAATTTCGATATCACCAACTAAGCGCATCAAACGCATAGAAATGGCATCATTCCAACAATAGATGCCATACAATTCTGGATCCGATGGGTTGTTAAAGAAGATACGGTAACTTAAAAGCCGCGGTTCTGAAAGGTCATCAAGTGCAGCGCCGATGTCTTGTGGGAGATGATGGTGCATATTTAAGTTTTAAATTTGACTAAGTTGACAGTAAAACATCATTATATGAGAATAGGATTTAGTATCGGGTAAGTTTAATGTTTATGAATGACTTTCGCAGAAGAAAGTCCTGCTGATGGCCAGTTCCACGCGTTTCACATCGACGTCAAACCGAGACTAGCCAACGCCACTGTCGAATTCAGTATTACTAGAATTCATCAATCGCTGCCATATGACCGAAAAGTAAGACGGTAGCATCAACTCTGTCCATCTGGTTGCACATTAATGGCCGTCAAGCAATTACTCAGGTGACCAACGGAAATTACAAATAAAACCCTGAGAATCAATTACTTATTCTCGTTGACACATATCCTATTTTAAACCCACTTAGGAGTTATCATGGATATGGCGACAACCTATTTGCAAACAGCAAATTCAACAAATGATTTCGTGATTGCAGTGGCACTGATAGGTGCATTTTTATTAATTCTGGTAGTAATTGCGTCGGCTGTAATTTATGTCGCTTTAAAAGCGATTCTGGCGCAAATATTTACGCTCCCAGGTGGACCGAGGGCGTTAGACATTAAAGACATTCAGCATGGCGACATACTGTTGGTACAAAGTGCCATGTTGGGCAAAACAGTGTGTGTTGATAATGTGATCGCCAATCCATCAATGCTGGGGGGCGGCACCATCGTATCTGAAGATGGCATGACTATTCATGTTCCAATGGGACATTTGATTCTGATACAGCGAGACAAATCGCGAGTTTTTGTCAAGTCAAATTAACGAAAAGGACAAACATTGTCTACATAAAAGGCCACTTTTTCTAAGTGGCCTTTTTTCATGAGAAAGCATTTCCTCTTTTAATTACGCACCAGAGGAAACCATGAGCTATGAAAAAAATCTACGTAACGTACACATCATTATGTCGGCAATTTGCCATCAGTTAAAAGTGGGTCTCGAAATCGCAGATGTCGCGACCGCTAGTTGCACAAAAAATGTAATGAAGATTCCAAGAGCATGGGTAACCAGCTCTGATGAATCCGTTGAGCAACTACTCCTTGGGGTAACAGTACATGAGGCTATGGGCCATTTATTACACACAAACTTTGAAATATATAGTCAGTTTTGTGCCGAAAATAAGCCTTATGCAAAAAAAATTCTCAATATCTTGGAAGACATTTATTGTGAAAATATGAGCATCACGAAAAAGCCGGGTATTCAACGAGCATTAAGTGACGCCATTGAAATACTGATGCGCCAAAATTTCTTTGGCGCACCTGAAACTTTTTCAAAGGCCGATGAAAGCTCATTGCTGATTACAGGGCTACTTAATATCGGTCGCCACGATTTTATTTCTGGACAATCAGAAATCTTTAAAACAAATAAGGAATTTCTCATTGAAAAATTACATGATATTTATGCTGATCTATGGTTAAAAATATGGAGGTTATTTGAACAAGTGCGATTTTCGAAATCAACAGCAGACAATATCGCAATTACAGAAAAAATCGTACAACTGGTCGACGATTTAATCGAAGAAGACCCAGATGAAAATTGCTCTTGTAATTCAAATCTTGCCAGGAAGTTGGACTCCTCTGTGGACTTACCAGCCGCCGAACTGTCTGACATAATTTCTGAATCAATTTCCCAATCCGTTCCTGTCATGAAAACTCGCACGATGGAAATCGCAATGAAGCACCACCAGCGATCGTTTGCAAATAATTATATGAACGTCGCCAATCAAATCCGGAAACGCTCATATCATTTGCAAGAACTTTTATTAGCGAAAACAGAATGCCGGCGATCAATAAGCCAACAAGGCATCAGAATCCACGATAGAGCAATAACGAGAGCAAGGCTGGGTAATCCCGCAATCTTTCGAAAAAAGAGGGCTGGAGAGGGATTAAGCACCGCCATATCGATATTAATTGATGACTCTATGAGCACAAAATCATATCGATCATGGATGGACGGAATTCTGGTAGGCCTAGGTGATGTGCTCGATGAATTTGAAATTCCATTTGAAATCAATTTTTACAGCGAAGAATTTTCACCTGCCAAAAATTTTGACCAAGAATGGGCAACATTCAGAAAAGCTCAAAAAGTGCCAAGTATTTCCAAAAGTACGGTTACCGGACATGCGATAGAACTCTCAATGAATAAATTGCTGTATCGAGAGGAACAAAAAAGACTATTGCTTGTGGTGACAGACGGCGCTACTAACAGCGACGATATGACACGATTGTTCAGTGCATATTCAGAAGCAAAGAATCAAGGAATCGAGATTGCTTCTGTAATGATTGGCCGGCAAATACAGCAAATCAACGATCTTGCAAACAGGTTCAATTTTTCATCAAAGACCTGTGAAAATGAAGATCAAATAGGTCAATACATTCTGGAAAGGTTGTATTCCGCACTTTGATAAAAAACTAAAGCCTCGCAATGCGAGGCTTTTTTTTCGACTTTTTAACGACAAGACATATCCTATTTTTAAGCCTAATTACCGGCAGGTAATTTTTTGATAGGAGATTAACATGACAGCATCGACATCTACACAAACTGCACTGAAAATCGGTACACGCATTTATACAAATTTGTACGGACGTGGTGTGGGAACAATTTATAAAATTCATGGTGAGCAGTCTCCAAGCACCGTTCGCCAAATCTACGGTGGTGTTATGGCATCTGGCGGCTCAGCAGAATTTGATATCGTATTTGATTGCGGCGCACGCACAGAAAAATTGCCTGAATGCATTTTGCACGGAGTGCAATGGCGAATATTAGATGAAACAGTTTCTCAAAAAGAAATTGACAAAGCGTTAGCCAAAGCCAAGGTATGCGCAGAAGAAAAAGCTCGGGAAAAAGCAGCCGCAAAACAGCAATTCCAAGCTGCAATACAAGAACTCAAAACCAATCCATCTTACAAACACTTGAACAGAACAAGCAAGGATGAAAGTGACTCGAAAACTGCAGTAAAAAATATACGCATTGAATTGAAAAAAGCATTTTCCGGTATTAAATTTTCGGTGCGATCTGACTATAACAGTGTGAGAATCAACTGGGAGGATGGGCCTACTGAAGATAAAGTCTCTGCAATTACCAGGAAGTACAAAGCCGGTTCATTTAACGGAATGGAAGACATGTATGTACGTAGTCAAAGTCCTTGGACAGAAGTTTTTGGTGGAATCGACTACATATCAACCAACAGGGCATATTCGGATCATCTCATTAACAAAGCAATTGAAAAGGTCTTCGCAGAATATCCAGAAAATCTCAATGAGATACAAAAACCGACAGCCAGTTTGTTCAAGAGCGGAAACACTCACTGCATCCAAGTTCCGTATCTGAATTCAACATTGCAAAAGATGATTAATCAAACACTCCATATAATCGAGTAAGCAACACAAAATCCTTTCCTATCTAGGGAAAGGATTTTTTTTTGAATACATATCCTTTTTTTATCTAAACATAAGGATAGTCATGAAAAACAACGAACTGCTTAAAATTGCCCAAACAGCTTTTTATACCCATAAGGAAAGCGTTTGTACCTACAAAGCTGCAACTGCGCAATATCTAGCTTGGCATGTTGGCGCATGGATGGAAAAAACAGGTCGCACACCCCCCCGACACATCTCTAAAAAATCTGGAAAAACGATTGAGATAAACGACATGCTGATCGATATAAGTAACATACAACGAATAGTAAGACTGAACTAAGCAACGCATTCGAAATATATATAGCTTGAACTAAATTAAATTCTAATGTTTGTAACTGTTAATAAATTATTTAATTTTAAATTAAATAATTTATGTGCTTATTCCAATAATAGTAAAGTTTAAGGAAAATAATCATTTCAAACTCTCAATAAAACAGAAAACGCGACAATCTCAACCGAGAATGAAAGCGATAACCTAACCAATAAACGAGGCCTAAATTTACAACGAAAAATTAGTCTTCATAAATGCATACAAAATACTCATAAATATGCCAAAAAATATACAAATCGATTTGTTCGAGCATGTTGCCGGCGCATACACGCAACCAGTCTCGGAAAAACTGACTAACGAAGAGCTCTACAGAATAGTGGCAGGCCGAGCTGGAATCTGTCCTGAAATACTCAACGCAAAAAGCCCAATTGGAAATGATGGTAAGGAAAGAAGTACAGTAAAACGATCCATCCGATGGGCACAACAATCTTTAAGGAAAATAGGAATCATTGAAAAAGTAGATGGTGAACGTGCTGTTTGGCAACTAACCAAAGAAGGAAAATCCAAACTACGCAAAATCAGAGATAACATCGCTGTAATTGGATTTAGCACAAATCTAGGAGTAGCAATTTGGAGCAATTGCAAGACGGTGTTTGACAATATCAATGAACCAATATTTGCCGTCATCAGTTCACCACCATATCCATTAAAAATCCCACGAGCTTATGGAAATCCTCCGTTAGAAGAGTACCTAGACTTCATTTGCTATACACTCGAACCAATCGTAAAAAATCTGGTTTCAGGTGGAAATATTGTGCTCTCACTTGGCGATGTCTATGAAGATCATAGTCCGGCTAAATCAACATACATCGAAGAGTTGATAATTACCCTGCGAAAAAAACTAGGCTTATCATTGATGAACAAAATCATTTGGGAATCAAATAAACCACCAGGACCAATTGCATGGGCATCAAAAAAACGAATGCAATTAAATGAAGCTTATGAATACTGTCTTTGGTTTTGCAATGAACCGATTAACTGCATAGCAAACAACCAAAGAATCTTAGAGCCACATACCGAAAAGCATCAGAAATTAATAAATGCAGGAGGTGAAAAAAGGGAATCAGTTAACGGCGACGGAGCTTACAGATTGCATCATGGATCATACGGGAACATCACGGCTGGACGCATACCTAGAAACATATTCCATATTTCAAACGTATGTCAAAGCCAAAGACAATATAAAGCAAGAGCCAGAGAACTTGGTTTAACTCCACATGGAGCTGCCATGCCCCTGTCTCTAGCACAAAAACTCGTTAAATTTTTAACCGAATCTGAAAATCTCATAGCCGATCCTTTCGCAGGCTCAATGACAACGCCATTAGCATCAGAACTTGAAGGACGAAGATGGATAGCCACCGATAACATATTTGATTATGTCCGGGGTGGTGCAGAACGATTCAGAAACTTTGAAGGATTTGAATTAAACATTAATACATAATAAAACCCCGCAAACGCGGGGTTTTTGTTTGCTAAATGACTAACCAATCGTCGGTGACCACCGTTGAGGCAACGGTAGTGGGTCAATATCAATGACTTGCTGGGCACAGTGCCAAAGCAGATTGATCAGAAGTGTCCTACTTTCTGCAACTAGCCTATCCAGGTGCCACAGTTATTACACTTTAAGATGACCGCAAGAGCTACCCGCGCTCAGAAAACTAGCTCGTTGTAGCTCAGTCGCATCAACTATGACCGGCAGTCACAATCTTGCAGTACCAGTCGCACATACTTAGTCCCAATGCGACTACGGTGGCTGCGCATTAACTGAAACGACATGCCATTTTTTTTTAAAAAACATCTCCTTTTTTCATTCTTAAAAAGAGATTTAAAATGGCTAATTACATAATTGATATTCGTGACACTGATGAAAATGTTTTGGTATTACAAGGCAATACCAAAGACGGATTCGGTAAAGCTATCACAACTTATAGAAGTTCAAATTTTGGCGACACCCAAACAAAACGGGTTCAACTCTATTTTCCTGAAGCAGATAATACGTTCCAAATTTCAGGCGACGCGTGGCGTGAATTTGAATCGTCAGGGATAACTGATAAATTTTTGGAATTATCAAGTGTCAGCCAATATTACAGCGAGTTGGTCGCATCGATGGCTGAAGGAGGTGGCCCATATTATGCTGCCTCTGTTACTCGGGATGCCGGTACAGAGAGCACTATGGTGTTTGGACTATCAAATGACGCTAATGATTTGTGTTCAGCCGCAAATGCTGATGAAGGTACAAACTGGATATCAAATGGTGGAAATGACAAACAATGCTTTCTTTCTGAAGGAGAAAAAAGCATAGAACCATGTTCAATGAGTTCGATTATTGATGTCTATTTAAGCTATTTCAAACCTGTTCAATGCTTGCCGGGAAAAATAGTCATAACAACTCGTGGGGGCAGTATTGATAGTGTATTTTCTGCAGGGCAATTGGAAGTGATAATTATTGATGCCGACGATCATACTGAAAATAATAAAAACTTTGAATTGGCGTTGCAAACTCACTCCGTTGGAATGATCAAAGTTTATTAAATCAACGTCCGCACAAGATTTTCTGTTTCAGATCTTGGACGCAAAAAGGCACGATTTTTCGCCGGCACATTTCCCACTTTTAATATCACTGCACGATTTGAATGTATTTCAAGTCTGCAGATTATTCCCAATGGTTACAACGTCTTAAAGTTTCTCCATATATAACTCACATCAAAGGTGACACATCATGAGTAAACAAACAGTGAGCAGCACAATCCCGGAAGAAATCAATACGGTGGCCAAACAGTATGGCTACTATATTGAGCTCAATCAGGACACCAACGTGAATGTACTGCACCGCCAATCCGATAAGAAGCCTCTACTTCACGTCGACATTAAGCGCGGTCGTCTTCGTATTCTGCACCCGACAACCGATGCTCTGTATTTTTCTGGTCCGGTAAAACCATCAGCTATCGCTGATTTTCTGGAGAAGTTTTATTATGCCCAGAAAATCACTGAAAAAAACGAGGTGCTAGCATGAACGCCTCGGTGAACAAAACGCCGCAATATCTCGCAGCTTTCCCTGACTTTGGAGAGATTGATGTCGGCATTCCTGATGGCTTTGCAGACAATTCCTGGAAGAACGATGCCTGTCCCTCCTTTGTCAAGCAGCTGCCTGATGGTCGATATCTCGTACTCTATATCGACTACCAATGCCGGGAAAAAAGAGAAACACCCAACATGGATCGTTTTCAATTGCAGCTTGCCGATCAGGAAATGGAATACCTTCGTGACATTGTTTCCAGTGAAAATTATGGTGACATAGAGGACGCGTTGAAATTGAAAGATCCATTTCCTGCTTCAAGTTTGAACTCGATCACTTAATAAAGATCACAAACCCGGCTTTCCAAGAAGTCGGGTTTTTTTACGGCCGCACATATCCTACTTTACTCAGAAATTCTAAGAAAGGATCACTATGTGTATAGAACCATCCAACAATGACCGCGCAGCATGGGCTATGGCGGCCGTTCGTTTTTTCGCTGAGCAAACAGGAATGGATATGGCCGGCGAAGACTTGCCCACCATACTGGGTGATTTATTCGCCGATCTGATGCATCTCTGCCAAGCCAACCAGATTGACTTCAAAGCGGTATTAAGTGCGGCAAACATTCACTTCTCAGAGGAAAAAAATAACGTCAGTCGCGACCTCAACACGGGCCGTTTTCTGTCTGCAAGTAAGATATCTAAAGTGGCGGGATCGAATGATCTTGAATGCCCGCATTGCGGCAGAGTCTTCGACCAGGATGAAGTTAACCTCCTTTGTGAAGGCGATGATTGCCCATCAGATGACTGTCCATCGCAAGTGAAAAAGAAGTACCGAGCAAAATGGGGAAAGTCTTACGTAAAACCAGAGAAAAAGAAGGTCAAATTCAGCTTTTTCTCTGAGGGCTTAGGCTATACCAACGAAGATCGTCAGCGAATTGCAAAATTAGCGGTTGGCCAAGTCATCCACTTGGATGCTGGAGATCATAGCGTAAAGCGAATCAAATAGTGACATGTAAAGCCGGCCCTCACCTGAGGAGCCGGTTTTTTTATGTCAGCACATATACTCCTTTGGAAATCACGTTGGTTTAAATTGAAACAAGTAGCATATCTTTGTCTCTCGCAAAGATATGCTTCTTTCACAATATGAAGCGACATGCTTCTGTGGGTTATCAAAAGAGGTGGGTAACAAGAAAAGTTATCATCACACAGCAATAAAAGTTTTAGGCGCAAGAAATCCGTGCACGCCATGCGTTCACAAATTTAGACAAAGTTGGGGATTGACCGTTGATGACTCAGCGGCTAGAGTTCGGTTTGTGCGACTGAAGTTAGTCAATCCGGAGTGCGCCAAGTCTTCTACACTTGGTGCGCTCTTTTTTTAGGGCTAATCGAATTCCATCTATAGCGGTCCTTTCTTGATTTAGCTGATGTCAGCTTCGACGAATTTTGAAATCTCTCGTATCGTACTTTCTGCAACTAGCCTATCCAGGTGCCACAATTATTACACTTTAAGATGACCGCAAGAGCAGGCCGCGCTCAGAAAACTGGCTCGTAGTAGGTCAGTCGCATCAACTATGACCGGCAGTCGCAATCTTGCAGTACCAGTCACACATACTTTGTCCCACTACG
>Ga0187843_10001923_pt1 | contig 12904 bp, 8 predicted proteins | sample SpaLakP09_SKY_43_FD_134516 | JGI IMG/M metagenome (GOLD analysis project Ga0187843, IMG submission 134516) | Oligotrophic lake water microbial communities from Sparkling Lake, Wisconsin, USA - SP09_SKY_43 | ecosystem: Environmental > Aquatic > Freshwater > Lake | place: USA: Sparkling Lake... | reverse complement strand
CGGTTAGAATACCGGCCTGTCACGCCGGGGGTCGCGGGTTCGAGTCCCGTCCGCTCCGCCAATTCAGAAGCAAAAGCCTAGAGCGTAAGCTCACTCCAGCGCGGAGCGGTAGTTCAGTCGGTTAGAATACCGGCCTGTCACGCCGGGGGTCGCGGGTTCGAGTCCCGTCCGCTCCGCCAATTTACTGATTTATTCAGTAAAACATCAACCAGCCTAGTGCTGGTTTTTTGTTTTTTGCTTCTAATAATTTCAGCGCTGAATTATACCAAGCCATTGCAAGGGCAGCCTGTTCGGCTGTGCATGTTAAGCTGTGGCTGCTATGCAGTGGCAGTGTGGGATCGACTAAGGCAGTATCGACTGTCCGGTTTAATCGGTATGAACCACCATCACTGACATTAATAATGCCCGATCTGTTCGGACGTTAAACATCGGCAAACTTGTGATCTTGATGTTTGTGAAAACCCTGCCTTGCCTCAAGCACTTTTATCTCCCGCAAAACGAGTATCTTCAAGTTGTTTGGGTATATACCCAATCAACCTGAAGATACTCGTTTTGAGCTGTTGCGGAAAAGCCATTTCAGCCACCTGTAGCAACGGGGCTAAAAGCCCTTGAAGCCGCGTTAGCGCTTGTCGCTTTGGAATAACCAAAGCTTCCAAACCCTGCCTTGCCTAAAGCACTTTTATCTCCCGCAAAAAAAGCATTTTCAAGTTGTTTGGGTATAGACATCGGCATTGTTTGATGAGGTTGGAGGCAATTAAAAAAATAAAACCGAGCGTTTGACCGCTCGGCCTAGCCAGCATTCGGCTTAGTGACAAGGATAAGACTCATAACACAGAACAGGAAGGTTCTGGCGTTATTATTGCCTGACTCTGCGACAGATTTTTGACCTCACTGTGACATTTTCGAGACACTCGCATTCTAGGCGGCACTTTCGCTTTCGCGACCGCACCATTGTTGATAGTGCCGTGATTTGCCAGATTTTTCCTGAACACTTTTGCTTGCCTCTCCATCAAGGATTGCTCCTTGCAAAGCACTGCCGTGAAAGCTGAGGACTGTCATGCCAATGTCATACTTAGGCGGCATGCTGTCGACTATGAACGACACCTCTGTACTGGCAAGTCCTATACCCCGAATCTTCAAGATATAACGGGTTGTTGCTCGGTCTTCACAAAGGTTTCGACGAGTGATCGGTTGAGTTTCAATCAGTTTCGTCCTCTGGTAGGTGAGTTATATGCGTGTTGAAGGCAGAGTAATCTTCGCCATCTCTTTTTGTTTGTTATCTGCTGTTAGCCTGTTTATTTCCATGCATTTGCATCAAATTGATGGTCAAGCAAGCCGCTTACGTGCGGAAACACTGACTGAGCAATTGGCCACCACCTTGGAAGTCATTTCTGCAGATAGGCTTCGTGCCGTCGACGAACTCAGCAACAATTGGCCGCAGGCGGCAGCCAACCCAATCGATTGGTTTAATTATCAAGCGCGCAGTCTAAGTAAAATGTTGCCCGGTATTTACGATATCTGGCTATCAGATGAGCACGGACAGGTGATTTGGGGAATTAATCCGCAAGTACGACCGCGGATCATTGGCCAATCGGTATCAGAAAAAATAAAGCTGTTTGCGCTTGGCTCACCCGAGCTCCGCTTATTGCAAATTAATCAACGTAAATTAGTGATTTATCAAAAGTCGATGATGGTTGATAAACAGAAACGTTGGCAATTAACGGCATTACTGGATACTCAAGCAACAATGGATGCTTTGACCGTCGATTTGCGCGAAAAACCCATTACCTTAATGGTCAATTCGTCAGAGCAATCGGTGTTTGCGGTGGGTGAATTTGATGAATTGTACCCTACGGTCAAACAGCCTTTAGTCTTTGCTGGGATGCCATGGCATTTGCAGATCCAAAGCCGAGAGCAGAAAATTCTCGATTTGCCGACCGCAATTTTGCTCAATGAATTTGCGGCCTTATTGATAAGCACCTTGGTGTTGCTTTGGTATCGGCAACAGCAAAAAAACAAACGAGTGCAACGGGTTTATCAAGCCGCCGCCGATGTATCCCCAGATGCCATGCTGATTTTTTTGCTGAAAGAGGCCAGTGGTGGTGCAAATCAACTGCAGTTATTTAGTTGCAATGCTGCCGCGGCGAAATTGCTTTCTACCGACACTTCCGATTGGTCTGTGCATAAAGTCGCGGCAGTGATTGGTTTAAAGGATATTGAAACCATCACCAGCCATGTATTGCAACATCAGCAAATTTACCATCAGCTGCTAAAAACGAAAAAACGAGCAATCGCTGCCGATTGGTTGCAAATCACCATGGTTGCTATCCCTGGCGGGATCGCGCTGACTATGCAGGATGTGTCGACGGAACAACAGTTACAACAAAAAATTCGCTACCAAGCTACGCATGATCAACTGACTGGCTTGTTGAATCGCTATGCCTTTGGCGGCGCGCTTGATGCGGCGATTGCAGATCCGCGGCAATCCTATTTATGTTATATCGATATGGACCAATTTAAGCTGATTAACGATAGTTGTGGTCATTTAGCGGGCGATGATCTGTTGCGTAAAACTGCAAGTCTACTGGCGGCGCATCTTGAGGCTCGGGATTCCTTAGCAAGGGTCGGCGGCGATGAATTTTGTTTATTGCTGGTTGATAGAGATTTGGCGGCTGTTAAAGCTGTTCTTGATCAGCTGTTGGTGACCATCAGCCAGTTTAGATTTCAATGGCAAGATCAAGTGTTTGTGATCGGCGCCAGTATTGGCGTCGTGGCCGTTACCGAGCAATTTGAAGATGCAGTGGCTCTTATTCGTGCGGCAGATGCTGGCTGTTATTTAGCCAAAAACGCCAGTCGTAACAGTTATTTTATTGTCGAAGAACAGGTGGGGGCGCTTAATCATTTAGCCCAAGAGCGGCATTATTTGGCGGTTGTGCGCCGAGCCTTACTTACTGATAGTTTTGAGCTATTTGCGCAGCCGATAGTGCCTCTGCTGAAGGCTTCCGGCACTCATTTGGAAATATTACTGAGGTTAAAAGACGAGTTTGGCGAGATGATAAGCCCTGCGGTATTTATCCCACTGGCTGAGCGGCAAGGCTTCATGTGTGATATTGATGAATGGGTAGTGAGCCAAGTTCTGAGCAAAATCGAACCAGAATTATTATCGCTTAGGCATCTGGATACTATTGCTATCAATATTTCAGGGATCTCGCTTAGTGATCATAAATTCCTGAAAAAAATCAAAAAGATTATTAAAGCAAGCACAGTTCCGGCGGATATGTTGTGTTTTGAAATTACCGAGACTGCAGCGGTGAGTAATATGGCGCAAGCGCAGTTGTTTATTCAGGAGCTGCGTCAGTTAGGCTGTCATTTTGCCTTGGATGATTTTGGCGTTGGCATGTCGTCTTTTGGCTATTTGCGTCATATGGCCGTGGATTACGTGAAAATTGACGGTTCATTTGTGAAGAATATGGCAAGCAATCCATCGGATGCGGTGATGGTCAAAGCCATCACTGACATAGTTCACAGCCTTGATAAACAAGCGATAGCGGAATTTGTCGGGGATGACGCCACGGTCGAGATGTTACGTAGTTTTGGCGTGGAATATGCGCAAGGTTTTGGTATCGCCAAACCAAGGCCGCTGGCTGATGTGTTGCAAGACTATCGCTTTTAGCGATTATACCCTTACTCCTTGAAGATGCGGGGGTGTCGAGTAACGCGGCGTCAGCCAAGGCTTGTCTTGCGGCCAAATCGCACCATAGACCAAGCTATGGTGCTTACCGCGAACTCTATGAAGGTTTAGAGTGAAAATGTAGCTCAATGATTTAGCGCACTGATTTACCGTAATGGTTTAGCGCACTGGCCATTGCGGGCTTGGATCGCAATATCGGGGTTATCGGTAAAAACTCCATCCAACCACTCTTGCTGAAAAAGCCAAGTTAATTCCTCGCATAAGCTTTGTAACTCGCCCGCCGGTGTGGTTTGGAGAAATACAGCCTCAGCTCTGAAGGTGTAAGGATGAACTTTAAGGCCAATGGTTTTCGCTTGATATAGCCATGGCGCCACAGGGCCGCCGGCATAAGGATATAAATTATCGCGCCAAGGTCCAATGGCGTCGGCATAACTTGCGACGAGCTTAAGCCCTGCAGGAGTCACCATGTCGCTATATGTAGGTAATGCCGCCGATGCTTGTGGCTGCTGCTTTTGCTGTTGTTGGAAGACTAAATCCCATGGGTAAGCAAAGTTGTCGTTGGGTAATTTGCTGGCGCCACTCACGTCGCCGAGCAGTTGCACCAGCGTGATGGCAAACGGGAATTGTCCGCGCCACTGTTGCCAGCGTTGAAGTGGTTCCGCCTCAAAAGATTCCAAATAGAGCCGCTGTTTAGTCGGTAAGGGCTGTGCGAGTAACTGCTGGCGCAGTAACTCAGCGGTGTCAGCATGAAAACTTCCTGCTTGGTAACGGAAATAAGTTGGATGTTTTAGTTCCATGTAGACGTCAAAGCGTTTGCCTTGGTCCCATTGTTGCTGGTTCCAAGTTAAGAAATCCTGCAGGCTAAAAAGCGGCAGTTGATCGTTGAGTTGAGTATTTAGCGGTCGCTCTTTCGGTTTAGTTTCGCGCAATCTTAATGAAGTTAACTCAGTCAGGGTGAAATCTTCGGCAAACCAACCGGTGACAGTGAGGCCATCGATAATTTTACTTGTCTTACGTGAAGCAAACTCAGGCCTGGTGGCAATATTCGTCGATAAACTCAATTCATTTTCGTGACGGATCACGAGCTTCTGGTCTTTACTCACGACTAAATCTAATTCAATCACATCCGCTTGTTGCTTTAGCGCCATTTCGTATGCGCGTTGACTATGTTCAGGGACATATCCGCTCGCCCCACGATGGGCTACCACTAACTTGGCTGGCAGGTTTTTGCTCGGCGCATTTGGCTTCGAATGAGCCAAAGGGACCATTAGCATTAACGATAAAGGACAAACAAGCATAAATACTGGCATTTTAAACCTGTAAAGCATCAGCAAACATCATTCGCAAATGCTAAGCCAGCAGTGTTGCAACTAAATGACATCAGGCAAGGTTACGGATCGTTTAAACAAATCGTTCACGAATTTGTCTTAACTTTGACATGCAACTTTCATATTCAATCACCACTATAGCCAGCGGTTCAGACTAGTCCGACCAATAAAAAATAAATTAAATTCAAATTTTGGGAGATCTAAAGGTGATTACATTGGCAAAGACGCCGTTGGCACTGGCAATTTCAATGCTGTTCGCAGCGCCACTGATGGCGGTTGAGACCACAATGGATGCGGCGAACACTGCAGCAACGAAAGCTGAGAGCGAAGTTGAAAGGATGACAGTTTCAGGTAAGAAACTGAGCTATGCCAATAACTTAGTAGATGAAAAAGACAAGTTATTGAAATCACCTATCGGCAACGTCATGGATCTGGTCAACAATTTACCAGGCGTCAATGTGGGTCAAGGCGACCCCTATGGTGCTGATGATTACACGACTGTAGTGAATATGCGTGGTTTTGTTATCGACCGTGCGGATCAACAAATTGGTATTACCATTGATGGTATCCCAAATGGTGGTTCAGCTTATGCTGGCGGTTCAAAAGCCAACCGTTATTTAGATAGTGAAAACACCGCAATGGTCGAAGTGGGTCAGGGCGCCGCGGATATTGCTTCAGCATCACTTGATGCTTTAGGCGGTACTTTAAACTTTATTAGCGCTAACCCAGAAGAACAACAAGGCGGCAGTTTTGGCCATAGCCAAGGCAGTTTTAATGCGCGTCGCGATTTTATTCGTTACGACACAGGCCGTATTTTTGAAAACACAACTGCTTATGCCAGCATTTCGAATAGCTTTAACAACCGTTGGATTGGTTCAGGTAGCAATGGCTTCGCCGACCGTCTGCATGGTGAATTAAAAAGCGTTACTGAATTAGAGAAAGTAAAAATCACTGCGCGTTTGTCGTATGACGATACCGAAGAAGATAACTATCAACCAGTGTCATTAGCTCAATTCAAAAATACCCCAGATTGGGATGGTTTGACTTGGAGTTGGACTGGTGATCCGGATATCGACCAAAACTATGCAGAAACTTGGTCGACATTACGCGAAAACACCCTGTTGTATGTGAAAACTGAGTGGTCACTGTCAGATGATTTAGAACTGACCGTCACGCCTTATCTTCATCAACAAGAAGGCCGTGGTGATTGGTTACCGCCTTACATGCATTACCCAGTTGATGCCGCTGGCAAACCTGTTTCTGCAGGTAACGTCAAAACCACACGCTTTAAATTTATTGATGCCCAAGGTCGGCCAATTCTTGATCCAACGGCAAGCACCATTGGTGCAAAACGTGTGGCTTCTTACCGCCACACCCATTACGACAAAGACCGCAGCGGTGCTTTAGCCGAGCTGAAATACAGCATGGATAACCACCAATTACGTGGTGGTTTATGGATTGAAAAGCAAGATCGTCGTCAAACTCGTGATTGGCACCAAGTAATTGATACGGCAATTTCTTATCAATTCAATAAAGCACCGTACTGGGTGCAATTTGATGATAAGTACAGCTCAGAAGTTATGAAATACTTTGTGCAAGACGTGTGGAGTTTGGGCGATGCGCAAATCACCTTGGGTCTTCAGCAATATCTGGTTGATGTGAAACGCCAAGACTTCTTAAATGGCCGCGGTAACGATACTTTAAACAGTGATTCTGATCTGCTACCAAGCTTCGGTTTAGTGTACCCAGTGTCTGAGAATGTTGAAGTGTTTACCGGTTACTCACGTAACTTCAAAGCCATGACTGACAAGCTGTTAGAAACGAAAAAGGCGAGTGAATTAACTGAGTTAGAGCCAGAAACTGCGGATAACTTGGATATCGGCGTACGCTACAACGGCGATGCGTTAAGCGCTTCAGCCACTTTCTACCAAGCGCAATTTGATAACCGCATTGCGTTATTATCTTATCAAACCAATCCAGATGGCACGCCAAACTATGATGCTGTCGGTGATGGTAATTTTGATAACATCGGTGGTGTAGATTCTCGTGGTTTTGAAGGTAGCTTGGACTATCGTCTGACAGATAGCCTGCAATTAAATGCATCTGTGACTTTAAACCGTTCACTGTACGCTGAAGATGTCTTTGGTGTTGCCAAAAACGGCGCGGGTCAAACTGTAAAGATCATCGATTATAAGAAAGATCAGGAAGTTGCTGGTAGTCCAAAACAGATGACCAGTTTAGGTCTAGTTTACGAACAGCAATGGTACCGTGCGGGCTTAAACGTGAAGCGTGTTGGCAGTTACTACGGTGCGGCTAAACATACTTTTGTGAATAACAATAGCGTGTGGAACCGCGATGAGATCCCTAGCAGCACTTTGTGGGATCTGTATTTAGGCTACAGTAAAGATCTGGGCGGTGATGGTTTTATGAAGTCTTTAGAACTGAACTTCCTAGTTAACAATCTGACTGACCAAGCCTATATCACTGGCGGCAGTGAAGGTGCCTATTTACTGGGTGCAGGCCGCAGTGCCAGCATGACAGTGAGTGTCGGTTTCTAAACGGCACTAACGTTTTAAATATCTTTTGAAGTAATCCTGCAGTGCGTTAAACCCTTAACGCACTGCAGTCTTGTCTTGTCTTGTCTTGTCTTGTCTTGTCTTGTCTTGTCTTGTCGCCCATAGCGCTACAATAGAAAAATAACTCAATTTAAAACAGTTACATAGCTTAATCTCTGGATTAATTTCTCGAAAACAGTTTGCGCGATAACTGTTATTTGAATATGATGACACCAATGACACCAATGACACCAATGACACCAATGACACCAATGACACCAATGACACCAATGACACCAATGACACCAATGACACCAATGACACCAATGACGCCAATGACGCCAATGACGCATGGGGTTGATGCTTGGTCGTGTCGTTGACGTTATGAATACGGCGTGATCTGGAAAGCGTTATGCGCAGTTGCGATGAGTCAGTTGTGATGTGTAATGCGTAAGGCGTGATGCGTAAGTTGTGATGCGTAATTTGTTATGAATAGAGCATAAGTGTAAGGCCAAGCCCGGTTGCTGGCTCTATTTTTTTAAATAAAAAGTTATCGCGATAAATATTTTTGAGCAATCTAAATTTGAGGATCTTTCTATGCAAGTTTTATATAAAGCAATCGTTACTAGTACGGCAGGTCGCGATGGTCGCGCAGTGTCGAACGATGAGTTTCTAGATGTTAAATTAAGTATGCCAAAGGAATTGGGTGGCGCTGGTGATGCCGCGACGAACCCTGAACAATTATTTGCTGCGGGTTATTCTGCTTGTTTTTTAAGTGCAATGAAGTTTGTCGCTGCGCAACAGAAAGTTGTGCTGCCGGCTGATGCCACAGTACGGGCAGAAGTAGGGATTGGTCAAATACCACAAGGGTTTGGGCTTGATGTCGAGTTATTTATTGCATTGCCAGGACTGGAGCAGGCTGTAGCGCAAAGCATCATGAAGGCCGCACATCAAGTCTGTCCATATTCAAACGCGACTCGCAATAGCTTGGAAGTGCGACTGAGTTTGGTGTGAGATTATTCCAGCAGCTGGATGCTCAAAATAAATGCACCTGCTAGGCAGGTGCATTCGATACTGGATATCTAGGGTAAAAACTAATTTGGAAACTTAATTGCTTCACCCGCCAATACCGCATTCAGGTAAGCGCCAATGCGCACGCCAGCTTGTTGTAAACGAACTTTGACTGTCGGCAGATGCTGAAAATTATAGTCATAACTCAGCTCATCAGAGGCGCTATAAGATTTTTCCCGCAGCAGCGCGCTTTCGTTGATCCACGCACCTACATCCACTTTTGACCAAGTTTTCACCTTGCTGCTATCAATGTAACGCAGCAACATTGACGAATGTTCAGTGTATGAAAGTTGTTGGTTATCAATGATTTCGCTATCCCACACTCGATGCAAATTGCTGTCGCGGCCAAAATATTTTACTTTAATTTTGTTACCGCCTTGGTCGTCACGAGCCTTGGCACCGACGTGCAGAGGTTGGTGCAAATCACCCAGAATATGCACGATAAATCGCACGGCCAATTGCTTTTGCTCTTGACTGGATTTCTTATCTTGCAACACCTTTGTGTACATCTTTAAGGCAGTGACCGCATCACCTTCATCGGGTGCATCCTCTCGGTGATAATGTTCACCATCTTGTAAGGTTACGTAGTGAAATGGGTTTGCTGTTTTCTTCCAAAAAAGATCTGGGCTTGAGCGCATTTCATCAGGATAGGTCGATGATTCTGCGAGACTTTCAGGCCCCATGATTGCAGCGAGTTGTGTTTTTGTTTTTTCAGTCAGATAAGTTTCGGCAATTTGACCAGTAACACGATGACCTTGTTGACCCCAAGCCAGACATTGTCCGCTGGTGATCAATAAAGACAAACTCAGCAGTGAAGTTTTTAATATATTGTTCGGCATAATAATTCTCGTTGAGTCTGCCGTCGCTAAAAGCAAACGGCAGCTTATGTCAGCGCGCAGAATTATCGATCAACCCGCGCCGCTGCAAAAAATGTTTAATCCAATAATCCAAACCAAAGTACGCACCGCAACCTTGGCTACATAACACCAGTAACATCACCAAGTAAGTGGCCGCGAATTCTATACCGTTGTTTAACACGACGAAACTGCCACTTGCAGTTAACCAATCATAATTACCGTGCTCAGCGAGTAATTCTTTCGCTATTGCGAGTTTTTCGCCGCTTGCCATCACAGATTGATCGTAAAACAACGTGCCATTTGCCAACCAGCTACTTGCATCCGCAACCGCCAACCAACCGTGCTGCCAATGGACTGTAAAAATGGCTACAACCATGGTCACTGCCAGCAATGCCGCACTGAAGCGTGTGGCAAAGCCAATTAACAAGCCAATAGCGCCACCGATTTCCGCGGTAATTGCCAATATAGCCAACAGATACGGCATGGGCAGATCTAAGCCATCGGCACCAAACCATGCGACCGTATCAGCAAAATGCTGCATTTTCATGACGCCAGCTTGCAACAGCGGCGGCACAAGATAGAGTCGCAGGAGTAATAATGCCACGCCTTGTAAATTATTGAGCAGCTGACTAAAGCCTTGAGACAACCAAATGCCAGCGCGTATACCGGTTAAAACAAGTGAATTTGAAAGCATATTCTACCTTTGTTGATGACATTGAGAACGGCTGATAACAACATAGCACTTTGGTAGACCGAGCTAGTTGCTAAAATCTTTCAGCGATTTTTGCGAAATTAGAACCGCTGTTCGACTTTCATTTGAATTTCCCACGAATTAATGTCGCGCGAAGGTCCCACCGGTTTTGATAGATCCAAATGCACCACACTGTTGTTGGCGCTGCGTGATGAATAGAAGCGGGCGCCAATACCAACACTGCCAAGCCAACTTTGCGCTTCATTCGGTAGTAGCAAATCTTGATTGGACGGCATCAGCTGATTAGCCGAGAACGGTGAGATTGCCGTATGCAACGCAAGTTGTCCGCCAGTAGCTTTACCGGCATCGACAAACGCGACAAGCCCCATATCCAAAATTTGGTAGAGGGTGATTTTCGGATACCAGCGCAATTCCGCAGTTGCTAACGTTCGCTCTAAACCATGTTGATATTGCACCGGAAAGCCGCGAAGGCCAGTGTCGCCGCCTAAACTTAGTGGGGCATCCAGCACTAGACGATTTCTACGATCGTAATTCACCCGAGAATAAAAGCGAAAACGATCGCTAAGACGCCAAAAATCCTCAACACTGACTTGGTATTTTATGTGGTCACCGCTGGCTACGCCAAAAGCTGCGGCTAAGCTCGCGGAGGTCAATAACATGTGGTCGCTGTCGCCAAACCCTTTATTCACTTGATAGTACCAATGCGAGCCGACACTTTGGCCTGCAGCAAGCTCACTGGTTTGCGCGCCAGCACGGAACTCGTGGTGCCAGCCAAAATTAATATCTTCCGTGTGATTAATCAGATAGATATCCGAAAGCTTGCGGTAATCATGCTCAAAAAATTCAACCCCAAGCCAAGGGTAGTTGAAGCTGCGATCTTGGGGTATTGCCAAGGCTGGCTGTAACGGATCTGCACTAAACTGCCATTCATGGAGACTAATCCCTGCGAGTAAACGCCAGCTTTGATTATCTTGATGAGTTAATAAAATACCGCCTGCCACTTCGACGTTTTTTTCTTCAGTAAAGAATTGATTCTCTAAATCGCCATTGTGATAAATTTGGTCAAGTCGTTGGTCATCAAGCCAGGTTAGATGCACCATATACTGGGTGTTATCTTGATAAAATGGCTTATCGAACTCGACGAACGACCGACTCCCATCATTGTTATCGGTCCATTCAAACCGAATGTAACTGTGATTTAATACATCAACGTCGAACAGCGAGAGTGGGGCTAAAACTTTAAATTCGTAGCCCTCACGCAGGTAATCGGATTGATATTTGGTGGATAACCGAACGCCATAGCCAAGGAAGTTTTCTTCTTTAAAGCCCAGTGAATATTTATTATTGCCACCACTTCGGCCAAAACCAACCGTCGGTAACAAGCTCCAATTATCCCAAGTGTCTACTTTGATATTTTGTGAACCATCGGCGTTGCATTGCGGTTCCACACTAATGCGCGCATCGCGGATATAAGATTTTGCGCGCAATAGCCGTTCGGCTTCGGCTAAATCAGCTGCGGTCACTTGTTGACCTTCACGCAGTATCAACTCTTTGGCAATCACTTCAGGTTTGGTGGTGACATGCATCCAGTTGGCAAAACTGTGCAACCAAATGGCATCCTCGGCTTGTTCGTCAAAAATGCTTGCAGCTGCAATCGAAATTTTACCGAGTTGCAAATTTGCAGGCTGCACATTTTCCGGTTGCACATTCGTCGGTTGCGCCAAAGTATCCCGGCGCGATTTTTTTCGCTCAAGGATTAAACGACACAGGTCATCCAAATGCACTTCGCTTGCGCTTTGGGCTGCTGACGGGGCACTCTCATCCGCCGCGATGCAAACAAAAGTGGGTAAGACACAAGCGCTTGTAATTGCGAGGATCAAACTTTGCTGGTGAAATAGGCCGACTACTTTGCTGCCAAATGCTTTCATGCAAACTCCTTAACAAACATCGCGAGGGTCGGCAACATGAGTGCATATACCCGAACAACTTGCAGATGCGGGGTTGTTGCTTTCGCTCTTTCGCCGCAGTCACATCGCTAACTATGCTCCTGCGGTCTCTCACACTCGACGCCTACCCGGATCTTCAATAATTTTGGGTAAATATTGTTCACTTGGTTAATTGCTGCGGCGTCGACACTGCTGCAGAAAGTCCAGACTGGGTTGATACACCTGAGTTTGAACTGCAAAGGACCCGAGCAAACTGTGAAACAGATAATCATGGCTTAGTTGAGTATCGCGACTTTCGCGAATGCAATCGAGCGATAATCCTTGTTTTTGTTCAAATTCTTCCGACATCCACCAAATCATAGGCACATGGGTTTGTGCTTGTGGTGCCATCCAATAAGGAAGCCCATGCAGATAAGTGCCGTTTTCACCGAGCGATTCACCATGATCAGAAATATAGAGCATCGCTGCTTGATAATCATGCTGTTGTTGTAAAGTGCGGATGACATTAGCGAGTAGCTCATCGGTGGCAATTAAACTGTTGTCATAGGCATTTTTTAACGACTGCACATCGCAGAACTGGATCTGTTTATCGGTACATTCAGGCAAGAATTTTTTTTGTTTGTCGGTGCTGCGGCGGAAGTACTCTGGGCCATGACTGCCCAATTGATGGATGACAAGGACTCGATCTTGCGTTAGCGGTTCTGCCAATTCAAGGCGTAAAGCCTGCAATAAAATCTCATCCTG